>Ga0194060_10001164_pt1 | contig 18973 bp, 16 predicted proteins | sample SepL225m_MetaG_FD_163427 | JGI IMG/M metagenome (GOLD analysis project Ga0194060, IMG submission 163427) | Anoxic zone freshwater microbial communities from boreal shield lake in IISD Experimental Lakes Area, Ontario, Canada - Sep2016-L222-5m | ecosystem: Environmental > Aquatic > Freshwater >...
GAAGCGTGCTTTTTGCGGCCGGGGGATTCTGCCTGCTGTCGAGTTGCGTCTACGTGCTCAACGACATGCTGGATCGGAGCGCCGACCAGGCCCATCCGGTAAAGCGCAATCGGCCTTTGGCCAGCGGTACCGTGAACATGAGCCATGCGGTCGTGCTCGCATTTTTGTGCGGGATCGCGGGGCTGGCGCTGGGTGCGATGGCCTCCAAAACTGTGGCAGCCATCCTTGCGGCCTACCTTGCGCTCAATCTCGCCTACAGCGCCGGCCTCAAGAATATTGTGATCCTCGACGTGTTCATTATCGCCGCCGGTTTCATGCTGCGCATTTTTGCCGGTACTTGGGGCGTGAATATTGCGCCGTCTCAATGGCTGCTGCTGTGCGGACTGCTGCTGACCGTGTTTCTCGGCTTTGCCAAGCGCCGAGCCGAATTGATGGCAAGTGACGGCAACGGCGCCAGCCAGCGTGCCGTGCTCTACGACTACACACCCGCGCTGCTCGACACGCTGATGGCTATCAGCGCAGCCGGCGCCATTGTCAGCTATAGCCTGTACACCGTCAGCCCCGACACCATTGCGCTGCATCATACGGACAAACTGATCTACACTCTGCCGTTTGTTCTGTACGGCATTTTTCGCTATATATTCCTGGTGCATTGCCGCGGCGGCGAGGATCCCGCACGCACGCTCCTCACCGACGCGCATATGCTGGGCGCAGGCGCCCTGTGGCTGGCAGTTACCGTATGGCTGATACGGTGACGGATTGTTGCGGAATTGCCGAATTCGGTCTGGTTCAGGAAAGTATTTGGGCGCACAAGCCGAACGAGGTCCGTCTCGGGCGGATATCCCCCCAAATCGAAAATCGAGTTCAGGGGTAGTTTGATTTGAGCTTAATCACCGGTTTCGGCATAATCTGCCGGCGCCTGGTTCGCCGGCGACGCCTCCCCGGCATCGCCCGACCCGCCTGTTTCGGACCAAGACCTCATGGCTGAACATCCCGGACACGACCGCCTGGCACATCTGGAATATCTGGGTGACGCAACCCAATTCGCGGGGCAGATGCATAACATGATGGGCTATTCGCCGTTGTTCGAGAATTTCAACATGGCGGAAATCCGGCTGATGAGCCATTTCATGCTGGTCTATCGTGCCGAAATCGGCCAGGAAATTATTCATGAAGGAGAGCAGGGGGATTTCATGCTGTTGATGATCGAAGGGATCGTCGAAGTCCTGAAGCAGGATCGATGGAATACGCCCCAGCTCATCGCCACGGTCGATGCCGGAAAGACGCTGGGCGAAATGTCGATGATAGACGGCGAGCCGCGCTTTGCGACCTGCGTCGCAGCCGAGCCTTGCGTATTCGCGGTGCTATCGCGCGAAAATCTGGCGCGCATCATCCTGGAACAGCCGATACTCGGGGCGAAAATTCTCATGGAGCTGGTGCTGATGCTGTCGCAACGCCTGCGCCAGACCAGCGTCAAACTGGTAAGCCTGATGGACAGGAATGGGAATTGAACACGGCAACGCCCGCGATGCAGGCAAACCCTTACGCCTCTGCGCTGCGAATGTGGCAGAATGACGGGCGATACTGATTGGAGGAGGAGCAATGCAAATAAAAAACGGCAAGGATTTCTGGGCCGGGCTGATGTTCATCGGCTTCGGCCTGGGTTTCACGCTGGTGGCGCAGAACTATCCCATGGGCTCGGCGGTGCGCATGGGGCCGGCGTACTTTCCCACCGTGCTGGGCGGTCTGCTCGCCGTGCTGGGCGCAATGGTTTTCTTCCGCGCGTTCGTGTCGAAATTCAGCGAGCCGCTCAAGGTATTCATATTCCGGCCTATGTTGCTGATCGCATCGGTCGTGATCGGGGCGGCAACCTACTTCGCCGATAGCCAGTTGAAGGGCGCGCCTATGGTGCAGTACGCGCTCACCGGGCTGGCGCTGTTCCTGTTCTTCGGCGCCTTCGGGCCGCGGTCCATGTTTCTGATCCTGCTTTCGGTGGTGATCTTCGGCTACGCGCTCAAGCCCCTGGGCCTGGTGTTGGCGACCGTGCTGTTGATTGTCCTCAGCGCCGTTGGCGGCCACGATTTCCGCAAGAAGGAGATCGTGATCCTGACCGTGGTGCTGGTGATTTTCGGGGTGTTCGTGTTCGTCAAGGGTCTTGGGTTGCCGTTCAACCTGTGGCCGGGAGAGTAGTCATGGACTATGCCCTGATTCATAATTTGAGCATCGGCTTCGGCGTCGCGCTGAGCCTGCAAAACCTGATGTACTGCTTTTTCGGCGTGCTGCTCGGAACGCTGATCGGGGTGCTGCCAGGCATCGGGCCGGTCGCCACCATCGCCATGCTGCTGCCGGTCACGTTCAACCTGTCGCCGATTTCGGCGCTGATCATGCTGGCAGGGATTTACTACGGCGCGCAGTACGGCGGCTCGACCACGGCCATCCTGGTAAATCTGCCGGGCGAGTCGTCTTCGGTGATTACCTGTCTTGACGGCTACCAGATGGCGCGCCAGGGCCGCGCCGGGCCGGCGCTGGCCATCGCTGCCATGGGATCGTTCTTTGCCGGCTGCGTCGCGACGGTGATTATCGCGCTGTTTGCGCCGCCGTTGGCCGAAGTTGCACTGAAATTCGGCCCGGCCGAGTATTTTTCGCTGATGGTACTGGGCTTGGTCGGTGCGACGGTGCTGGCGCACGGCTCGCTGGTGAAGGCGATCGCCATGACCATCCTCGGCCTCTTGATGGGCCTCGTCGGCACCGACGTCAATTCCGGCATCGCGCGCTTCTCCTTCGGTCTGTCCGAACTTTCCGACGGCATCGGCTTCGTCATCGTCGCCATGGGAGTATTCGGTTTTGCCGAGATCATCACCAATCTCGAACAGGGCGAGAGCCGTGACGTGTTCATCAACAAGGTCACCGGCCTGATGCCGACCTGGAAGGACCTGAAGGACAGTTCCGGCGCCATTCTGCGCGGCACCGCGCTGGGGTCAATGCTCGGAATCCTGCCCGGCGGCGGCGCGCTGCTGTCCTCGTTTGCCGCCTATACCCTGGAAAAGAAAATCGGCGACACATCGAAGTTCGGCAAGGGCGAAATCCGCGGCGTCGCGGCGCCGGAAGCGGCCAACAATGCCGGCGCGCAGACTTCCTTCATTCCGCTCCTTACGCTGGGCATACCGTCCAACCCGGTGATGGCGCTGATGATAGGAGCGATGATGATCCAGGGCATTGCACCCGGGCCGCAAGTGATGACCGAGAGGCCGGAACTGTTCTGGGGCATGATCGCCAGCATGTGGATCGGCAACCTGATGCTGGTGATCCTGAACCTGCCGCTGATCGGCATGTGGGTGAAACTTTTGACCGTGCCCTACCGCCTGCTTTACCCGTCCATCCTGCTGTTTTGCTGCGTCGGCGTCTACAGTCTGTCAAACCAGCCTTTCGACGTGATGCTGACGGCGATCTACGGCTTGTTGGGCTACGTCTTCGTCAAGCTCGAGTGCGAGCCGGCGCCTCTGATCCTGGGCTTCATCCTCGGACCGCTGATGGAGGAGAATCTGCGTCGGGCGATGCTGCTCTCCCGCGGCGACGCGACCGTGTTCGTCACCAAACCGATCAGCGGAGTGCTGCTCGGCATCGCACTGGTGCTGCTGCTGATCACCCTGGCGCCAGCGGTGCAAAAGACACGCGAGGAGGCGTTCGTCGAATAGCGCTTTCGGTTTTGCGAAAGGGATTGCGGCCGGGAGGACACAGCAGTTTGTGTCCTCTTTGCTTTTCGAATCCCGCTGCGGTGGCTGAATCTCGAAGGAGAATGGTTTGAGACGACCGATCGGCGCGATGCTTTTTTTTCTGGTGCTGACATCGATGTTCGGTGGCGCGGGCGCCTTTGCGCAGGGCTATCCGTCCAAGCCGATCCGCATGGTCGTTCCGTATCCGCCCGGCGGACCGCTGGACATCATGGCGCGTGCAATAGGGCAGAAGCTGGCCGAAGCGTGGGGCCAGCCCGTGGTGGTCGAAAACCGTGCCGGCGCAGGCGGCAATATTGGTGCCGACCTGGTGGCAAAGAGCCCACCCGACGGCTATACGCTGCTGATGGGCGCTGTCGCTACCCACGCCATCAACCCGACCCTGTATGGCCATGTGCCCTACGATCCGGTGAAGGATTTTTTGCCGGTGGCGCTGGTGGCGCAGGTGCCAAATATCCTGGTGGTGAATCCTTCGGTTCCGGCTGTCACGGTAAAGGACCTGATCGAACTTGCGCGCGCCAGGCCCGGCACTCTCAATTTCGGTTCCGGTTCGACCGGCTCGACCGGCCATCTGGCAGGCGAACTGTTCAATATCATGGCCGGGGTAAAAATGGTGCACATTCCCTACAAGGGCGGTGCCCCGGCGATGGCCGACCTGCTTGCCGGCCAGGTACAGCTGATGTTCGACAATCTGGCCAACGCCCTGCCCAACGTCAGGGCAGGCAGGCTGCGCGCGCTTGCTGTGACCACGCTGGCGCGTTCGCCGGCATTGCCGGAACTGCCGACCATCGCCGAGTCGGGGCTGCCCGGCTTCGACCTCACTACCTGGTTCGGCGTGATGGCTCCCGCCGGGACTTCGCCCGAGATCGTGGCCAGACTCAACGCCGAGATCGTGCGTGACCTGAACGCCAAGGATATGCGCGAGCGACTGGAAAAAATGGGTGCCGGAGTGCCGGCGAATAATACGCCGGAGCATTTCGCCGCATTTATTCGCGACGAGGCTGCCAAATACGCAAAGGTGGTCAGGGAATCGGGGGCGAAGGTGGAGTAGGCTACGCCCGCTGGAAAGCGACCCGGGGCACCCGGCGCTACTTTCTTTTCCCCCCCTTTGTTTTTTCGCTTGTTTGCTTGCGCTGCCACAACACATCGCTTTCGCCCCCGGCGCGGTTTAGCACCCGGCCCAGAACGAACAGCAAATCGGACAGCCGGTTCAGATAGATGCGGGCAGTGGTTCCGACCGGTTCGTCGCGCGCGAGCGACACCAGCGAGCGTTCGGCGCGACGGCAGACGGTGCGCGACAGGTGGGCCAGACTCGCAGCGCGGGTTCCGCCGGGCAAAATAAATTCCTTGAGCGGTGGCAGGTCGCCGTTGTATTCGTCCAGCAGCGCTTCCAGGCGGGACACCTGGCTTTCGCTCATGCTGGCATGCCCGGGAATGCAGACTTCACCGCCGAGGTCAAACAGATCGTGCTGGATGCCACCAAGCGCTAGACGGACGCCGGCAGGCAATTTCTCGGCAAGCAGCAGGCCGATCGCGGAATTCAACTCATCCACGTCGCCCAGCGCGCGCACGCGCCGGCTATCCTTGGGAACACGTGAACCGTCGCCGAGGCCGGTTTCGCCGGTGTCCCCGGTTCGGGTATAGATTTTGGTGAGACGGTGACCCATTTTCATCCAGCTTGGCGCCCGGGCGAGGATTGTACCGCAAAGCCCCGCAATTTCTTCCGGTGCGCAATAGGGGGAGAGCAAATTATTGCCCCGTTCGTGCGCCTGGCGCAATTGCCGCAGAAGGGGCGCGATTGCCAGTGTGCCTGAGCCTCTCTTGGAATGAGTGAATATAGTGCGTCCCGGCCGGTTCGGCTGCAGTTGAATGGTAGTAAAATATTTGCCCAGAGCTAAATGAATGGCTGGCTTGGCGCCAGTTTCGAAGGAGCATTCAAGCTTATGTTGCTAACGAAATTGCGCGGCCAACTGGCCGCCATGTCCTCGGTCGCGTACCTGCCGGAGCGCGTCTCCATGCTCTACCGGCTGTCGGGCACCGATGTTCCGATCATACTTGTAGCCGCCAGCATTACCGCCTTTGCCCTGTGGGGTTATATCGGCGTCAACCTGATCGTTATCTGGTTTGTCTGGCTCGGCGTCGCAAGTACGGTGCGCTATGCAATGGCGCGGGTTTATCGCCGCCGCCAACCGGCGGCTGAGGACGCGGCGCAATGGGAAAACTATTTCTGCCTGGCAAGCGCGCTGGTCGGCGCTGGTTGGGGGCTGGCACTGATGCTCGTCGGCCATACGCCGACTTCGCTGCAGGAACTCACCATCACGTTCCTCATCAGCAGCATCGCCATGGGCTTGCCGCCATCGCTTGCACCGAGTCCCAAGGCGTTTAGCAGTTTCATCCTGCCGATTCTTGCGCCCATGGTAGCGATGTTGCTGACTTTTGGCGGCGGGCTCAATACATCTACCGCTCTGCTGATGCTGGTATTCGCGACCGTGCTGCTGGGGCTTTACCTGTCCAATCATTACGCCTTGATCGAAACTCTTTCTTATGGCCATGAGAACACGCTGCTGCTGCAAAAATTGCGCGTCGCCGAAAAATCGCTTACTGCGGCGCTGACCGAGCAGCAACTCATCTTCGACACGGCTGCAATAGGCATCGCGTTTGTGAGCCAGCGCAATATCGTGAAATGCAACCGGCGATTTGCCGAAATTCTCGGGTACGCGACGGAAGAAATAACGGGGCAGCCGGCGCATGTATGGTTCCAGTCGGAGGAGGGTTTCGTCCAGGCCGGCAGCCCTGCTTATGTCCGTCTGGCGCAGGGCGAGAACTATTCCGCCGAATTTTTGCTGCGCAGGAAGGACGGCACGCCGATTTGGGTGTTCACCGACAGCCGGGCCATCGACGCGGCCGAGCCCCAGGCCGGAATCATCATCGGCATCGGCGACATTACCGAGCGCAAGATCGCCGAGGCGGCGCTAAAGCAGACCAAGGAGCGCCTTGACCTGGCGATGCAATCTTCCGCCATCTCGATCTGGGAGTGGGACGCCAGACGCGGCACGATCTATCTGGATGCCGCACTGGCGCAGATGACCGGCGATGAACCGCGCGAGCGCTACCTTACGCTCGACGAAATGATGCGACTCCTGCACCCGGACGACATGCATAACGTGCGCCAGGCGCAAACCGATTGCATCGACGGCCTGCGCCCGCTCTACCGCATGGAGCATCGCTACAAGGCAGCGGGCGGCGACTGGGTCTGGGTGCTCAGTAGAGGCGGAGTGATCGAGCGTTCCGGCGACGGGAAGGCGCTGCGCATGGTCGGGACCAGCGTCGATATCACCCAGCGCAAGCGCGCCGAAGTGGAGTTGCTGTCCGCCTTGCAACGCGAAAAAGAACTATCGGAGATGAAATCCAAGTTCGTGTCCATTGCATCCCATGAATTGCGCACGCCGCTGGCGACCATTTTGTCTTCCGCCGAGTTGCTCGAGCACTATTCGGACGGGCTCTCCGCAGAAGACAAGTTGAAAATGCTGCACGGCATCGAAGGCGCGGTGAAGCGCATGAACACCATGATCGAAGACGTGCTCGTCATCGGTAAGGCCGAAGCGGGCGCGCTGCAATTCGAACCGAAGCCGGTCGATCTGGGAGAACTGTGCCGCAGGGTGGTCGAAGAGTTGCGCGGCGGGGTCGCCAAGCAGCATGTCGTTCACTTCGAAAATCAGTTCGAGCGCGGCACCCTGAATCTGGATGAAAAGCTGCTGCGCCATATCCTCACCAATCTTTTGTCCAACGCGGTAAAGTACTCGCCTGCGGGAAGCACGGTGTCGCTGCTGTTGGCCGAGCGCGGCGATGAAGCCTTGATCGAAGTGGCGGACCAGGGCATAGGCATCCCGGTCGAAGACCAGGCGCGCATGTTCGAGAGCTTTCAACGGGCGTCAAACGTCGGAAATCGCCAGGGCACCGGCCTCGGTTTGGTGATTGCCAAGAAGGCGGCTGAATTGCACGGTGGCACAATATCGATCGACAGCAAGGTGGACCAGGGAACGCGGATCAGCGTGCGCCTGCCCCTGGCCCAGAGAGTGAAGGCCTGAGCATGGCGCGGACAATGCTGGTCGGCGGCGGTTGGATGAATCGCAAATGCGCGCGGCAATCCGGCAGCGCAATCAGGCGATTTCTGGGGTGAGCGCGGTGATGAAGAAAATTCTGGTGGTAGAGGATGAGGCGGGGATCCGCCTGAACCTCACGCTGATGCTCAAAGGTGAAGGTTATACGGTCGATTCGGCCGAGGACGGCCGCGCCGGTATCGAGCACGCCAAAAGCTTCGCGCCGGACCTGATCGTCAGCGACGTGATGATGCCTGAACTGGACGGGTTCGGCCTGCTGGAGGCGCTGCGGGCGGATCCGCGATTCGTCGACACGCCTTTCATTTTTCTTACCGCGCTCAGCGACCGCTCCAGCATGCGCCGCGGCATGAACCTCGGCGCGGATGATTTCCTCAACAAGCCGTTCACGCGCGACGAGTTGATCGAAGCGGTCAATTCGAGGTTGAAGAAATACGAGAGCACGGCGCGATCGCTCGCAGACCGCCTGGTAGCCGGAAACGACGAGCTCAAGCGCTGGTTCCGGCAGAGCATGTCCGGTGCCGAGGCGGAACGCCCGCTGACGTTCACGGAAACAGCCGGAATGACCGGGAAGATGACCGTAGCAACGGTGATGTTTGCCGACATCCGCAATTTCACGACCTATTCGGAGCGCCTCACCGCGGGACAGATCGCGGAGTTGCTAAACGCCTATTTCGAGTCCGTGTGCCAACCGATCGTACGCAACGGCGGACGCATCGCCAAGCTGATTGGCGACGGCATCATGGTGGTGTTCGAGGCGCGTCCGGAGGACGGAGAAGACAATCATGCTCGCCGAGCGGTTCGCGCTGGCCTGGGTGTGGTGCTGGCCGCGAACGGGTTTGGGGACTGGTTCAAGAAGCGCTTCGATATGGGCGACCTGCCTGAATTTGCGACCGGTGTAGGCATCCATACCGGCGCCCTGATGGAGGTGCGCATCGGGCCGCCTGGCGCAGAGGACCTGACCGTGGTGGGTGACAGCGTCAACGTGGCGTCGCGGCTGGAGGGAAAGACCAAGGAACTGGGCTGGCCGGTGGTGGCGAGCGCAGCCACGGTCAGCATGGCGGGGAGTCTGGTGAGTACGGGTCAGTCGCGGCAGCTGGAGTTGCGCGGCCGAAACGCGCCGATCGAAGCGCTGGAGGTGACCGGCATAGGCGCTTACGCCGGTGCGCAGGAAGGACCGATCGAGATTCCGGCATCGGTGCGTGCGGCTTTGGCCGAAAATGCGCAGATGACCGCGCGCGCGGCGAAGGCCGCCTTGTCGGAAACGCTGCGCATCATAACCAGCGACCTGTCGCGGGCTTTGGCAGCAGGACGTCCCCTGCAGGTAAAGGGCTATCGGGTGATGTCGAAGATCGGGGAAGGCGGGATGTCCAACGTCTTTCTTGCAGAGCGTGAAAGCGACGGCAGCCAGGTTGCGCTGAAAATCCTCAATGCGCGGCCCAAGGACGACAAACAGCTGTTGCAGCGTTTCATCCAGGAATCCGCGCTGATTTCCGATATCGAGCACCCCAACGTGGTCAAGGTGTTCGACAAGGGATTCACTGACGATTGCGCCTATATCGCGATGGAGTATTTCACCGGCGGCAGCCTGAAGGATGTCATCGCTGCCGGACTGACTCCGCGCCAGTCGCTGTCGCTACTGGCGCAGGCCGCGGCCGCCCTGGCGGAGATCCATCGCCTCGGCATAGTCCACCGGGACGTAAAGCCGGCAAACATGATGCTGCGCGCCGATGGCACCATGGTGCTGGCCGATTTCGGCATCGCCAAGCGGACCGAAAGCGCATTGGACAGGACCATGCAGGGCGAGTTTTTCGGGACGCCTTATTACATCTCGCCGGAGCAGGCCAATGGCAGGCCCGCGTCCGAGCGCTCGGATATTTACAGCCTGGGAATCATTTTCTACGAGATGCTCATGGGCCGCAGGCCGTATGAAGGCGAGTCCATCGTCGAGCTTATTTCGCAGCACGTCGGTGCACCAGTGCCGCGGCTCCCCCAGAGGCTGGAAGATTACCAGGTGCTGATAGACGGCATGATGGCCAAGGATCCGGCTGCTCGCCTGCAAAATGCGGACGAGGTGCTCTCGGTAATCGACAGCGTGTGGACCCAGATCGCCCTGCGCGCGAGCGCGGCGCAGGGCCGCGACTAAAGCCCGCGGCGTTGCCTGGCAGCGCGGCCAGGCAAAGTTGCGGCCGTCACGGCGGCGGGGGAAAACAATGAAAGCAAGCAAGATCGCATTGATCGCGTTGGCGGTGGCGCTGATCTCAGTGATTTTTGCATTGGCTGCGGGACAGCACTTGCGGTTCGAAGTCTTCACCTCGCAGCAGGCCGCGCTTGATTTTTTCAAGTCGCAGCAGACGGCGATCGACCTGTACTACCGCGACAACCCGCTGCTGGTCGCATTGGCGTTCTTTGCAATCTACGTCCTGGTCACGGCGGCATCGCTCCCTGCCGCCGGCATCCTGACTCTGGCGGCCGGTGCGGTTTTCGGCCTCGCTGTCGGCACGCTGATTGTCTCATTTGCATCCAGCATCGGCGCGACGCTGGCGTTTCTTGCCTCCCGCTTCCTGTTTCGCGAATCGATCCAGCGCAGATTCGGCGACAGGCTGAGCGCTGTCGATTCCGGCGTGAAGAAAGAGGGCGGGTTCTACCTGTTCACGCTGCGCCTGGTGCCGGCCTTTCCGTTCTTCGTCATCAACCTGCTGATGGGTCTGACTTCGATGAAGGCCCGAACCTTCTACTGGGTAAGCCAGGCGGGCATGCTGGCGGGCACGGTCGTCTACGTCAACGCAGGCACCCAGATCGCGCAAATCAGCTCGCCCGGCGGCATTCTCTCGGCCAAGCTCATCGGTTCGTTCGCACTGCTCGGCGTTTTTCCGCTGCTGGCAAAAAAAATCGTCGATATGGCCAAGGCGCGCAAAGTCTACGCACGCTGGGCGAAGCCCGCGAAATTCGACCGCAACCTGGTCGTGATCGGCGCCGGATCGGCGGGCTTGGTGACGTCGTACATTGCAGCTGCGGTCAAGGCCAGGGTGACTCTGATCGAAAAGCACAAGATGGGCGGTGATTGCCTGAATACCGGATGCGTTCCGTCCAAGGCGCTGATTCGCTCGGCCAAGTTTGTTTCACAGGTCAAGCGCGCCCGCGAGTTTGGCATCAAAGCGGCGACTGCCGATTTCGATTTTTCCGAGGTGATGGAGCGCGTGCAGCGCGTGATCAAGGCGGTAGAGCCGCACGACTCGGTTGCGCGTTACACCGAACTGGGCGTGGAGTGCATCGAGGGTGAGGCTAAGATTACGTCGCCATGGACCGTCGAGATCAGGACTGCCAGCGGCACGCAGACGCTGAGCACACGCGCCATTGTCATCGCGGCGGGCGCACGGCCGTTTGTTCCGCATATTGCCGGAATCGAGGAAATCGGCTATTACACCTCCGACAATGTCTGGGGCTTGCGCGCCTTGCCGCGGCGGCTGTTGGTTTTGGGCGGGGGGCCGATAGGGGCCGAACTTACGCAGTGTTTCGCGCGCCTGGGTTCGCGCGTGACTCAGGTCGAGATGTTGCCGCGTATCATGATGCGTGAGGATGCCCAAGTCTCCGAGATGGTGATGCAGCGCTTTCGTGCGGAAGGTGTCGCCGTGCTGGTGAGCCATAAAGCGAAACGGTTCGTCGTCGAGGGCGGCGAAAAGGTGCTGATCTGCGAGCACCAGGGTGCGGAAATTCGGGTTCCATTTGACGAAATGCTGTGCGCCTTGGGGCGGGTGGCAAATACCGGCGGCTATGGCTTGGAGGAGCTTGGCATTCCAATCGGGAAAGCGCGCACGGTCGAAACCAATGAATACTTGCAGACGTTGTACCCGAATATCTACGCCTGCGGCGATGTTGCCGGCCCTTACCAGTTCACGCACGCCGCGGCGCATCAGGCGTGGTATGCCGCGGTCAACGCGCTATTCGGTGATCTCAAGAAGTTCAAGGCGGATTACTCGGTCATTCCCTGGGCGACCTTTACCGATCCGGAGGTCGCGCGGGTAGGACTGAACGAAACCGAAGCCAGGGAAAAAGGGATCGCTTATGAACTCAGCGTGTTCGACCTGAAAGAACTCGATCGGGCCATCGCCGACGAAGAGGCGCACGGCGTCGTCAGGGTGTTGACGGCCCCTGGCTCGGACAAGATTCTCGGTTGCACCATCGTCGGCGAGCACGCGGGTGATTTGATTGCCGAATACGTTGCAGCAATGCGACACGGCCTGGGCTTGAACAAGATTCTGGGTACCATTCATATCTATCCAACGCTAGCCGAGGCGAACAAATATGCGGCCGGCGTATGGAAGCGCAATCATGCGCCGCTGAGATTGCTTGCCTGGGTGAAAAAATTCCATGCGTGGAGGAGGGGATGAGGTGCAAATGTACGGAGTCCATGGGAGGCGAGAAGGGCGGCCTGGAATGGGGACATCCGGCGAAGTGAAGCGATTGTCTATCATCATTCCGGCGCTAAACGAAGCCGATGGTATCGTTGCCACGCTCGAGTCCCTGAGCGAGTTGCGCCGTCGCGGCCATGAAGTGATTGTAGTCGACGGCGGCTCCGAAGACGGCACGGCTGGTTCGGCCTCGGTCCTTGCCGACCGGGTGCTTGCGGCGAGCGCGGGCCGGGCCGTCCAGATGAATGCCGGCGCACGTGCCGCCGCGGGCGATGTGTTTCTGTTCCTGCATGCCGATTCGCGGCTTCCCGCCGGGGCTGATCGTCTGGTGCTGCAGCGGCTCGCAGCCGGCAATGCCGTCTGGGGGCGCTTCGACGTGCGTATTGCCGGTGAACACCCGCTATTGCGCATGGTGGAAAGCATGATGAATCTGCGCTCGCGACTGACGCACATCTGCACCGGGGACCAAAGCATTTTTGTGTGCCGCGAGGCATTCGAAGCCGTTGGCGGTTATCCGACCCAGGAGTTGATGGAGGACATTGCTATCAGCGCTAGGCTGCGCCGCCTGTCCGCGCCGGTCTGCCTGCGGGACCGCTGTGTCACCTCGGCGCGCCGCTGGGAAAGCCGGGGTGTGCTGCGCACCATCGTGCTGATGTGGTGGTTGCGTTTGCAGTATGCCTTCGGCGCAGCGCCGGCGCGGCTGGGACGCAGGTACGGGACCCACGCCCATTAGCTGCCGTATCATGGTCTTTGCCAAGGCTCCCACGCCGGGCAGCGTGAAGACTCGCCTGATTCCAGCGCTGGGCGAGACGGCTGCCGCAGAGCTACACCGGCAACTTGTAGTGCGTACGCTGCGTACCGCCTTGGCGGCGGCAGTGGGCCCGGTGGAACTCTGGTGCGCGCCGGACGCACGTGATCCATTTTTCGCAGATTGCGCGGAACAATTTGGCGTGCGCTTGCGGAATCAGGGAGAGGGCGACGTGGGAGCGCGTATGGCCTGCGCCCTGGGGGTCGCTCTGGCGGAAGGCTCCCCGGCGCTTTTGATTGGCAGCGACTGCCCAGTCTTGACGGCGGCATATTTGCGCGAAGCCGCAGCCGCGTGCGCTGGCGGAGACCACGCGGTATTCGGCCCGGCGGAGGATGGTGGCTATGTGCTCATAGGCCTGGCGTGCAGTCCATCGCCGAAATTGTTTGATAATATCGCCTGGGGTGGCGCGACGGTGATGCGGGAGACGCGCATACGGCTGTCGCGCTTGGGGTGGCGCTGGACCGAATTGGAGACACTGTGGGACGTGGACCGGCCTGAGGATATGCCCCGGCTGCACCGGTTGCGCGCCGAGACTCCAGTAGACAGGAAATAGCGCGGTCTGCGCAACTTGGCACCGCGTGACGATCGGTGTCTATAAAGAAAAAAGCAGGGAGGCCGGTTTTGCCGGCCGCCCTGCCCAAGCGGGAAGAGGAGGAGTCCCGCGAAGTCTGTATTGCCGAATTTTGCGTCTAGCGGAAGAAATTCCCGCTGTAGGCAATTAGCGTCTGGCCACCCAGAGCGCAAGCCAACTGGACCGAGGCCAGCAGTGCGGCTGCGCTGGCAGTTAGATAACCGGCAAGCACCTTTACGACACTGAAGTTCATGATCCCACTCCTAATTGACCTATGGAATGAGTCTAAATCCTGTTTAATTATTTGTCTAATCGATTTTTTAGATTTAATATATCTGTTGTATGGATATAAGGAACGTAGACCTCAACCTGCTGGTAGCGCTGGACGTATTGCTGGCCGAGCGCAGTGTGTCGCGTGCGGCAGTGCGCCTGCATTTGTCGCAACCTGCAACCAGCGCGGTTCTGGCGCGTCTGCGTGAGTTGTTTGGAGATCCTCTGTTGCAGCGCAGCGCGCGCGGCATGTTGCCGACCCCGCGGTCGCTGGAACTGCTGGGCCCGGTCAAGCAAGTGCTGGATGAAATCGATCGCATTATCCAGCCACGAGCCGCATTCGATCCGGATCGGGCCGAACATACTTTCACCTTGTCGGCTTCGGATTACGTCGAATATGCATTGTTGCCGACGCTGGTGGACTACCTCGAGCGCCAGGCGCCCCGTGTACGCCTGGCGGTGAGGCCGCTGGACCTCCAAACCGTTGCAAAGCAGATGGAAATAGGCGAGGTGGATATTTGCATCACAGGATTGCTCAATGCGCCGCCCGGACTGCATGAAAGACCGCTATACACTGAACGCATCGTGTCTGTGGTGCGACGAAATCATCCGGGGGTGGGCGCACAGCTTACGCTGGACAGTTTCTGCAGGCTGGAGCACATTCTGGTCTCGGTTCGCGGCAGCGGTTTCAGCGCGCGCATCGACGAGGCATTGACCGCGCTTGGGCGCAAGCGCCATACGCGGCTGGCTGTGCCGCATTTCCTTCTGGTGCCCGAAATCGTAGCGCGCTCGGACATGATCAGTGCATTGCCGGAACGGCTGGCGCTGGGCTACGCGGACAAGCTGCGCATACTGGAGCCGCCGATCAAGCTCGACGGATTCACCGTGGGTCAGATCTGGCATGAGCGCAACGAACGCGAGCCGGCGCAGATCTGGCTGCGTGATGTGGTGCTGAAACTGGCGCAGACGTCGCAGAAATAGAGCGAGCCGGCGCTTGCTGAAATTACGTTAGGAATTTTCAGAATGAGCAATGAACTATGCTTCTTGTCGGCGACGGAACTGGCGCGGCGCATTCGCCGCGGGGATCTGTCGGCGCGCGAGCTGATGCAGGCTTCACTGGCGCAAATCGAGCGCGTCAACCCCAAACTGAATGCCATCGTCAGCCTGTACGCCGAGCGAGCCTTGGCGCAAGCCCGGGCTGCGGACGAGAAACAGGCGAGGGGCGACGCGCTTCCGCCTCTGCACGGCTTGCCCGTCGCGCACAAGGACTTGTTCCTGACCCGCGGCATGCGCACCACCTACGGTTCGCCGATATACAAGGACTTCGTTCCGGACCAGAACATGCTGCTCGTGGACCGGCTGCAGGCTGCCGGGGCGATTTCCGTAGGCAAGACCAACACTCCGGAGTTCGGTGCCGGGTCGCAGACATTCAACGCAGTATTCGGAAAAACGCTCAACCCCTACGACACCAGCAAGACCTGCGGCGGTTCATCCGGCGGGTCCGCCGTGGCGCTCGCGGCCGGCATGGTGGCGCTGGCCGATGGCAGCGACATGGGGGGCTCATTGCGCTGTCCAGCAAATTTTTGCAACGTCGTTGGCATGCGCACGTCGCCCGGACGCGTGCCGATATGGCCGACTAAGACCGGCTGGAGCACGCTTGGCGTGGAAGGGCCGATGGCGCGCACTGTCGCCGACTGCGCGCTGATGCTGAGCGTGATCGCCGGCCCGGACGCGCGGAGTCCCATCGCCATCGCAGAGCCGGGCGCACTGTTCTCCGGGACGCTGTCCCGCGACTTTAAAGGTGTACGCATAGCCTGGAGCCCGGATTTGGGAGGCCTCCCCGTGGACGCGGGCGTCAGCGCAGCACTTGCCTCGCAGAGGACGACTTTTTCCGCACTTGGCTGCGTGATCGAGGAAGCAACGCCGGATTTTGCCGACGCGAATGAAATCTTCCAGACCTTGCGTGCGTGGCAGTTCGAACTTTCGTACGGCGAGCTGCTGGACCGGCACCGCGGCCAACTCAAGGATACGGTGATCTGGAACATCGAGCTCGGCAGAAGTCTGGACGGTCCGCGAATCGGCGCTGCGGAGTTGAAACGCACCGCGCTATTCAATCGCATGCACACGTTCATGCGGAAGTACGAATTCCTAATTCTGCCGGTAAACCAGGTGCCCCCGTTCGATGTAGCCCAGCACTACGTCAGCGAGATCAACGGCGTGAAAATGGACACCTATATCGACTGGATGAAATCCTGCTACTTCATCACTGTAACCGGACACCCGGCCATCTCGGTGCCCTGCGGCTTCACCCCGGAGGGGTTGCCGGTGGGAGTGCAGATCGTCGGCCGTCATCAGGACGATTTTGGCGTGCTGCAGCTGGCGCATGCGTTCGAGCAGGCAACTCAGCTGTGGAAGCGCCGTCCGTCGCTGGCGATTTGAGGTCCGGAGAGACACCGGATCCCCTATTTCTGCCATAATCAACTTTGATTTTACAAGAGTGGCGCTTTATGGATATCTTGCCAAGGCTCGGTCAGGCCAGCCGCTTCGGTTGGCGCCGCGTCGCGCGGCTTGCAGAGCGTGTGTAGAGGTAGAACGAGCGAAAAATAAGAGCAAGAAAACGGTCGCATACTCGCCCGGGCCGGTGCCGGGCATGTCAAACCAGTGACTCTTTTAAGGGAGGAGGAAATATGGTTTATTCTCAGAGAACCCCGTGGACGCTCATAATGGGGCTGATCATGGTTGCGTATGCCTATGCCGTGCAAAGCGGCGCCATGGCGGCCTTGACCAAGTATCTTGGCACAGACAGGCTCACCGGTGAAATGCAGATCCTCGGCTATGCATTCGGCGGCATCGCCATCGTGGCAGGATTGTGGCAGCTCATCGCCAAATCCGCCGAAGGCCACGTTGACTATTACCTATCCGCGGTCGGTGGCGTGACCTTCATCATGCTGGTGGCGTTCGTCGTCAAGTGGGGCCTGGATCCACAGATGGCGCAGTGGGGCAAGGAGGCGCAATCCGCACTTGGATTCAATTTCGCCAGTGTGATGAATCTGAACTACGTGGTGATGGGCATACTCGCCGGTATCGTCATAGTCAACGTGTTCAAGGTTCCAGCCTGGGCGGAACATGGGGTGCGACTTTCGCGCCTGGGCTTGAAGACCGGCGTGATCCTGCTTGGTACGCTCTACAGCCTGGCCGAACTGGCGCAGCTTGGCAAACTTTCGGTTGTGCTGATCGGGATTTTCGTACTAGGGTCGGTGGGCGTGGTCCTTTGGTTCGGGGCGCGGCGCGGCCTGCCGAATTCGATGACAGGCGTGCTCTCCGCCGGGGTCGGTGTGTGCGGGGTGTCGGCCGCGGTGGCGGCAGCGCCGGTGGTACAGGCGAAATCCACGGAAATCGCCTATACCATAGGCACTGTCCTTATGTTCGGGGTGGTGTGCATGTTCGTGTTCCCGATCGTGGGCAAGAGTCTCGGAATGGGCTACATCCAGTTCGGCGCCTGGGCCGGCACCGGCATACTCAACTCCGCCCAGGTTGCCGGCGCGGCGCTGGCGTTCCAGCCCAACGGCATAGAGACGCTGAAGGTGGCGGAAATCTTCAATATCACGCGCGTGCTGTTCCTGCCTATCATCGTGCTGTGGCTGGCGCTTTGGTACGTCAAACGCGAAGTCGGCGCGCAGAAGGTCGAAATCGGCCAGGTCATTTTCAGCAAGTTTCCGGTGTTCGTGATCGGCTTCATCCTGATGTTCGCTCTGTCCTCGACCGGCATTTTTGCCCCGGCGCGCCATTACCAAGGGGCCTACTTCGACAACAGCGACAAGATCATGCTGAAAACGGACAAGGACGGGAAGGTGCATAGCCGGCTGCTCGCCGACAAGGACCTTGAAGCGCTCAAGGCCGAAGCCGGAAAGGTCGCGCGCGATGACCAGAAGGCGGCGCTGACCCGCCTGATCGACAACAAGAAACTGATGTCGATCGAGGACGACGATACATTGCGCGGCGTAGTCAATGCCAAGACGCTTTCCAAGGCAGGGAATGATGTGCTCACCAAGGCGCACCGGGCAGTGCGGCATACCGCGCCCAAAATCGCCATGTTTCGCGACCTGATCGCCTGGTTCTTTACCTTCGGGCTGGTCGGGCTGGGCATGCAGATCACCGTGGCATCGATCAAGCAGGCCGGCGGACAGCCGCTGGTGATCGGCAGCATCGTCGGCGTAATCAAGGCAATCGGTTCGCTGATCGTTGTGCTGCTGATGGTTTCCGAAACGATTTGAACCCCGGGAGGCGATCATGGCTGAAGACAAATTTGACCGCGGCACCGCATTGACGATATTCGGCACCGACCGCCACGAAGACTTCGTGGCGCTGTCGCTGTCGCTGATCATCGCGTTGCTGGTCTACCTGTTCGTATAAACGCGGACGGAACACAATCTCCCGGTGACCGCGCTGGCGCGGTCACCGGGTTTTTTTTGCCCATGCCACAGTATTCATGCATTGTCCTGGCGAGCCACGGCACCCCCGGGGGGCAGGCGGCGGAGCGCGTCGCGCTCTCGCTGTGCGCTTACGGCGCGAGCCTGGCGCAACTGGTGGTGGTGCCCGATTTCTGGAAAGGCATGATGGGCGACGACTGGCTCAACAACGCTTCCACCCGCGAGGTCTACGGCAAGCACGTCGAGCACCAGATCGAAGCGGAAATAGCGGTGCAGGTGGAAAGGGTGCGGACGCAGGCGTTGCAGCTGGGACTGCGCTACCAGTGCCGGACCGTGCTTGGCAAGCCGGCGGAGTGCTTGCTTGCATACAGCCTGGAGCTTGCGCCCGAACTCGTCGTGATCGGTGCCCCCCGCCCGAAGGGCGTTTCCGGCCTGCGTTCGCGCATGCAACTGGACACGCTGGTCAAGGCGCTTGCTGCGCCGCTACTGGTCGTTCCCCATCCTTGAATACCGCAGCGACGACACCGCAGGACGCGTCCTGGGTGGTGATCGATACGCCGCTAAGCCTGGCGGAATTGCGCCGGTTCTGCGGCGACATTGAGCGCCTGTACCGCATCAATCCCTATCTCGAGA
>Ga0194060_10001166_pt1 | contig 18964 bp, 15 predicted proteins | sample SepL225m_MetaG_FD_163427 | JGI IMG/M metagenome (GOLD analysis project Ga0194060, IMG submission 163427) | Anoxic zone freshwater microbial communities from boreal shield lake in IISD Experimental Lakes Area, Ontario, Canada - Sep2016-L222-5m | ecosystem: Environmental > Aquatic > Freshwater >...
GCGCTATATTCACCGTGCATGCCATGGGCGGCAAGGCGATGCTCAGGGAAGCGGTTTCTGCTGCCCGGGAAAAAGTAGAGGAGCTGAACGTTGCGCCGCCGATAATCTTGGCAGTTACGGTGCTCACCAGTTTAACGAGCGCCGATCTTGAGGCCATCGGATTTAAATCTGATCTGGAACAGGTTGTCCTGAATTTGGCCAGGCTGGCACAGGATCAGGGTGTTACCGGTGTTGTTGCCTCCCCTCAGGATATCGTGGCGATCCGAAAAGCCTGCGGGCCGGATTTTGTCATTGTTACCCCCGGCATCAGGGGGAAGGAGGCCGTCGCTGATGACCAGAAAAGGACCTTGTCGGCAGGAGAGGCGGTGAGGTTGGGCGCCGATTATCTGGTTGTCGGCCGGCCGATCCGGTTGGCGGCTGATCCGGTTATTGCGGCCGATGCGATCGTAAAAGAGATGTCGGCTGACAGCTGAAGATGGAACGAGGGTGTACTTGGCGCCGCTTATCATATACGGAATAAATCCCCTTTTGGAACGGATCAGGCAAGGTGGCCAGGGAGTCAACGAGATCATTGTGGCGAACGGTAAAAAAGGGAGGGACGTAGATAGTATCCTTGCCTGGGCGTCCGTAAAGGGCATTCCGGTATCCTTCAAAGACAGATCCTATCTTGATCATGTGACAGACGGCAGCGTCCACCAGGGCGTAGCTGCTTTTTGTGCGGCCTACGCCTATGCAACTCTTGACGAGTTAATTGCCAATATCACGCGGGCGAATCTGATCCTCATGCTAGATGGTATAACGGATCCGCATAATCTGGGCGCCCTGATCAGAACCGCTCATTGCCTGGGAGCCAAGGGGGTAATAATACCGGAAAACAGGGCGGCTGCGGTAACAGCGACGGTCATCAAGGCATCTGCCGGGGCGGCCCATTGGTTGCCCGTTACGTGCGAGGTGAATCTTGCCCGGACCATTGACTGCCTGAAGGAGAGGGGATTTTGGATTTATGGCGCCGATGCTGACCAAGGCGCGGACGTAAGCCAGTTTGACGATGCAGGGTCGGTTTGCCTGATAATGGGCAGCGAAGGGAGAGGCATCAGGCCACTCATCAGAAAAAAGTGCGATTTTCTGTTGGCCATTCCCATGGCGGGCGAGCTTGCTTCTTTAAACGTTTCTGTGGCAGCAGGTATCATCCTGTATGAAATAGCGAGAAAGCAGGGAAAGAAGGGGTAGCGATGCCGATATTCTTGTGGTCAGGAACGACCAGAAAGGGCGAGTCCAAAAAAGGGGAAATCGATGCCGTCGACGAGGCAGCAGTCAAAGGCATGTTGCGCCGTCAGGGATACAAGGCTATTACGGTAAAGAAAAAACCGAAAGATCTTGAGGAGTACCTTCCTTTTCTCCAGAAGAAAGTGAGTGAAAAGGATGTGGTCGTCTTTGCCCGTATTTTTTCCACCATGATCAATGCCGGCCTTCCCCTCATCCAGTGTCTCGATCTGCTTGCCTCTCAGGAACAAAACAAGACCTTCGCAAAAATCATCACCGCGATTAAGGATGATATTTCCGGTGGCGCTACGCTGACGGAATCCCTGGCAAAATATCCGGCCATTTTTGATCAGCTCTTTGTAAATCTGGTGGCGGCGGGAGAAAGCGGCGGTATTCTTGATGTCATCCTTGGTCGACTTTCCAGCTACATGGAAAAGGCGATGAAATTGAAAAGCAAGGTCAAGGGGGCCATGACGTATCCATTAAGTGTACTGGTTATTTCAGTCGGTGTGGTTTCCCTGCTGTTGTTGAAAGTCATTCCGGTTTTTCAGACCATGTTTGAAGGCATGGGATCGAAATTGCCTGGACCGACCCAATTCCTCGTCGATGCCAGTCAATTTATGCAGAGTTATTATCTCTATATGGGCGGTGCCTTGGTGGCAGCCATATACGCCTTGAAAAGGATCAACCGCACGGATAAAGGCGAAATTTTCATCGACAGCATGATTCTCAAGTCGCCCGTCTTTGGCCCGCTGCTGAAAAAAGTGGCCGTGGCGAAGTTCACCCGGACCATGTCGACCATGATGAGCAGTGGTGTGCCTATCCTGGAGGGATTAGGCATCGTGAGCAAGACGGCCGGCAACAGGATTATCGAGGCGGCCCTGATCAAGGTCAGGCAGAGCATAAGTGAGGGGAATACTATCGCCGAGCCTCTGGCGGAAACCAATATCTTCCCCTCCATGGTGGTGCAGATGATTGCCGTTGGCGAGGCTACCGGCGCCCTTGACGCCATGCTGTCGAAAATTGCTGACTTTTATGATGACGAGGTTGACGCCGCCGTCGATGCCATGACGGCACTTCTGGAGCCTTTTATGATGGTGTTCCTGGGGGGAGTGGTGGGGGGCATGATCATCGCCATGTACCTTCCCATCTTCCAGATGGCCGCCGCGGCCGGTTAAGGGAAGCAAGTTTTAACTTGCTAAACTGACTGATATATTGAGCAGCAAGGTGAATGGTCGGGATGGCGCGATTTGAACGCGCGACTCCTGCGTCCCGAACGCAGTGCCCTACCAAGCTGGGCCACATCCCGACACAGGGCGCACCATATAGAATTTGTATCCAATTGTCCATTACTTTTTTTGAATAATTAAGAGTAACCCGAAAAGAATAGGTAACGAATTGTGATTATTTACGATCTTAAATGCGAGAACGCACACAAGTTTGAGGGATGGTTCCAGGACCGGAAGGCATTTGAAGAGCAAAAAGACCAGAAGCTCATTAGCTGTCCCATCTGCGGCAGCTCAAATGCTCAAATTGCGCCTTCTTCCCTGACGGTTGTAAGTCGGGATAACAAAGCGGAGAAAGCAAAGAGCGAAGAAATTTCTCCCTTGCAAGCACTGCACATGTTGAGCGAATTTATTGACAAAAATTTCGAAGATGTTGGTGCCAGCTTTGCCGAAGTTGCTACTCGTATCCACAATGGCGAGGAGACGGAGCGGAATATTAAAGGGACCACTACCCGGGATGAAGAAGAGTCGCTCAGGGAAGAAGGTATACATTTTATCAAGATTCCTGTTCCGAAGTTTGACAGTTGATCAGCAATGGCCACCGGTAAAAAAGGGGAATGGTACCATCTGATAATAAACAGCTATTCATTAATGTAAAAATTTGCTTGACAAATGGACGCATTCAAACTAAGTTCCGCGATTCGCGGTTTGAGCGGCATTGAAAGTTGCTTATTTGTCAGAAAGCGGGGACGGCGAAAGGGTATGGATTCGGCTGGCGTAGCTCAATCGGTAGAGCAGCTGATTTGTAATCAGCAGGTTGCGGGTTCGAGTCCCATCGCCAGCTCCGGTTATTAAGATTGTTGTGACGGAGGGGTTCCCGAGTGGTTAAAGGGAGCAGACTGTAAATCTGCCGGCGGAGCCTACGGAGGTTCGAACCCTCCCCCCTCCACCAGTTTTTTAAGCGGGAGTAGCTCAGGGGCTAGAGCGTCAGCCTTCCAAGCTGAGGGTCGCGGGTTCGAATCCCGTTTCCCGCTCCATAATATTATGGTGATTTGCCCACGTAGCTCAGTCGGTAGAGCACATCCTTGGTAAGGATGAGGTCACCAGTTCAATCCTGGTCGTGGGCTCCATTGGTGAGAGACTTTGGGGAGAAAATGAGCTAATTATGAGAAACATCATCACTTTGGCTTGCACGGAGTGCAGGCAACGGAATTACACGACGACTAAAAATAAAAGGACCATGCAGAACCGGCTAGAACTAAAGAAATATTGTCGGTTTTGCCGGTCCCATAAAGTGCATCGGGAAACGAAATAGCTTTTCTTTATTAGTAGGTGAGGAAGTGTTTGCCCGGCAGAAAACAGGCCAGTAGCTCTAATGGCTAGAGCGCCGGACTCCAAATCCGGATGTTGGGGGTTCAAGTCCCTCCTGGCCTGCCATTTTATTTTGTTGCTGCCGCACAGGGGTAGCACATTTGCGACTTGTCAAGGAGTGGCCTGACTGCAGGATGTAGCTTAGTGTGGCATGAAAAGGTGAGGGATGGTAAAGCTAAATGAAATTTTGACCACAGTGAAGCGCTTTTTGAGCGAAGCCAAGGCGGAGCTAAAAAAGGTAACGTGGCCTACCCGTAAGCAGGCCTTTGCTTCTACGGCAGTAGTGATCGTTGTTGTGGTTATTGTGTCGGTATTCCTCAGTTTGGTGGATTTAGGGTTGGCAAAAATAATAAAACTAATATTAGGTTAAGTAAATGGCTTTCAGGTGGTATGTCGTTCATACGTATTCCGGTTTTGAAAATCGGGTCAAGGTTTCCTTGCAGGAAAGGGTTGCCTCCGCAGGCATGGAGGAATTTTTTCCCGATATTCTCATCCCGGAAGAAGATGTTGTAGAACTGGTATCAGGAGAGAAGAAGACTTCCAAAAGGAAGTTCTTTCCCGGCTATATACTGGTCAGAATGGAGTTGAACGACGAAACCTGGCATGTGGTCAAAGATACCCCGAAGGTGACCGGCTTCATCGGCAGCAAGGATAAGCCCTTTCCCATCTCCGATAAGGATGTGGATTTGCTGCGCACAAGAATTGATGAAGGAACATTAAAGCCCAAGCCCAAATTCAAGTTCGAGGTCGGGGATCATGTGAAAATCATCGACGGCCCGTTCACTAACTTTGATGGTGTTATTGACGAGGTGAAGGCGGAGAAGGGTAAACTGCGCGTCATTGTGAGTATTTTTGGTAGGCAAACGCCGGTGGAATTGGATTTTATTCAGGTTACTCAGGGGTGAGTGACCGACGTTACTATTTACTACGGATTAAGGTGATATCATGGCAAAGAAGATTATAGCGAATATCAAACTCCAGCTCAAGGCGGGTAAAGCAACGCCATCTCCTCCGGTGGGACCAGCCCTTGGGCAACACGGTGTAAACATTATGGAATTCTGTAAGGCTTACAACGCTATGACACAGAATCAGGAAGGTACGGTAATTCCTGTTGTTATAACTGTCTACGCCGACCGATCCTTTACCTTTATAACTAAAACGCCGCCGGCCTCCGTGCTGCTGAAACAGGCGGCCAAGATAGCCAAGGGTTCCGGTAATCCTAAAAAAGAAAAAGTGGCGTTATTAACAGGCAGTCAGATCAAGGAGATTGCTGAATTGAAATACAATGATTTGAATGCCATCGATATGGCCGGTGCCATAAGGATTGTTGAAGGTACGGCGCGGTCCATGGGGATTGAAATTGCCGGATAGATAAATGGATAAATTGATGTCGAGGTTCTATCATGTCTAAGGGAAAAGGTTTGTTAGAGGCAAAAAGCAAAGTGGAGGCGGGGAAAAGGTACAGCCTTCAGGATGGTGTCGCCATGGTGGTTGGTGCGGCCAGAGCGAAGTTCGATGAAACCGTGGATGCTGCCATCCGTTTAGGGGTAAACCCGGCGCACGCCGACCAGATGGTCAGAGGAAGCGTGGTGTTACCCAACGGATTAGGAAAGTCGGTCCGAGTGCTGGCTTTTGCCAAAGGTGAAAAGGAAAAGGAAGCTTTGGATGCCGGCGCGGATTATGTCGGCGCCGACGACATAATCGAGAAAATCAAATCAGGGTGGCTGGATTTTGACCGCGTTGTCGCCACTCCCGATATGATGGGCAGTGTCGGCAAGCTTGGTAAGATTTTGGGGCCGCGGGGGCTGATGCCAAATCCCAAAGTGGGTACGGTTACCTTCGATGTGGCAACAGCCGTCAGGGAACTGAAGGCTGGTAAGGTGGAGTTTCGCGTGGAAAAAGCGGGGATCGTGCACAGCCCCGTGGGCAAGGTTTCCTTCGGGGGAGATAAGTTGCGGGAAAATATTCTGGCTCTTCTCGATGCCGTCATTAAACTAAAGCCGTCTTCCAGCAAAGGCACCTACGTTCGAGGCATATCGCTGTCCAGTACGATGGGGCCTGGGGTAAAGGTTGATCCCCTGGATGTAAGGAGCGTCTAAGACAAAGTTTTATCCCGCTTATCGGGGGTGGCTGATGGATGATTCAGAGATCCGTCGCCTGTTATCTTTAATTATAACGTAAGTCTGAGACAGCAGGTACAGGAGTTTAAACGGTTTAAGGCCTGCCGAGACCGGTCATGTTCGATTGCGAGGCAAAACGCTCTCATCGTTTCTGTCATTCACAATACGGTGCCCGTGCGGTGCTTCATTAATTCCTGTATGTTGACCTGTTCTCTGATGTTTGATTATTTGCTGATCGTGGTTTTGGAAATCAAGACATAACGGTAGGAAGGAGGCGGAAAGATTGGATCGGAGGACGAAGGAGCAGGTTGCTGCGGAGCTTCATGAAAAGTTGAAAGAGTCGAAAATGGCAATTTTTGCCAATTTCAGCGGCTTGAGCGTGCACAAGATGACGGAGTTGAGAAATGCCCTGCGTAAATCAGATGCGGAATTAAAGGTAGTAAAAAACACCCTTTTGAGGATCGCATCCCAGGAAACCCCCTATGGGCAGATGGAGGAGCATTTCAAAGGTCCCTTGGCCGTTACCTTGAATCGTGGAGATATTGTTCTGTCTACGAAGGTGTTGGTGGATTTTGCCAAGAAAAACGCTGAAATCGAGATTAAGGGCGGCATGCTGGAGGGAAAATTTCTGACGCGGGAACAATTAGGCCAGCTGGCCGAGTTGCCGAGCCGGGAAGTCCTGCTGGGTAAACTGCTTTCTATTCTTGTTGCCGTACCGACGTCGCTTGTCAATGTGCTCAGTGCAGTGCCAAGAAGTTTTGTTCAGGTGCTCGATGCGTATCGAGCTAAAAAAGAACCGGAAAACTAAAACATACTAAACATACAGGAAGGAATGAGGGTCATGAGCGAGATTAATAAAGAAGACGTGGTAAAGTTTATTGAGAGTATGACGGTCCTGGAACTTTCTCAACTAGTCAAGGAATTGGAGGAACGGTTTGGCGTCAGCGCCGCTGCTCCGGTGGCGATGGTAGCCGCAGGAGGAGGAGAACAGGCCGCGCCGGTGGAGGAAAAAACTGAATTTGATGCAGTTTTGACAGGTTTCGGTGAGCAGAAGATACAGGTTATTAAGGTTGTGCGCGCCATCACCGGTTTGGGGCTGAAAGAAGCAAAGGACTTAGTGGAAGGGGCGCCCAAGGCAATCAAGGAAGCGGTTTCGAAGGATGAAGCAGCCGATATTAAAAAGAAGATTGAAGAAGTTGGCGGTACCGTCGAAGTAAAGTAGGTATTGCTCAATAGTTGAGGGCAAAGATAGTGTTTATGGGAAGGCCATTGCCTAGTCAGCAATGGCAATAAGGATACTATGGGTGAACTAAGAAAATATTTTGGCCGTATTAAAAAAATGTGGGATATCCCTAACTTGATTGATATCCAGCTCAAGTCTTATGAAAAGTTTCTGCAGAAAGACGTGGCGCCGGCCAAGAGGGTTAATTCCGGCCTTCAGGGTGCCTTCAAAAGCGTTTTTCCCATTTCCGATTTCAGCCGGAAATGTTCGCTTGAATTCGTAAGTTACAAGATCGGTGATGTTCGGTATGATGTCAAGGAATGTCTCCAAAAGGGGATGACTTACGCAGCGCCCTTGAAGATAGTGGCCAGACTGGTTGTCTTTGATACCGACCGCAGTACTGACCAGCGACCGATCAGGGACATCAAGGAGCAGGAGATATACTTTGGTGAATTGCCCTTGATGACCGACAATGGCACCTTCATTGTCAACGGTACGGAAAGGGTTATTGTCAGTCAGCTGCACCGGTCTCCGGGCATTTTTTTTGATCACGACAAGGGGAAGACTGTCGCGAGCGGGAAAGTCATCTATTCGTCCAGGATTATTCCGATTCGTGGTTCATGGCTTGATTTCGAGTTCGACTCCAAAGATATTCTTTACGTCCGCATCGACAGAAGAAGAAAGATGCCCGTTACCATCCTGCTCAAGGCTATTGGTAATTCTAATGAAGAAATACTCAACTATTTTTATAATAGTGAACGTGTTTTTTTTGAGGGCGAACGACTGTTTCTGGCTATTGACGACTCGCTGGTTGGACGAAAGGTGCCTGAAGATATTCTGGTACCTGACACCAGCGAAGTGTTAGCAAAAAAAGGGAGAAAATTAACCAAACCCTTGATCAAGAAGATGTTAGAAATCGGTATAAAGCGCATTCAACTGAAGCAGGCAGATGTCATTGGTAAAATCCTTGCTGCCGAAATCAAGGACCTGCAAACGGGAGAAGTTCTGTTGCGCAGCAATGAGGAGTTAACCGGCGGCGCCTTGGAGTTACTGCTGGAAAAAGGATTGGGGGAGTTGCGCCTTATCCAGATAGATGAGGAGAAGGAAAACGCCTCCATAAGAGAGACGCTGCTTCTGGATCGGGTTGCCTCAGCCGAAGAAGCAATTATTGAAATATACCGGCGACTGAGACCCAGTAACCCTCCCACGCTTGAGACGGCCAGGAAATTTTTTAACAGCCTGTTTTTTGAGCCTGAAAGTTATGACCTTTCCGATGTAGGAAGGGCGAAGATGAATTATAAACTGCGTCTCAATGTGCCGACCAATGTAACGGTTTTGTTGAAGGAGGATATCCTGGCTGCCGTCAAGTATCTCCTTGACCTGAAGAGTGGCGCCAGTGATTGCAGCGTTGATGATATTGATCACTTGGGGAACCGGCGTGTCAGGTCCGTAGGAGAGCTTATCGAAAACCAGTACCGGATCGGCTTGGTGAGGATGGAGCGGGCCATCAAGGAAAAGATGAGCCTCCAGGACATTGAAACACTGATGCCCCACGACCTGGTGAATGCCAAGCCCGTTTCGGCAGTGGTGAATGAGTTTTTCGGCAGCAGTCAGTTGTCGCAGTTTATGGACCAGACCAATCCTCTGTCTGAGATTACCCACAAGAGGAGACTTTCGGCCCTCGGTCCCGGCGGTCTTACCCGCGAACGTGCCGGTTTTGAAGTGCGGGATGTCCATCCTACCCACTATGGCCGCATTTGCCCGGTAGAAACCCCGGAAGGTCCCAATATTGGTCTCATTGTTTCGCTCTCCACCTATGCCCGGGTTAACGAGTTCGGTTTTATAGAAACGCCCTACCGTGTCGTTGCAGAGGGGAAAGTTCTGGAGGATGTCCGGTTTATGACGGCCATCGAGGAAGAGAACCTGATCATTGCCCAGGCGGACAGACCGCTCGACAAGGAGGGGAGGTTTGTAGGAGAACTCATTTCGGCCAGGAAAGGCGGTGACTTTCTTTCCGTCGTACCGCAAGACATCAACATGATGGACGTATCACCTAACCAGCTTGTTAGCGTGGCCGCCACGCTTATCCCGTTTCTGGAACATGATGATGCCAACCGTGCGCTGATGGGTTCTAATATGCAGCGCCAAGCCGTACCGCTTATGAAACCCGAGACCCCCTTGGTGGGCACGGGCATGGAGGCGATCGTAGCTCGGGATTCCGGTGCTGTGGTTGTGGCCAAGCGGGATGGTATTGTCGAGAGCGTGGATGCCAATCGCATCGTCATCAAATGTCGCAATGTACCAAACAGTGGGTTCGATACAGGTGTTGATATATATAATCTGGTCAAGTACCAGCGTTCCAATCAGGATACCTGCTTCAATCAAAAGCCCATTGTCGACGTCGGGCGCCCGGTGAAAAAGGGTGAGATTATAGCTGACGGTCCGGCCACGGATAATGGAGAACTGGCTTTGGGAACAAACGTCATGGTGGCCTTCATGTCCTGGGGTGGATACAATTACGAAGACTCAATCTTGATCAGTGAACGGATTGCCAAGGAGGACATCTATACCTCTATTCATATCGAGGAATTTGAAACCATGGCCCGGGATACGAAGCTGGGCAAAGAGGAGATAACCAAAGATATTCCCAACGTGGGCGAAGAAGCGCTGCGCCACCTTGATGAAAGCGGCATCATTCGTATCGGCATGTCGGTGAAGCCCGGCGATATTCTGGTCGGCAAGATAACCCCGAAAGGTGAAACGCAACTTTCTCCCGAGGAGAAGCTGCTGCGTACCATATTCGGTGAAAAAGCCAGCGATGTCCGTGACACTTCTTTGCGGGTCCCCCCCGGTGTGGAAGGCACGATCATTGATGCGAAGATATTCTCCCGCAAAGGTACTGAACGAGATCAAAGATCGCAAGCTATTGAGAATGAGGCTATTCAGTCGCTGAGCAAAGACAGGGATGATGAGGTAAGAATCCTTCAAGAGACGGTCAAAAATAAGGTAGCTGAAATGTTGATCGGGAAGGTTTGTTCCACTAAGGTAACTGATCCGAGAAAAAAGAAGATCCTGCTGAAAAAGGGAGATGTCATGTCGGCAGAACTACTGGGATCTATCCCTTTCGAATTTTGGAATACCATCGCCCTTATGGAAGAAGAGGAGACCGAGGAAAATGTCAGGGTTTTACTGGATAATCTGGAAAGAAAAATGGCGGCCGTCGATGCCCTTTTTGAGACGAAACTAGAAAAACTGAAGGCCAGCGACGAACTGCCGCCGGGCGTGATCAGGCTGGTTAAAGTGTATGTGGCCATAAAGAGGAAGCTTTCCGTAGGGGATAAGATGGCTGGTCGTCATGGCAACAAGGGCGTCCTTTCCCGCATCCTTCCCGAGGAAGATATGCCTTATTTTCAGGACGGCACTCCGGTAGATATCGTGTTAAATCCGCTGGGTGTTCCTTCCCGTATGAATGTCGGTCAGATCTTGGAGACCCATCTCGGTTGGGCGTCGAAAGGGCTGGGAGACGGCATCAACGAGTTGCTTGCTAAGAAAACTGATCAAAAAGCGTTGAAGCAGAAGTTGAAAAACATTTATGCCTCACCTGCCTTTGAACGTTTTGTCGATGGGGCGACTGAGGAAGAGATCAGGCGACTGGGCAATCGACTGAAGAAGGGCATCCCGATGGCCTCTCCCGTTTTTGACGGCGCCAATGAGGGCGAGATCAGAGAAATGCTGAATAAGGCGGGACTTTCGGAAACAGGGCAGACCACCCTCTACGATGGCCGCACAGGCGAACCCTTCGATCAGGAAATAACCGTAGGCATGATTTACATGTTAAAGCTGCACCATCTGGTTGATAACAAAATCCATGCCCGCTCCATTGGTCCCTATTCCTTAGTGACGCAGCAGCCGCTGGGAGGAAAAGCGCAATTCGGCGGTCAGAGGCTTGGCGAGATGGAGGTCTGGGCCATGGAGGCCTATGGCGCTGCCTATTCCCTTCAGGAATTCTTGACCATTAAGTCCGATGATGTTGCCGGAAGAACAAGGATTTATGAGGCAATAGTCAAGGGAGAACATACTTTCGAGCCGGGACTTCCTGAGTCTTTTAACGTTTTGGTCAAAGAGTTGCAGAGTCTTTGCCTGAATGTGGATTTGATAGAAGAGTAGTAAAACAGCCGGCACCATTCGTTATTGTATCACAATAATGATCGCTGTTTAGTAAGTTAGTCCAGGTGAGCCGGGGCGTTAACTTACTTATCCCGTTTATCGGGGCTTGGAGGAGACAATACGTGGAAGACGTTTTTACCTATTTTGAGAAACCGAAAGATCCGATCAGGTTCGATGCTATAAATATTTCCATCGCCTCACCCGAGGTGATCCTTTCCTGGTCACATGGTGAGGTAAAAAAACCGGAGACGATCAATTACCGCACTTTTAAACCGGAGCGGGACGGTCTTTTTTGCGCGAAAATTTTTGGGCCCGTGAAAGATTACGAGTGTCTCTGCGGGCGGTACAAGCGCATGAAGCACCGCGGTATTGTCTGTGAGAAGTGCGGTGTGGACGTCATCCCGTCCAAGGTTCGCCGCGAAAGGATGGGCCACATTACCCTGGCGACACCGGTGGCCCACATTTGGTTTCTGAAAAGCCTGCCCAGTCGTATCGGAAATGTCCTCGACCTGACGCTCAAAGAGCTGGAAAAAATTCTTTATTTTGAGTCTTGGATTGTTATGGATCCGAAGAAGACGAATTTAAAGAAGAAACAGCTTCTTTCGGAAGAAGAATATTACGATCTCAGAGAGCAGCTTGGCGCCGATGCATTTGAGGTCGGCATTGGGGCGGAGGCGGTAAGAAATCTGCTTGAGCAAGTGCAGGTCGGCGAAATGGTCGAGACTCTGCGTGTGGAAGTTAAAACGGCCACCTCGGATACCAAACGGAAAAAGGCAATCAAGAGGCTCAAGGTGATGGAAGCCTTGAAAAAATCGCAGAACCGGCCGGAGTGGATGGTTTTGACCATCCTGCCCGTTATTCCGCCTGATTTACGTCCGTTGGTTCCTCTTGACGGCGGTCGCTTTGCCACGTCGGACCTCAACGATCTCTACCGGAGGGTGATAAACAGGAATAACCGCCTGAAGCGTCTCCAGGAATTAAATGCCCCGGAGATCATCATCAGAAACGAGAAGCGCATGCTCCAGGAGGCCGTGGATGTCCTCTTCGACAATGGCCGGAGAGGGAGAGCCATTACCGGCTCGAACAAGCGGCCGTTACGCTCGCTGTCGGACATGCTGAAGGGAAAGCAGGGACGGTTCCGGCAGAACTTGTTGGGAAAGCGCGTCGATTATTCCGGTCGTTCCGTTATCACGGTAGGGCCGGATTTACGATTGCATCAGTGTGGGTTGCCCAAGAAAATGGCGCTCGAACTGTTCAAACCTTTTATTTACAATCGTCTCCAGGAAAAGGGTTATGTAACTACCGTAAAAAGTGCCAAAAAGGTTGTGGAAAAGGAAACTGCGGAAGTATGGGATGCTTTGGATGAGGTGGTACGCGAATATCCCGTCATGCTGAATCGGGCGCCTACTTTGCACCGGCTTGGTCTTCAGGCGTTCGAGCCGATCCTGATTGAGGGCAAGGCCATTCAATTGCACCCCCTGGTCTGCACGGCTTTCAATGCCGATTTTGACGGCGATCAGATGGCGGTGCATATTCCTTTGTCTATCGAGGCTCAGGCTGAGGCTCGAGTTCTCATGATGTCGACTAATAACATCCTCTCTCCGGCAAACGGGAAGCCCATTATTATCCCCAGCCAGGACATCGTGCTGGGGATCTATTATTTGACCCGTGATAAAGATGGCTCAAAGGGCGAGGGCATGATCTTTTCTGGACCTGAGGAAGTCCGCAGCGCCTACGATAGCAATGTGGTTGATCTCCGTGCCCGGATCAAGGTACGTATCGAAGGCGAGATTAAGGAAACCACGGTCGGCCGGATTATTCTCTATGAAATCATTCCGGAAGAACTGTCCTTCGATTTGATCAATAAGGTCATGAACAAGAAGGAACTAGCAAATTTAATTGATTATTGCTATCGGTCCTGCGGCGATAAAACTACGGTTGTGCTGGCTGATCGCCTTAAGGACTTGGGCTTCAAGTATGCAACAAAATCGGGGATATCTTTCGCAGTGCACAACATGATCATTCCGGCAAATAAGAAGGAGATTGTGGGCCGGGCGGACAAGGACGTGCTCAAAATTCAGAAGCAGTATATGGATGGTTTGATTACCGATGGGGAACGTTACAACAAGGTCATCGACATATGGGCCCAGGCCACGGAGAATATTGCCGCGGAAATGTTAAGCGGCATCAGCACGGAAGAAGTCACCGACAAGGATGGGATCAAAACCAGGATTGGCAGCTTTAACCCGATTTTCATGATGGCCGATTCCGGCGCCCGGGGAAGCGCAGTACAGCTCCGACAGCTGGCGGGCATGAGAGGTTTGATGGCCAAGCCTTCCGGTGAAATTATTGAAACCCCCATTACGGCAAACTTCCGCGAAGGCTTGACGGTGCTCCAATACTTCATATCTACCCACGGTGCACGAAAAGGTTTGGCCGACACGGCCCTCAAGACCGCCAATTCCGGTTACCTTACCCGGCGGTTGGTAGATGTTGCCCAGGACTGCATCATTACCGAAGAAGACTGCCACACCATCGACGGCATCTTTGTAGCGGCGCTGATGGAAGGTGGCGAGATTATCGAGACGGCGGGGGAACGAGTTCTGGGCCGGGTGGCGCTCACGGAAATCATGGATCCCTTTACGGGCGAGATACTTTTGAATAAAAATCAGGAAATTGACGAAACGATGGCCGAGAAAATGGACAGGGCCGGCATTGAAAAGGTAAATATCCGGTCGGTTCTCACCTGTCGATCGAAACACGGTGTCTGCGCAATGTGCTACGGCAGGGATCTTGCTCATGGCCATCTCGTCAATATTGGCGAAGCCGTGGGCATTGTAGCAGCTCAGTCCATCGGTGAGCCGGGTACCCAGCTCACCATGAGGACCTTCCACATCGGCGGTACGGCGAAATTTGAGGAACATTCCACGCTTGAGGCGAGGCATGATGGTATTGTCAAGTTCGTCAATTTTCATACTGTTACCAGTAAAGTAGGCGACTTAGTCGTGATGAACCGGCATGGGGAGATTCACGTGCTGGATGAACAGGACCGAAGTCGCGGCAAGTATACGGTTCCCTATGGAGCCCATCTCAAGTCTCAGGACGGCAGCCGGGTCAAGCGTGGTGATTTGATTGCCGAATGGGATCCCTTCTCCATTCCGATTCTGGCCGAAGTCGACGGGATAATAAAGTTTGGTGATATCGTTGAAGGGAAGACCATGCAGGAGCAGGTTGATGAGGTAACCGGTTTGTCCCGTAAGGTTATCGTTGAATTCAAGGGTGCAGATCTGCGGCCGCGTGTTTCTATCAAGGACAGCAAGGGACGAACGGCCAAGATTCCCGGTTCCAATGCCATGGCCAGACATTTGCTTTCCGTGGGCGCCAACCTGGTCGTTTCTGAGGGCAATCCGGTAAGTGCCGGTGACATCCTGGCCAAGATACCTCGGGAAACGACGAAGACGAAAGATATCACGGGAGGTTTGCCGCGGGTGGCGGAGCTGTTCGAAGCACGTAAACCGAAGGAATATGCGGTTATCAGCGAAATTGATGGAGTCGTCTCGTATGGTAAAGATGCCAAGGGAAAAAGGAAAATCGTTGTAACTCCCGATGTGGGGGAAGAGAAGGAGTATCTGATACCCAAGGGCAAGCACGTTAGTGTTCAGGAAGGTGACCGCGTAACCGCAGGAGAGCCGCTTATGGATGGGGTTCACAATCCCCATGATCTCCTCGCCATCAAGGGAGAGAAAGAGCTCGCCAAGTACCTCGTGGACGAAGTACAGGAAGTTTATCGTCTGCAAGGGGTGAAAATTAATGACAAGCATATGGAAGTTATTGTTCGTCAGATGCTGCGACGGGTAAAGATTGCCGATGCAGGTGATACGGCTTTCATCGGCGACGAGCAGGTAGAAAAGCACCGCCTCCAGGAGGAAAACGATAAGGTATTAGAAAAAGGCGGGAGGCCGGCGGTAGGGAAGCCAATCCTGTTGGGGATCACCAAGGCATCCCTCAGCACGCAGAGCTTCATCTCGGCAGCTTCCTTTCAGGAGACCACTCGTGTGCTTACGGAAGCGAGTATGGCCGGCAAAACAGACTATCTGCGCGGCTTAAAGGAAAATGTCATTATGGGAAGACTGATTCCTGCCGGTACCGGGCTTTCGCTGTACCGTAAACTCGGCATCAAGACGGAAACAGATGACATTATTCCGCTTGATCAGGAAGTAGAGCCAGGCGGCGAAAATAAAGATGAGAAAAAGCTTGACACAGTGGAAGCTAATTGATAGGTAAACCATCTTTTGCAGTACAAAAAAGTTATCGAGCAATGCAACAGCAAGGGGAAAGTAATGCCGACAGTTAATCAGTTAGTTCGCAAGGGAAGAGCGAAGATAGGGTTAAAGGTGACGACACCGGCGCTCGCGAGTTCTCCGCAGAGAAGAGGCGTCTGTGTCAGGGTATATACTACGACACCCAAGAAACCGAATTCTGCTTTGAGGAAGGTGGCGAGAGTTCGCCTTACCAGTGGTTATGAAGTAACTTCCTATATTCCCGGAGTGGGCCATAACCTCCAGGAGCATTCTGTCGTACTCGTGCGGGGGGGCAGGGTGAAGGATCTTCCCGGTGTGCGGTATCATATCGTAAGAGGCACGCTTGACGCTGTGGGCGTTCAAGATAGAAAACAGAGCCGGTCTAAGTATGGGACCAAAAGGCCGAGTTAATTAGTCAGGGTTAGGAAAGAGCACTATGCCGAGAAGAAGAGAGATCGCAAAAAGAGAGATATTGCCGGACCCGAAGTTTAACAACCAGCTCGTGGCAAAGTTTATCAACAGCCTCCTGAAGAGAGGTAAAAAGAGTATTGCCGAATCTATACTTTATGGTGCCTTCGATATCATTGAAAAAAAGATCAAAGAGGCTCCTGTGGAGATATTTGAAAAGGCGGTAAGCAATGTGAAGCCGGTTATTGAAGTTAAGGCGCGCCGCGTTGGGGGGTCAACCTACCAGGTTCCCACCGAGGTGGCATCTCCCCGGAGGGTGGCCTTGGGTATCCGCTGGTTGATCCTGCATGCACGTGAGCGCGGTGAGAAGACCATGAAAGAAAAGTTGGCGGCAGAGTTAATTGACGCGGCCAATAACAGGGGTGCTGCAATCAAGAAGAAGGAAAGCGTTCATAAAATGGCGGAAGCAAATAAAGCTTTTGCGCATTATAGATTCTAATAGGTGCCAAAGAAGCTTAAAGTATGTGCGAAAGAGAACTATTCAAGCTGAAGGAGGTAAACGGAGATGGCCAAGAAAAAATTTGAAAGAAATAAGCCGCATCTAAATATCGGAACGATAGGGCACGTGGATCACGGTAAGACGACCTTAACGGCAGCGATTACGAAGCATCTGGCCAAGAGAGGTCTGGCCGAATTCAGACCTTTTGATTCTATCGATAATGCTCCTGAAGAAAAGGAACGGGGTGTTACCATCAACATTTCCCACGTGGAATATGAAACCCCTAAGCGTCACTATGCCCATGTGGACTGCCCGGGGCATGCCGATTACATAAAAAACATGATCTCGGGAGCGGCACACATGGATGGAGCCATTCTTGTGGTGGCGGCCTCCGATGGTCCCATGCCCCAGACGAGAGAACACATACTTTTGGCGCGTCAGGTGCAAGTTCCTTATATTGTGGTTTTTTTAAATAAAGTTGACCTGGTTGATGATCCCGAGCTTTTAGACCTTGTGGAGTTGGAGTTAAGAGAGCTTCTTACGGCTTACGAGTTCCCGGGTGACGACATTCCTATCATCCGGGGGTCAGCGCTGAAGGCGCTGGAGCAGGAAGATACGAAGGCTGCTGAGGTTAAGTGCATCGATGAGTTGATGGACGCGGTAGATAATTACATTCCGAATCCCATCCGTGACCTTGAGAAACCGTTCCTCATGCCGGTTGGCGATGTATTTACCATCTCCGGTCGGGGAACCGTTGTCACGGGCAGGATCGATCGCGGCATCGTTAAAGTCGGTGAAGAAGTTGAGATTATCGGAATCAGGCCAACGATCAAGAGTGTGTGCACGGGTGTGGAAATGTTCCGTAAAACACTGGATGAAGGCAGGGCCGGAGACGATGTAGGTTTGTTGATCCGGGGAATTAAGCGTGAAGAAGTAGAAAGAGGCCAGGTGGTTGCCAAGCCCGGGTCCATCACCCCACATACCAAATTCCAGGCGACAGTTTACATATTGACCAAGGAGGAAGGTGGTCGGCACACGCCCTTCTTTAACGGTTACCGTCCCCAGTTTTATTTTCGGACCACTGATGTGACGGGCATATCAACGTTACCGAAGGATGTGGAAATGGTGATGCCTGGTGACAATGTAAATATGGAGATTGAGTTGATTACGCCCATTGCTATGGAAGAACAGCTCAGATTTGCCATACGGGAAGGCGGACGGACCGTGGGGGCAGGAGTGGTAAGCAAGGTCATTGCATAACAGGCGAAAGTAGATGAGGCCCGCGGTGGTGATCGTAAATCCCGCCGGGCCTTGTCCTTGGCCTTTATCATTTTACGTAAGAAATTGTTTTCCGAGAGAAAACAATAAGGTTGATTGGAAATGAAAGAACAGAAGATTAGAATTCGCCTTAAAGCCTACGATTCAAAATTGCTGGATAGATCGGTCGGGGAAATTATCGAAACGGCAAAAAGGACAGGTGCCCGGATTGCTGGCCCCGTGCCGTTGCCTACGGAGATAAATAAATACTGCGTCAACCGTTCGCCTCACGTAGACAAGAAATCGAGAGAACAATTCGAGATCCGGACACACAAGAGATTGATTGATATTATCGAGCCGACGCAATCAACGGTAGATGCGCTTATGAAACTGGATCTTTCGGCAGGAGTTGATGTAGAGATAAAGGCTTGATTCAACAATGTCCGCTATGCGGAAAGATCTCCACTCCGCTAAACATTTTTGGATTTGGGGCAGATTTCAGGGGTAATAGTGTGAAGTTATGAAAATGGGAATCATTGGTAGAAAATTAGGCATGAGCCAGGTATTTTCCGAGGACGGAGGCACCGTGCCGGTGACTGTTATCGAGATGGAACCATCGCTGGTAATACAAAAGAAGACCAAAGAGAACGATGGCTACGATGCATTGCAACTCGGCTATGGACGGGTAAGCCAAAAGAAGGTCACGAAACCCTTGCTGGGCCATTTCCTGAAGGCCGATAAGGGCTGCTTTCGAATTCTGGCAGAGTTTAAGGCCGATACTACTGGTTATGAGATTGGCCAGGAAATTGGCGTAGATTTTTTTAAGCCTGGGGAGCGGGTGGACATTGTTGGTACATCCAAGGGCAAGGGATTTGCTGGCGTGGTCAAGAGGCATGGATTCAGAGGAGGGCGCAAGACGCATGGGTCAATGTTTCACCGTGCTCCCGGATCTATCGGTGCAAGTGCGGAGCCGTCCCGAGTGTTCAGAGGTCAGAAACTGCCGGGGCATATGGGAAGCGAGCGGAAAACAGTACAGAATCTGCTGGTATGGGCGGTCGATCCGGGACGGAATCTCTTGCTGGTAAAAGGGGCTGTGCCGGGGAGTAGAAAAGGTTATCTGCTCGTTAAGC
>Ga0194060_10001167_pt1 | contig 18959 bp, 12 predicted proteins | sample SepL225m_MetaG_FD_163427 | JGI IMG/M metagenome (GOLD analysis project Ga0194060, IMG submission 163427) | Anoxic zone freshwater microbial communities from boreal shield lake in IISD Experimental Lakes Area, Ontario, Canada - Sep2016-L222-5m | ecosystem: Environmental > Aquatic > Freshwater >...
GTTAATCTCAGTCCGGACAACCGCTTTGCGTATGTCGCCGACCTGGGAATTGACAAACTCATGATCTATAAACTGGATTCCGAATCCAGCAAACTTCGTCGGAATGATCCGCCCTGGATACCCATAAAACCTGGCGCGGGGCCCCGTCATTTCTCCTTCGCTCCGAACGGAATATTTGCCTACCTCATCAATGAACTTGACGGAACCATCATCGTTTTTGCTCATGATGCAAAATCAGGAAGCCTGACCGAAGTCCAAACCCTTTCCACCCTGCCGGAGGGATTCACGGGGGGGAACACCGCCGCCGAAGTCAGGGTTCATCCCAACGGAAAATTCCTTTATGGATCCAACCGGGGCCATGACTCCATAGTCATTTATGAAATCGATTCCCTACGCGGAACGTTGACCCTGCTCGGTTTCCAGACTTACGGAATAAAAACTCCCCGGAATTTCAATATTGATCCGACAGGGCAATTTTGTATTGTCGCCAATCAGGAGTCTGACACGGTGCGAATCTTTCGGATCAATCAGGAATCAGGATTGCTGGATCCAACCGAACAAATGATCAGAATCGGCAAGCCCGTCTGTGTCCGGTTGCGGCTTTCCAATCAAGCCGTGAATTTATCGAGAAACAACTGCCTGGCCACGGCTTCATCGGGACGGGATGGATCCAACGCCGCCCCCACCTTCGCATAGATCCGCAGGCGTTCAGCCAGCGGAGCGGCAGCATAGGGATTGGCGGGATGGAACAGGCTGAATCGCTCGTCGAAACCGGCCAGCTTTTCGTGGGCAATCAACGCCCAGGTCGCGCCGACCAAATGGCTGAATGCCGGTTGCAGAATCTCCGGACAACTGAATGACTGCCGCGAGGAATTGATATCCACACCCGAGATCTCCATCAGGCCATGCCGGGCACAAAGTCCTTGCACCCGCTGCAACTGGGGCAATGTGTTGCGTGGCGGCATGTAGGTCACGGCGCGAAATCCCAGAGCGACAAGTTCCTCAAACAGAAAATCAAGATAATCATCTTCAAACTTCTCCGCCTTCTTGTCGCCCGTCGGCGACGCCGTCACATCACCCAGATAGGCATAGGCGGGAATGGCGCCGATGTGCAGCGCAAATCTTACCGCCTGCCTCACCGGAATACATTCCTGGGGGCCGGGCTGAATAAAAAAGGAAGGAAGGAAGGAGGATTTCAGTATTCCTAAAAGATCGTACAGATAATGCGGATTGGCCGGATCCGCCAGCAACCCGGCCATTTTGGAGGGCAGATCAAACTTAAGGGTATCCTTGAAAAAACCCACCACCCGCCCTTCCCGTCCATACTGACTGATCAGTTTCTCCGCCAGCGCTGCTAAAATATGCCGTTCCGTGATCGCGCCGCCTTGCGCCGCCATAGATCGGTTTACGACATCGCGTTCAAAATCAATCACTGGAATACCGAGTTCACTCAGGCGTTCATTGAGACAGGTGACCATGGCGCGATTGCGTTGGTTACGAGCTTTTTGAAGTGGTTCCAGAAACCGCGCGACTTCGGGAATCCGGGGCCGGGGAATACCGTGGATCGCCATGTAGGCAATGGACAAGGAGTCCGGATTGTTGATTTTGCGTCCCGCCAGACCGGTGGCCAGACAATCGACCCGCAACTCAAACCCCACCGTGGAACCGATCCCGAGGATCTTGCAGGCCTCAAGCATTTCCTCTGCCCCGGCAATGGAATCATGATCCATAATTCCAGCGGCCTGGAGTCCGGCATGGGCCGCTTGCCAGGCGGCGGCTGTGGGCGAATAGGGCGAGAATGAATAAATCGTATGGATGTGGTTATTGACTTCCCCGGTACGCAAGGGGCCCGTGCCGCTGGCACGCTCCGCCTGGACAATGTCCCTCAAATTCTGCAGGCGTGCGTCCACCGTGTCGCTATTGAGCAAAGGCATACTCATCGGTTATTTTGCCACCCGCAGCAGCTCACGTTCCGCATCCAATGTCCAGTTGCCATGATCAAGCTTTCCGGCCACCGAAGGCCAGGTCTTGGCCAGGTCTTTCAGCGGAACCAACCCGAGTTCGTGCAACGCCGGATACACCACAATCTTGCCTGCCAGCGTCCGGTTTTCAACCGCTGCCAAACCGTCCAGAGCGCCCGCCATACCGCAAATGGCATCCACTGAGCGGTTGGTATCCAGCGTTCCCGCGACCACCTTCTCAAGCACGATCTTCATGTCGCGAATCGTGGAGCCGCTCGTTCCGAACATATAACAGCGGTTCCTGATATAGGTATCGAGATCGAGTTCGTGCTTCACGTTTGCGGGAATCCCGGCAAAGACATTAATCCGGCAACCCGGCGCGCTGGTCGTGATCGCATCAGCCACCACGGATCCCACCGGCGCCATCACCACCTGATAGGAGAAGGGGCCACTGAGCGTTTCCTTTTTCGGGTTCAACGTCCGGATTGTTGCCTTATTGGCCTCGGCCAGAGGTTGGGCCTTATCCATAACCGAGGCCAGACGGACATCGTCGAAATCAACCGCCGTCATCACCACTCCCTGCCGTCCTGTGCAGAGATCGCGGATCACATGCATCTGGCCCATGGGCCCCCCGGCGCCGGTCACGCAAATCGTATCGCCCGCCCGGATTTCGCCGGTGTCGGGAATCCCCTTGTAGGACTCTGCCGCATTGCCCGACGTCGTGCCGATCCAACGCGTCATGCCATAATGGACGCGCCCCACGCCCACCAAGACCGGCGCACCGATCTTACGCCCGGCCGTCACAATATTGATCAGTCCGCAGGTCGCCAGTTTGTCATTCAACAGTTCAATGATCTTCCGATCGCTCCCAAAATAAATGATGTCGTCAAACGACTCATTCGCAAGCTCGGCGACGGTATTCAGGCGTTTCACAGGGGCGTTCGATACTTTCGCCAGAAGCTTATCGCAATTACCGGCGCAAACCACCGTGATCGCGGCCGGATGGCCCTGGGGCGCCAGACTCTCCTCGATACCCGCCATTTTGTTGTCGTCATCGACCACCACCGCCAGTTTACCGCCGGCCTTGATCGTCCGCCGCTCGGGAGTGACATAAGAATTCTCCACACAAGCCCAGGGTTCAATCAGCGCGAGCGCGGAGGAGCTCAAGTGTTCCGGGACGGGGATTAGGAACCGGTCGCCGTTTGCGGAATCGATAATCACACGCTCGTCCAGACTCACATATTCCTGCAACGCACCCTCGAAATTATAACCGAACGCGGCATTGGATCCGGCGGTCAGAATGCCCCGATAGTCCGCCTGAACCAGGCACCGTTCCCCGACCTTGTGGCGCTGTACCTGTTTGCCTACGGCGACAATCCGGATCACCGCTTCATGTCCGGGAACCGCAGGCTTATCGCCCGGCACATAACTCGGGATTTCCTTCAGCACCTCGTGCGCCAGCCCCTGGGTAACCTCTGACTTGCGCGGATGCTCGCTGAACTGCTTGAGCAATTTAAGATCGGAAAAGCACAGACCCACGGATTCCACCACCCCCAATACCTGGTGTGGCCCCGGAGCCTCAACCGGCTTGCTGGTGTTGAGTCGAAGTTTTCCTGGCCCCGTCAATTGGACGGCGTATTGAGTGGTTGGCAGTGAGGTTGGTGTTGTCATCGTTGTCATTCTCTTTTCTGGTATTAGATTATTAGGCGCCTGACTAGGAGAGCATCACCTGACCACCGGTCACCGGGACCGCCTGGCCAGTTTCATAGGTTTGTTCCATAATATAATAAATCGCTTTCATAACGTCTTCCGCCCTGCAGCCGCGGCGCATGGGCACCTTGGCCTCGTAGAAGCGCCTCACATCCGCGATCGTTTTGGCTCCAGGCACTTTATTAGCGCCCAGGTACTGAACAAATAATCCGTTCTTAGGATCCGACCAGAGCGGACCATCAAAGAAATTCCCGGGACAGATGGCATTGACCTTGATGTTGTCGTCAATGAGTTCCAGCGCGAAGGACTGGGTCAATCCAATCCCGCCGAACTTGCTGCCGGCATAAGCTCCATTTCTATTTGAGCCCTCCAGACCGGACTTGGAATTAATCTGAATGATATCGCTCCAGTACTGCGCGTTGGCCAGGTGTTGCGTGGCGAGTACCGGAGCCGCCTTCTGCACACAGAGGAAATACCCCTTGTAGTTCACGGCGGTAACAAAATCGAAGTCGCCCGGCGAAAGGTTTTTAACACTGCCCGCCTTGAGCACCCCGGCATTGGATACCAGCGCGTCAAATCCGCCAAACGCACGGATCACCGCATGAATCGCAGCCTCAAGCGAAGCCGCCTCGGTGACGTTCGCCGCCAGACCGATCATGCGCCCGGCACCATAATGGTCGGCCAGCCCGCTGGCGGCGGCCAGGGTGCCGTCGCCATTGAGATCCAACAACGCGACATGGGCGCCTTCAGCGGCCAGATGTTTAGAAATCTCGAAACCAAAGCCCTGCGCGGCGCCAGTCACCACAACCACCTTGCCAGCCGCACGGCCCGCTTTGCGCCCGGCCTTGGCGATCTGGCGGCGATAGGATTCTACTTCCCACGTTTCAATAAAGGCACGCTGGGCCTCGGGCAAGTATTGGATGGCTCCAAGCTTCGAAGCGCCCGCCATAATCTTGATGGCATCGGTATAAACCAGCCGCGTAGTCGTGGCTTGGGCAATGTCATCGCCCGCGGCAAACATGCCGATCCCGCCCACCAGCACCACCCGGGGATTACACTTATAGGTTTTGGCATAGGCCTTCACCGCCTTGCGCAAAGCCTCCACCATCCCCGCCGGTGTCCGGTCGGCAGGCAACTCAAACCATAAGGGGAACGAGTTGCAGTAAACAATATGATCGGGCGTCAGGGTGCCAGATGTGGCGAGACGCCGGCCATTCCGGCTTCCGACCAAGTCCTTAACCGATCCGGAATCATCGAAAGCCACCACCTTGAGGGCATCGCCATCGGCCAGCAATCCCCGCAGGGCAGGTCCGATGATGTTGATCGCCTCCACGGTTTCAGGCGATGGCGGAACCACCCAGCTCGCCCTGGCCTCGCCAATCCCGGACTTGCGCGTGATCGTCGCCATCAGTTTGGCGGTATGCTTATGGATTTCTTCGGATGTTTCCCCGCAAACAATCAAGCCATGGTTCTGAATGAAGATCACCGGCGGATAGTTCCGGCCAGTGCGGCGGATATAGGCCTTCATTTCCTTCTGAACCAACTGCGCCAGCAAAAAGCCCGGGTCGCAAACGGGAATCCATAAAACATCGTCGCCAAACCAGGCGCGGGTCAGGCGTGCGCCGCGGTTGCAGCAGGTAAGCCTATTGACCTGCGTGGAATGGGTATGAACCACCAGCGTGGCGGGGAGCAGATGATGCAAGACGCTTTCGACCGAGGGACGCTGGCCTTTCTCAGGATGAACACGGGACGCCATAATTGCCGCCTTGAATTGGTCTTCGCGCCGCCGGGGATCCCCATCCAACTGGCTGTCCAGCAATGCCGTCAGGGCCTTGCGATCGAGTTCCACAAAACCGTCTGCCGTGATCGTCGCAAGCGCATGGCCACTGGCTTTTACAAAAAGCCGATCTCCCGCCTTGAGCGAGGTATTCCCGCCGCCAGCCAGCACAAAACTGGAATCCGCTCCGTAATGGCGGGACAGTTCGATCAAGTCATTCATATCCTGGTGTGTTTTATTTGTCATAACCAAAACCTTGCCTGATAATGTTCTTCACCCCGCCGCTAATCGAACCACCTTGCGTGGCGGCAAATGCAGGGCCATGCCCAGGGCATCCTCCGCGGCCTCTTTCAAGCTTTCACTGATGGTGGGATGGGCGAAGACCACCTCGGCCATGTCATGAACCGTCACCTTTTTATGCAGAAGCGCGGTGGCCGCCGCAATACACTCGGTGGCATTGTGGCCCATCATGTGAACGCCCAGCAGCACGTCGGTTTCACGATGTCGAAGCACCTTGACAAATCCCTCGGCGTGCCCCACCGCAATGGCCTTACCAAGGAAGTTCAAGGGAAACGCGCCAATCGCAACAGGGATCCCCAACTTCTTGGCCTGGGCCTGTGTCATGCCAACGCTGCCGATTTCCGGGAAGGTATAAACAGCCGAGGGAATGGGCGACGTAAAGGGGCGGGGATGGCCCATCGCATTCTCGACCGCCGCAACCCCTTGTGCCGACGCCGCATGAGCCAACAGGCAACGGCCATTGGCATCGCCAATACAGTAAATACCCTTGACGGGGGTTTCCATAAAATCGTCGACCCGCACAAACCCGCGATCCGTTGTCAACCCCACGGACTCCAGACCGATATCGGCGGTATTCGGGCGGCGTCCAATCGAGAGCAACACCCGGTCGGCCTCAACGGTCTGCCCGTTGCTGAGTACCGCCTTCACGGTTCCACTGGCGGTCAGACTCTCCACCTTGGTTCCGGTAAAGCACTGGATGCCGCGCTTGGCAAAAATCTTCTGCAAGGGATCCGCCACACTTTCGTCCAGTTCAGGCAGGAGCGCCGGCATCATTTCCACAACCGTCACCTCTACGCCAAATTCCCTCATCATGCAGGCGAATTCACAACCGATGACCCCACCGCCGATAATCAACAGACGGGCCGGCAAGGTTTTCCAGTGGAGTGCCTCATCGCTGGTGCAAACGACTTCAGGGTCTGTAGGCCAACCGGGAACTCGCGCCGGAATGGAGCCAACGGCCAGGATGATTTTGTCCGCAGTAAATTCCTCGGCACCTGCCGCGCCTTGAACCTCCACTTTCCCGGGTCCGTTCAATTTGGCGCGACCGCTCATCAACGTGACTTGGCGGGCGCCGAAAAGCGACTTGATGCCGCCGCGTAATCCCTGCAGCACTTTGTCCTTCCGGACCTGAATGGCGGGCCAATCAAACGTGGTCTCTCCCGAGACCTTGACTCCCATGGCGGCGCTGCCGCGAATGGAGTGCAGTAATTCGGCCGACGCCAGCAAGGCTTTGGACGGGATACACCCGACATTCAAACAGGTGCCCCCCACATGGCTCTGCTCCACAATCACCGTCGAGGCGCCCATCTGGGCCGCCTTCAATGCGGCCACATATCCGCCCGGCCCCGCCCCGAGAACGGCTATATCGAAATGTTTGCTCATTTTAGTAACTCCTACTTACAGTAACGCCGCCGGGGCTTCCAATAATTCCCTCAGCCGCGCCATGAATTTGGCCGCCGGCAATCCATCCACAATCCGATGATCCGCGCTCAACGTCATCGTCATGGTACGACCCGGCCACATCGCCCCATCCTGGACAATCACCGTCTCGCGCAGTGTGCCCACCGCCAGGATGGCGGCCTCGGGCGAATTCACGATCGCCGTAAACTGTTCAATGCCGAACATGCCCAAATTGGTGATCGTAAAGATTCCTTTGCCCATATTCACGATCATGCCCGTGCGCGCCTTCTCGGCAATCCGGCGGGTTTCCACCGCCACCTCCTTGAGCGAAAGCCCATCCACCCCGGCAATGACAGGCACGACCAGGCCGTCGTCCACCCCCACCGCGATACCGATGTTCACATCCTGAAACTCAACGATCTCGTTTCCGTCGATACGACTGCGGAACGCCGGGAATTCCCGAATGGCCTTGGCGCAGGCGCGGGTCACGAAGTCATTGATCGAGCATTGATACTTTGACTTCTCCGCTTTCTGCAACTCAGCCAATGGCGCGGCATTGATCGAAATCGACATGTAGAAATGCGGGATATTCTGCTTCGAAGCCAACAGGTTGAGGGCAATCGCCTTGCGCATCGGGCTCATGCGCCGACGGATCGTCTGCCCAGCCGCCACCGGGGCCGACACTGGCGCCACAGGTACAAGGGCAGGTGCCGCAGGAACTGCGGCCTGAGCGGGCAGATCGCGAGAGATAATGCGTCCACCGGGTCCGGAGCCGGATCCGACCTCCGTTAAACTAACCCCGCGCTCACCGGCAATCCTCCGCGCAGCAGGCGAAGCTTTGACTGGGCCGGCGGCTGAAACGACGGCGGAAACAGGAGCAACGGCAACCGGTGCAGGCGCCGATGAAGCGGCAACGGTTACGGATACAGGGGCTTCAGATTCCGCCGGAATAGACTCATTGGCGCCACCCACCCAAGCAATTTTGGTATGTACGGCCACGGTCTCCCCCTTCTTCACAAGGATCTTGCGCACAATCCCCTCGTGTCCGGCTTCAACCTCGACAACCGCTTTATCGGTTTCAACTTCCAAAAGAATCTCTTTTGCCGAAACGGATTCACCCTCATTCTTCAACCAACGTACAATTGTCCCCTCTTCCATGGACTGACCCGCCTGCGGCATTAATACTGAAAACATATTAATTCTCCTAGTTATTACCTTTAATGGCTGCACAATATGATTAAAAAACAGACACATGTCAATCATAAGTTTGCAATATTCTATTGACATTGATAAGCGATTCGTGACAAAGTTTAACTATCTTGATTAGAAAAGGGATGATTTCGATGGTTTATTCTGGAAAACAGAGAAAAAACGCCATTCTTGAGCGCATCCACCAAAATGGACATGTTTTGGTCAAAGAGCTAGCCGACGAGATGCAGATCTCGGAAGCTACGGTGCGCAGGGATTTGAAGGCGCTTTCTTCTTCTCAGGAAGTGGAATTGATTTACGGAGGCGCCACTACCAAGCGGGGTTCCGACAGTTCTTTCCGATTCAAAAGCCAGCGTAACAGAGAGGCCAAGCATGTGGTGGGTGAACTGGCAGCAGGCTTGGTGCACAATGCCGATCAGCTCTTCATGGATTCAGGCACCACCACCTTTGAAATGGCTGGTTTTCTAAAAAGCCAGCGGGCGGTTTCCGTTATCGTCAACTCCATACGTTTAGCGGAAGAACTTTCCGGTGCTCCTGATCGCACGGTGATCGTGCTGGGCGGCCAATACAGGGCGGATCGCATGGATATGGTGGGCCCACTGGCTATTTCATCGATTGATCAATTGCGCGGCTATCGGGCCTTTATCGGGGCCGACGGCTTGAGCATGGATTTTGGCCTGACAGCCAGTGACATTGAAAGCGCCCATCTCTACCGACTGGTGATCCAGAACGCACGCGAAACCATTCTCGCTGTCGATCACACAAAGTTTGCAGCGCCCTCCCTTTACAAAATAGTGGATTGGACTTCCATTACCAAGGTGGTCACTGACACCCCACCCACCCCGGAATGGCAGGCTTTCTTAAGCGCCAGAAGCATCGCCCTGGTATTCCCGCAGGCGCAAAATCTTTGAACCGATAACATCATAAACAAGAAAAGGATAATATGCCTAAACATCAAATCATCAGTCCGGCAGACGTACGCCGTCCGGGGTTCGTTGAGTTTCAGCCGATCCCGATCAATCAATACAGCCAATCCATCAAGGACGAGCTAAAACGTTTTAGCAAGGACGATCTCACCCGAATCCAGCGCGACATGGCCATCATTCGAGGCTTCGAGACCATGCTGAACGATGTCAAACTGCATGGAGCCTATAAGGAGATCGCCTATAACCATCGCGGCCCGGCTCATCTTTCGATCGGCCAGGAATCCTCTGCCGTCGGCATGGCCTACTTGCTCGACATCAACGATCATATCTATGGTAGTCATCGAAGCCACGGCGAAATTCTGGCGAAGAGTCTCTCGGCCATCCAGAAGCTCGATGACGACACCCTGATGAAGATCATGAAGGAGTTTTTCAAGGGCGATTGCCTGCGCATCGTCGAGAAAGATTTCTCCGGCAGCGTCAAGGATCTCGCCATCGACTTTCTGTTGTATGGCGCGCTGGCGGAAATCTTTGCCCGCGAACCCGGATTCAATAAGGGCATGGGAGGGTCGATGCATGCCTTTTTCACGCCGTTCGGGGTTTATCCGAACAATGCGATTGTGGGAGGATCCGGAGATATTTCCGTGGGTGCGGCGTTGTTTAAAAAAGTAAACAAGCGCAAAGGACTCGTGGTCTGCAACATCGGCGATGCCTCCGCGGGATGCGGCCCGGTATACGAGGGACTTTGCTTCGCCACAATGGATCAGTTCAAGGAATTGTGGGATGATGCGCACCGGGGCGGCTTGCCGCTCATTATGAACTTCTTCAACAATTTCTACGGCATGGGCGGCCAGCCGGTAGGCGAAACCATGGGCTTCAAGGTTCTCGCCCGACTCGGCGCCGGAATGCGGCCCGACCAACTCCATGCCGAGCGCGTGGACGGCTTCAACCCCCTGGCCGTCATTGACGCCATGCGCCGTAAAAAAGAAATCCTGGAACGCGGCGATGGCCCGGTCCTGCTCGACACCATCACCTACCGCTTCAGCGGTCACTCGCCGTCGGACGCCAGTTCCTACCGCGAGAAAACGGAGATCGAGGCTTGGCAGCAGGTCGATCCGCTGACCGTCTTCGCCCAGCAACTGGTGACGGCCAGGGTGGTCACCGCAGATACGCTGACAACGATGCAGGCTCGCATTGACGGGCTGATCCTGAAGGCCTATAAGCGGGCCATTGACCTGGAGATTTCGCCCCGCGCGGACCTGAAGAAGCCGAATTGCCTGCTCGAGCAAACCATGTTCTCCAACCAGCATGTGGAGAAAATGGCCGATGACAAACCCGACGTATTGATGCCCCTGGAGGCGAACCCACGCGTGAAGCAGTTGGCCGGGCGCAGCCGCTCGGCATTCGACGAGGCTGGCAACCGCCTCCCCAAGGGCCGCTGCGTGGCGCTCCGGGATGCGCTGTTCGAGGCGATCATCCACCGTTTCTACATCGACCCGACGCTGGTCGCCTATGGCGAAGAGAATCGCGACTGGGGCGGCGCGTTCGCCGTCTACCGCGGCCTGACAGAAGCCCTGCCTTATCATCGTTTATTCAACTCGCCAATTTCCGAGGCGGCCATCGTGGGCACCGCCGTTGGTTACGCCCTCGAAGGCGGCCGCGCTCTGGTGGAGTTGATGTACTGCGACTTCATGGGCCGCGCCGGTGATGAGCTGTTCAATCAGTTGTCCAAGTGGCAATCCATGTCCGGCGGCCTGTTGCGCATGCCGGTCACGGTAAGGGTGTCCGTGGGCTCTAAATACGGCGCCCAGCACAGCCAGGACTGGGTAGCGCTCGCGGCCCATATTCCAGGCTTGAAAATCGCGTTCCCGGCAACGCCGTATGATGCCAAGGGCTTGATGAACGCCTCGCTGTCCGGAACAGACCCGGTGATCTTCTTCGAGAGCCAGCGGCTCTACGATCAACCCGAGGAGTTCGTCAAGGGTGGCGTTCCATCCGGTTATTACGAGATTCCGCTGGGTGAGCCGGACGTGAAAAAGGCCGGAACGGATCTCACGATCCTCACCGTGGGCGCTACGCTCTATCGCGCTCTCGAGGCAGCCAAAACGCTTGAAGGGAAATACGGCTTATCCTGCGAAGTCATAGACGCCCGCTCGGTTGTCCCGTTCAACTATGACAAGGTGATCGAGTCGGTCAAGAAGACGCGACGCATCCTGCTGGCCAGCGATGCCTGCGAACGCGGCAGCTTCCTGCACACCATGGCTAATAAGATCAGCCAGTTCGCGTTCGATGATCTGGACGCCCCGCCCGTCGTGGTGGGCGCCCGGAACTGGATCACCCCCGCCGACGAAGTCGAAGACGCGTTCTTCCCCTTCGAATGCGACCTTATAGACGCCGTGCATGAACATATCCTGCCGCTGCCGGGGTATACTGTCAGCCGTAACTGTAGTAATGAAAATTCGATACATCTCAGCCAATTGGGAGTATAAAGACACTATGACCAAGGAAGAGTCGCGGAATAGGGCCTATGAACTGGCGCGCGAACGCTATGCGGTGATCGGGGTCGATACGGACAAGGCGATGAAACGCCTGGCCAAGGTGGCCGTGTCGCTGCATTGCTGGCAGGGTGACGATGTGGGCGGATTTGAAAGCGATGCCGGCCTGACCGGTGGCGGCATCCAGGCGACCGGCAATTACCCGGGGAAAGCCCGCACCGCCGATGAACTGCGTCTGGATCTGGACAAGGCCTACTCCCTGATCCCCGGCAAACACCGCCTGAATCTTCACGCCATCTATGCCGAGAATCCCGGTCGCAAGGTGGATCGCGATCAACTCACCCCGGCCTTGTTCTCACGGTGGCTGGACTGGGCCAAAAGTCGGCGCATCGGCGTGGATTTCAACCCCTCCTTCTTCTCACATCCGAAGGCGGCAGACGGCTTTACGCTCTCAAGCCGGAATGAAGGCATCCGTAAATTCTGGGTCAACCATGGCATCGCCTGCCGCAAAATCGGCGAGACGTTTGGCAAGGAATTGGGAACCCCCTGCGTAACCAATGTCTGGATTCCGGATGGCTACAAGGATACGCCGGCCGACCGCGCCACGCCGCGCCTGATTCTTAAAAAGTCGCTGGACGAAATCTTTGCCCGAAAGATCAATCCCCGCCATCATCTCGACGCGATCGAGGGCAAGCTGTTTGGTATCGGTTCTGAAAGTTACGTGGTGGGTTCGCATGAATTTTACCTGGGCTATGCCATCGCCAACAAGAAACTCGTCTGTCTCGATTCGGGCCACTACCACCCCACCGAAACCATCTCCGACAAGATATCATCGGTGCTGTCCAACGTGGATGAAATCCTGCTGCACGTCAGCCGGGGGGTCCGCTGGGATAGTGACCATGTGGTAACGCTGACCGACGACCTCAAATCCATCGCCGAGGAACTTGTGCGTGGCAACTACCTGGAGCGCACTCATATCGGTCTGGACTTCTTCGATGCCAGCATCAACCGCGTGGCGGCATGGGTTATTGGCACCCGCGCCATGCTCAAGGCCCTTCTGATTGCCCTGCTTGAGCCCACCCCGTGGCTTCAGGATCTGGAACGAAAAGGCGATCTGACATCCCGTCTGGCGATTCAGGAAGAACTTAAATCGCTTCCTTTCGGCGCCGTATGGGATTTCTATTGCATGAATAAAGATGTGCCGGTGGGCGCGGCCTGGCTCAATGAAGTCAAGGCTTACGAAACGAAAGTACTGTCAAAGCGGTAACATGAAAACAATACGGGTCTTCGCGGGCGATTTCGGGGCGTCGGGTGGCAAGTGTTTTGCGGGGATTTTCGAGAACGGAACATTCCGGCTCCACGAGATTCACCGGTTTGCGCATGAGGCGGTCTCATTCTATAGTCCCGGCGCGGACGGCAAAATTACAGAACGAACCCACTGGGATGATACGCTCCTCTACCAAAACCTGGTGAAGGGATTGCGTGAATACCGCCGGACTGTGGCTGACACTCTTGACGGCATCGGTATCGATACTTGGGGCGCGGATGGCCAGATGATGACCGCCGAGGGCGACCCGCTGGGCAAACTCTATGCCTATCGTGACCACCGGCTCGACGAGATGGCGGAGAAAGTGAAGGCCAAGGTCGGCGCCAATAAGGCCTACCGCTTGACCGGCATCCATTTTCAACCCTTCAATGTCAGCAACCAGCTCTACTGGTTCATGCTTAACCGCGGCAAGACCCTCAAGCCCGGCGCTTTTTACCTGCCAACCCCCACCCTGTTCTATTATTTTCTGGGTGGCGTCAAGTCAGTGGATTCGACCTTCGCCAGCGTCACGCAACTCATGGATGCCCAGACCCAAGCGTGGAGTCCGGAAATCCTGCGCAAGCTTAAAATCCCGGCGGCCGTAATGCCTGAGATTGTGGCGCCCGGAACCGTCGTCGGTGAGTTGTACGCCGAATTGGCGGCGGCTGTCGGCTTGAATCGCGCACGGCTCATCGCCGTGGGCGGACACGACACCGCCAGTGCCTTTGCGGCGGCGCCGGTGGATAATCCCGACGATGCCCTGATCATCAGTTCCGGCACATGGTCCCTGATCGGAAAGTTTGTGCCCCACGCCATCACCTCCAAAGAGGCGCTGACCCACAACCTCAGTAACGAGGGGGGAATTGGCAATGTCCGCCTTCTTAGGAATTGCATGGGCTCCTGGCTGGTGCAGGAACTCAAACGCGGCTGGCAACACACCGATGGCAGTGAACTCAAATGGGCGGAGATGGATCGCTGGACACGGGAAGCCCCCTCATTCACCGCCTTCGTGGATCCTGATGATAAAAGTTTTTACAATCCGCCGGACATGCAAGCGGCCATCGCTGAATTTTGCCGCCGTACCGGCCAGACGGTTCCCCTGGATCGCGGAACCACGCTGCGGGTGGTGTATGAAAGCCTGGCGATGAAATATCGCATGGTGGCCGAGATCCTCGCCAAGGTCTCCGGCAAGCCGATCCAGGTTGTTCACATTGTTGGCGGCGGCTCCCGGAATATCATGCTCAACCAATACACCGCCGACGCCATTGGTTTGCCCGTGTGGGCGGGGCCGGAAGAAGCCACCGCCATCGGCAACTGCATGGTGCAGGCCATGGGCCTGGGCGTCATCCACACCATGCAAGAGGCGCAACCCTTGATTCGCGAAGCCTTCCCCATCCGGGAATACAAACCCCAGGACAAGGCCCGCTGGACCGAAGCCTACAGGAAGTTCAAGCTGCTGTGCTGACTCTGTAGGGGGCCACGCCGCTGGCCGCCGCGCTGTGTGGGAGCGCATGGGGATGTTCCTGACAAGCACTGTGCGACGTTCAACGGCGTGAGCGCCCCAGCCGCCCACCCTGCCGCGCATTCACCTTTGCGTCAGCGTATATCTATTGATACCTTATGCTAAAGGTTGAATAGGGCACTCGCATGACAAAATCACTTATGGGCTCGGTGGCAATGGTTGGGGCGGTCGTATTTGCGATAATCACGGTGCTGCAATACCGGGATAATGCCCGCCTACACACGCGTCTGGCAGCATTACAACGGGTCGCGTTGGATGCCCAAACGCCGCAACCCATCAATCCCTCCGAATCAAGCTCGCCGGAAAAAAAGGCAAGTTCCTCCGACCAGCCCAAACCCATTACGCGAAACATCGCCTCGAATCAAACCGCCAAGGATTCAAATGGCTCCCCTCTTTCCGAAATTACAGAGCGGATTCACGCGCTTTCCCAGAAAGGCTCCACCCGCCAAAACTTGGAATTGCAGAAGATTATCGCGGATATCCGCGCAGAAGACATCCCCCGCGTCATGGCGCTGATTGAAAAAGAATTTCCTCGTTCTGTGCGTGATTCCGCCCGCTACCAACTGCTCCGGCGCTGGGCTGAAAGCGACCCCGCCGCGGCGATCACCTATGCTTCCTCCCTTAAAATGAAAAGCGTGCGCGATGGCGCCATACAAAGCGTGATCAGCGCCTGGAGCCTGAATGACCCGACCGCCGCAGAATCCTGGGTTCGCACCATGCCGGCGGGACAACTTCGCGACCAGGCCATGAATTCCGTCATCTATGGGCTGGCCGACAAAGATCCCCAGGCGGCATTCGCCCTCTATAAAACCATCGCCAAAAACTGGAGGCAAATGGGTGTGGCCTATCAAATTTTCAGCAGTTGGGCCAAAAGTGACCCTGCTAACGCCGTATTAAAGGCGGGAGAATTATCCGGCCAACAGCGCAATCAGGCCATGCAATCCATTGCCTCCTCATGGGGAAGTAAAGACCCTCAGGCCGCGCTCATGTGGGTGAATTCGCTGCCGGCAAGCCAGGAGAGGAATAATTACATTACAACCATCGTTTCACAGTGGGCGGCCACCGACCCGCAACGGGCCGGGGAGTATGCCTTGAGCCTTCCGACTGGCTCAGCGCGCAACAACGCCATCCAATCGCTCGCGGAAAACTGGGCCGCAAACGATTTAAACGCCGCGCTTACCTGGGCACGGCAACTAACTGACGGCCCCGCTCAGGAAAATGCGATGAGTACCCTCTGCAACTCGTGGGCTCAAGCCGATCCCAAGTCGGCCATGGACTATGCGCAGGGGCTCCATTCAGGCGGAAAGAAAGTCCAGCTGCTGGGCATGATTCTGAGCCAGTGGGCGCAACAGGACTCACAAGCCGCCCTCACTTTCGCGCAATCACTGCCCGCAGGAACGGAGCGTAACACCATGCTCCAGGCGGCCATCCAACAACTCTCCTGGCAGGAGCCTAAGACCGCCTGCGCTTTCGCCGCCGCTTTGCCGCCCGGTCCCCTGCAAATCAGGGCCATCTCCCCGGTCATCTCGAGTCTTGCCAACAGTGACCCGGCGGCCGCGCTGGAAATGCTTGGAACCCTGCCTGAAGGGTCCGCCAAGCGCAATGCGCTTCAAAGCATTTCCTGGTCGTTGGGGCAATCCGATCCCAAGGCCGCCGCCAAATTCGCCGACACACTGCCGGCCGGACGCACCCGCACGGAATTCATCAACAACATCGCCAGCGCATGGGCCAACGTGGATATCAACGCCGCCGTGGAGTGGGCGCAGCAACTGCCCGCTGGCAAAACGTCCCAGGATGCGCTCGCCCGCATGTTACCCCAATGGGCACAGACCGACTCCAAGAGTGCGCTGGCTTACGTTCAAACCCTGTCCGATGGAAAGGCGCAGAACACCATGTTCACTGACATCGCCCGGAACATGGCCGCCTCGGACTCCAAAACGGCCATTGCCTATGTCAGCCAAATACCCGAAGGCGAAGGTCGTGCCGCCTTTGTTGCAGGCATTGCCGCCGGTATGGCGCAAAGTTCGCCGGAGGAAGCCGTCGCCTTTGTTGCGTCACAGCCATCAGGCTCGGCGCAGAATCGCGCCGCGCAAGTCGTCGTCTCGCAATGGGCTTCCATTGATCCCCAGGCTGCCGCCGCCTGGGTCGTCGAATTCCCCCCGGGCGACACTCGCGACAGTTCGCTGCAAAGCGTCACCTCCAGTTGGGCGCGCAATGATCCGTCCGCCGCCAGCCAGTGGTTGACCACCCTGCCTGTTGACAAATCCCGCGACCGCCTGGTCCAGACCTTCATCAGCAGCACGACGCATGATTGCCCCGAGATGGCCGCCCAGTGGGCCTTCACCATTACCGATCCCAAACAGCGAAATTCAACGATTGAAAATATTGGCCGGACATGGATCCAGATTGACCGGACTGCTGCCGAAAAATGGATTTTACAAAGTTCGCTGCCCGAGGACAAAAAAGAAAACCTGCTCAAAACGCCGCCGAACTGAGTTCAGGACTACGCGGCATCATGCTTTCGCCGCCACACCCGGTGAAGCCTGCCACCCAGAAACTGGCCCAGAAAGAACGAACCGATGATCACGGGGAATGTACGGAAATGCCACCCCAACCCGGACACGATTCTCAGTCCGATGATGAAGGGAATAGGCAGATGTATGGCCAGAATCCACGGCAGTGAATATTTCCTCACACTGTCCCGCCAGAAGCCGAAGGGAATGTTGAACACAAAAACCACTGCGGCCACTGCGGATAAGAGGTGTATGTATCCTGACGTCATAATCGTTGGCACAAACCTGACATATCGGCAGGACAAAGGCAATTCCCGAGAAAACCTACTCCTCAATTGACGTGCATCAATGAGCCCACTATCCTGCCTCAATGATTGGTAAGACGCGCGCGTCCTACCGATCCGCCCATACGTCAGCGTATTGATGACATCATGTATTAAGGACTTTTCTATGCGTAACACCGCCTTCGTTTATCATCCGGTTTTTCTTAAGCATCAAACGGGTTGGACCCATCCGGAGAAACGTCAGCGCCTGACGGCTATCCTTGATCAACTCAAGAAATCGGGGCTGTGGGAGCAGTTGATCCACCTTGAACCCTCACCCGCGCCCATCGAGGCCATCACCCGCATCCATACCCCCGCCTATGTAGAGAGCCTTCGTCTGGCCTGTGAAGCCGGTGGCTTGTTTGAGCCGGACGACTCGACTGTCGGCTCCCCAGGCACCTATGAAGCCGCCCTGATGGCCGCTGGCGGGGTTCTGAGCGCCCTGGATGCAGTCATGTCGGGGCACGCTCAGAATGCCTTCTGCGCCGTCCGGCCACCAGGTCACCATGCGATGCCGGATCGGGCCATGGGATTCTGTTTTTTCAACAATGTCGCCATCGGCGCCAGATATCTGCAACACCGCCACGGCATCCGGAAAGTGGCCATTATTGATTGGGATGTCCACCACGGAAATGGCACCCAGCACGCCTTTTACAACGATCCGTCGGTCTTCTATTTCAGCCTTCACCAATACCCGCTCTATCCCCACGGCGGACGCGCCTGTGAAACAGGGGAAGGCGAAGGGAAAGGATACACCCTCAATGTGCCAATGCCGGCAGGCGCCACTGACGCCGACTACCGGCGGGTGTTCAGTCAGGACCTGAAGCCGGCCCTCGATTGGTTTCAACCGGAATTCATCCTGATCTCCGCCGGTTTTGACGGACATCGGGACGATCCGCTGGCTTCACTGTGTCTCACTGAACAGGGCTTTGCCGAACTGACGCAAATGGTTGTGACCATGGCCGCCGAATACTGTGGGAACCGGTTGATTTCGGTGCTGGAAGGCGGCTATCACCTGCCTGCCCTTGCCGCCTCGGTCGAAGCCCATATCCGGGCATTGAAGTACCCCAAGGATGGTGGCGGGAGTGGGAGTTGAACCCACGACCAACGGCTTATGAGTCCGCTGCTCTACCACTGAGCTATCCCGCCCTAAAAACGGGGCACACACTATTCAAAAGACACCCCAGTGTCAATACTGTCAGCCCTTAAATGATGGATTCCGTCGCCCCCCCCTGTTGAGTTACTTCCCGGCACGCTGTTTGGCAGCGGAAATCTGCGGACAAAAAAAGGGCGAGCCGATTTTACCAGACCCGCCTTCGCGCCGCGCTACGGCGGACAAGCCCGCCCCGTACTGCTTCAGTGCCCGATTCCCTCCGATCTGAACACTGAATACTGAACACTGAATACTCCCACCCCCCCTTGGCCTACGTAGTTACCGCCGCCAGGCGGGAACGTAGTAGGCTACTTCAGCATGATTATCATGCCCTTGGGCGCACCGGGAATTACGTACCGCACGATC
>Ga0194060_10001170_pt1 | contig 18908 bp, 23 predicted proteins | sample SepL225m_MetaG_FD_163427 | JGI IMG/M metagenome (GOLD analysis project Ga0194060, IMG submission 163427) | Anoxic zone freshwater microbial communities from boreal shield lake in IISD Experimental Lakes Area, Ontario, Canada - Sep2016-L222-5m | ecosystem: Environmental > Aquatic > Freshwater >...
GTGTACTATTGCTCATGATACTCTATGGCACGGCGAGGCTCACCGACGGAGTAGTACGCGTTTCCCAGATTACCCATCCAAGCCCCTTCGTGGCTGCGCAAACCAAGCCGGCGTGCTGCTGCTAACGCCGCCTCTAGCTGGGGGATGCGTTCGCGCTGAGTATGGTAGCGTATGTGGCCGACATAAGCAGTTGCACTTGCATAGTTGCACAGCAGAGTGTCGGTTGCTTGTGATTGAGGCTGGCTCAAAAGCCATTCCCAGCCAGAATCGATCTGCGCTCGCTCCTGGTCGAACAGTGCCAGTCCTTCCATAACCGCTGTTTCGCCTTCAAGATAGAGTATGTCGGCGCGATCAGCTATCTGCTGGTAGTGCTGCGCATGGCGAAATCGGGCTTTAAGGAGGGAAGGCATACCTCGCTCCTCAGAGGGTAACTGGATAACATCGAGGCTTACCGCATCCTGATGCCCAAACAGGCGCAATATTTGGTTTGCTGTAGGCATCCGGCGTTCAAGGCGTCCTGATGCCTTAAACTGGACGTTATCCAACCACCCTCTCAGGAACGGGATAAAGCATCAGTACGGGTATTTCGGCACATCGTACAGCGATTTGCTCAAATGTGCAGCTCACTGGTAGCCATGATCCGCTGCCGTAGCTCGGCAATGTAGGCGGCGTCTGCTTCAGCATCTACATGATCGACGGCGCGTTCGTAGTCGACGCACATTTGCATCAACTCGACAGCCTGTGCCAGATCACCTCGCCTGACCAGAATGTCTCCCAGATTCCAGCAACTCACAGCTTCTCCACGGCGATCCCCGATCACCCGTATGATCGCCAGGCCCTGTTCATGATACGTGGCTGCGCGGTCGAGTTCGCCGAGATCGGCGTAAGCGCTCCCAAGATAGCCCAGCACCTCACCTTCCATGTGCTGATCCTTCACCTCGCGGCTGATCGCCAGAGCCTGTTCGTAGTAGGCAATGGCTTGTTGAAAATCGCCCTGCTGGTAGGCGAGCACACCGAGATTGCCAAGCACGCTTCCCTCGCTGCGCCGATCCCCTATATCATGGGCTAGTGTCTGTGCCTGCTGATAGTATGCTAGCGCCTGCTGGGTATCACCCAAGTCAGTATAGGCGCGTCCCAGGTTACTCAGCGCGTTCGCTTCGTTTCGCGGGTCACCCAGCGATCGTGCAATGAGTAGGGCTTGCTCGAAGAAGTTGAGTGCGCGGTCCGACTGGCCTAGATCTGCAAGTGCAAGCCCAAGGCTGCCCAAAAGCATCCCCTGGGTCCGATAGTCCTCAAGCGGCTCGATAATCGCAAGCGCCTGCTCGTAACAACGGATGGCCTCCTGGAACTGCCCGAGCGCCGCGTAGCTATTCCCGAGGTTCGTCAGCGCAATCCCCTCACCCTGGTGATCGCCGACCTGACGATCCATCGCTAGACTTTGCTCGTGATGAGTGATCGCGTGCTGCGGATCACCGGCGTCATCGTAGGCAGTGCCCAGATTGCCAAGCAGCTTGCTCTCCATATCCTCGCGTCCCATGCGGCGCACAACGGCTAGTGCCAATTCCAGCCGTGGGATACGCTGGATGTAGGCATCGTAGAGGAACGCGCCGATATCGCTTGTAACGCCAGCATAAGTCACAAGCAGGATATCCGCGTCAGATGCACCCGCGGATCGTACTGCCCAACTCCAGCCAGCATCGATTTGCGCCTGTTCTTGGGTAAACAACGACAGTCCGCGCTGTGCCTCATCGTGGCCTCGTAGGTAGCGCACATTCGCTTCCTCTGCGACATGGCTATAGTGGTTGGCGTGACGGAGGGATGCAGCACGCAATGATGGCATATGAGCTCCATCATGATTTCACAGGATGAGTGTGCTTTACCACGGACGGTATGAGGAGATCAATCTGTCAGGAACGACTTGGCATGCGTCACGAGAATCGCGTGCATCCAGAACCGACCATTGCCGGTTGGTTCAAGCAAGCCGTGGTTGGTGAGCGAGCGAATTGTCGGCTTGGGATCGTCTTCTTCCCAAACTGCCTTCATCGCGTCGGCATCAAAGGTGGCGGGTTTTGGTGCAAACGCACCCAGGTAAGCGAAGCAGTCCAGGTCATGAGCGTTCAACCGATCAGTGCTCTTTTTGAGCAGCGCTGCAACGGTCGGTGTGGTTTCGTTCGCGATCTCAGCCCGATCCGCCGGAGCCTGGGCCTCAATCAGTCTGGCACCTTCACGAATATCGTGTAGCAAATCCGTGATTCCAAAGCCGAGCTCCGCTTCCGCCTCCAACAAGCGGCCAGCAACCTGAAGTGCGAGGGGCAGTCCTTCCAGATCCTGCACCAGCTCATGGCTCACCTCAGGGTTCTCAGCCACGACCTTGGGAGCCAGTTCGCGCAGCAATTCCAGCGCTTTCTCGACGGTCAGCACCCCTAAGACGTAGACGTCTCTCGCACTCGGTGCGATGGCACGTGCTACTTCGGGCAACCGGGTGGTGATCAGAAGCGAACAGCCGCTACCGCCAACTCGGAATGGAACTGCGTGCTCTTGCTGCCAGACATCATCCACAATGAGAAGCATGTGCTTGTTGCGCAAGAGAGCCGTGAGCTGTGCTGATGCCTCTTCGATCGTGCGCGCCTCGAGCTGTGGCACGCCGAGGGCACGACCCCAGGCCGCCAACTCACCAAACAGACTAGGATTTTGTCCCAGTGAGGCCCAGAGAACCCCGTCGGGAAATTGGGCTCTGATCTCGGGATCATGGGCTAGGGCTGCCGCAAGCGTTGTTTTGCCCACACCTGGCCACCCACGTACTGCGGTGAGTACCTTGATCGATGCCGTCGCATCCACCGTATCGGTGATACCTAGGCGCGTTTTGAGGTCACGCACATCATCCTCGCGCCCAATGAAGAGTGCCGGCAGTGGTGGTGCGCTTCCTGGTGCGGGCGCTGGGGGTAGCTGGTTGATGTTTACCGTCGCGGATGCGCCAGCGCCCGCGGCCTGCGCAATGCCAGAACCTGTTGCATTTTGGTTCGAGGATTGTTGATCAGACATAGCTCATCCTTTGGGCTATCACTGACAGAAGTGAGAACGCATGAGTAATTATAGCAGAGGCTTGCAAATCAACTACTCGCCATTCCGTCGTGACTATCTTAACTTAAACTTGATCGCCATACACTCTGGCTGTACGTTATGACGCTCTCATAAAGATTTGCCACGGATGCTGTGGTTGACTACAATTGAGGGTGATAAAGATGCTATTGGGACTGACGCAGACGCTGACGCAATTGATCGAGCTCCGTTGCACGTTGCTCAGCCTCAGGATGACCGATAGCGCGCTTAAAATCCACGTTGGCTTGCATCAACTCCACCGCTCGTGCCAGATCTCCCTGTTGTTGATAAGCCCATCCCAGATTCCATCTCGCCATTGCCTCGCTGTGGCGATTACCAACCTCGTGGGCAATTTCCACACTTCGCTCAAGATAGGGCAGGGCCTGGTCTATTTCGCCCAAGGCCGTATGTGCGTTTCCAAGACTACCTAAAATGTATACTTCTGAATGACGATTGCCGATGTCACGGACAATCTGCAATGCCAGTTCGTAGCATGTGATTGCACGGCGTACGTCACCCTGTGCGTTGAAGGCTAGGCCGAGATTGCCCAAAGTGATCCCTTCACCATTACGATCACCGATCTCACGTGCAAGTGCGAGGTGTTGTTCATAACACCCGATCGATTGCTCGATCTTCCCAAGGTTGCGATAGGCGTTGCCGAGATTACCCAGCGCATTGCCCTCGCCACGTTTGTTGCCGATAGCGCGTACGATTTCCAACTGCTACGCGTAGTAGGTCACTGCATGTTGCGGTTGACCGAGATTTCTATATGCGTTGCCAAGATTCCCCAGGGCATTGCTTTCACCAACTCGATCATCGGTCTCACGTGCTAACGCAAGGTGTTGTTCATAGTATGCGATCGCTTGATGCACGTCACCTATCGCCATTAAGGCCAATCCCAGGTTCCCGAGTGCAGATCCTTCAGCCATTTTGCGACCCAAACGTCGCGCTGCTTCCACTGTGACAGCAAGCTGCGGGATTCGCTCAGTTTGCGTGTCGTAGCGCAGCAAACCAATATATGCGGTTACCCCCGCATACTGGAGCAGTAGTTGGTCTGTCTCAGAATGACCGGATTGCCGTCTTGCCCAGTTCAAGCCAGTATCAATTTGGGCGCGTTCACCATCAAATAGCTCCAATCCAGCTTTGATATGTACTCCCCCTTCTTTGTAAAGCACCCGGGCACGACTGGCGATCTCTACATAGTAGTGGGCATGGTGCAGGTGCGCTTTGTACGCAGAGGGCATGGCTGCATATCCTTAGCTTTGTGATCCTCGGTATACCTTCCCTGCTTGCATGGATCCATCGCCACCTTGAGATCGTCACTGAGGCCCAGCAACCAACCTAGTACTGCGCCCATCTTATTCTGATGGGTTGTCCGAAGGCCGTAGGGGCGGCTCGCGAGCCGCCCCTACCCCTCAAATGAACTCGGACGGAGTACTAGCCATTGACGAACTCATCCGCGAGAACAAGTCACGGCCTATAGCTACCTCCAGCGCCACCTCCAGGTGTTCTGTGCGATCCCGCTCATCGCATTTGATCAGGCAGCAGCCGCAATAGTTCAGCGCCTTCAGAAGCAGCGTATCCGCATTGGAACCATGGATCTCAAAATCGCCAGCATTGCACTGGCTCAGGATGCAACATTGTTATCGCGAAACGTTGCAGACTTCGAGAAGGTGCCAGGGCTGCGCGTAGAAGATTGGACAGGGTAACGATCTCCACGGAGTTGGAGATTGACGACCTGATCGAACAGGCCCGCCATGAGGCAGGCCTTGTCCCGTGATCGTCCGTCTGTAGGAGCGCCTATGCCTCCATCCATTCAGATACGCATGCTTACGGAACCGGAGACCGCAGAGCTCGCCCGCAGCGCCACGTTCAACACCTTGCACCCGGTTCGCTGTATGCAGTGCGGGAACACGCAGACCTTCGAACGAACGATGTTCTGGGTAGGCGGCGTACCGAAAGCTGAGCAAGATGACAACAGCACGCAGGGACTGATTGCGCATCATCTGGAGCAGCGCTACAGCGTCGCGAGCGTCTTTTTCAAGACCTACCGTAACCGGTTCTATGTCGATAGCGCGCGCTGCACGCACTGCGGTTCGACGGCGATCGAGTTTGATATTGCGCTCTCCGACGATGTCTTGGCAGCCGTGGCGAAGGCGTCGGGGATGCCGTTAGCGGACGTCAGACGTGCGATAGAAGCGCATGCAGCGAGCATCGCGCAGCAGACGCGCACCCAAGAAGAAACGAAGCGCAGCGGCAAACGGTAGAGCCGTTCTGCCGCATAGAGACGCCTTGCAATCCAACAGGCCGCACAATCATCTCTAATCCCGGAAGATGCTGGTTGGGTGAGGCGCCGAACCTCCCATCTGGAAAAAGCGCCGGGCCAGCAGGAAATACCAGAGCATATAGCCCGGCAGGGAGACAAATAGCAGCAGTTTGCCGAGAACCGGGATGAAGAAACCGCACACCAGCACGTTGGTGACCATCCCGGCATAGGCCGTCGCCTTGCTGTAGGTCTGGCTGCGCAGCATGAGCACGGAGCTCGTCAGCAGCGAGAGCGCCCCGAGCAGCGTGTTCATGAACCAGCCCGTGCCATCGAAGAGCGCCAGCAACGCTCCGGCCGAGGCGAGGATCTGGCTCCTGGCGGCGTCCGTGGTCGCGGCGGCATAGCTCCCGCTGAGCGCAACCAGCTCAATGATCGGCCGGGCGGGGATCAGCAGCACCAGGCCGACCAGGCCCACGGCCAGGGCGGCCAGCGCGTAGGACTCGTTCACTGGTTTGAGCGAGACATACAACGCCAGGAAGATGAAGATGCTCAACAGGTTGCCGACCACCAGTAACAGATCGAGCGAGACGAGCCCGCCAACGGGGTCGCGCTGCAGGAGCAGCAGGATTGCTTCGGTCGATGTGCTTCCTGGCGCGTATGGCCAGATGAAATACGTGACGATGCCGAGCAGAATGACGCCTTCCGATAGCACGGCGGCGACTCCGGCCAGCCGGTACAGATCACGCCACCGAAGGTCCACCGGTGTAGGCTCCATCGTGGCCTCCTTCGCCGATCGGACGCAGGATCACCAGGGCTTTTTCCTGGCACAGCGTCTCCAGATCGGCGCGGCTGAAGCGCAAGGGTACATGGTCGAACACGGTCATGATCAGGCGGATCATGACCGGATGCCGTTTGAGCCGCAGCTCGATGAAATCAGCGATGCGCCGCGGATCGGTGACCGCCTCGGCGGTGGCATCACAGCCCCGATCCCGAACCTGAATATGGACCCTGGGATTGGCCTGGATATTCTTGAACCAGTCCGCCGCCGGCCCGCGCGCCGAGGCGACATAGTAGGCACCATCCACCGCTTCGAACTGGAGCGGGGTCACGCGCGGCAGCCCGGAGCTACGCCCGGTGGTGGTCAGCAGCAGGACGATGTGCCGCGGGCCAGCGCCGCGCCGGTAGATGGCCGCCAGACGGGCATTCAGCGCTTTCATGCGGTGATAGATTGTTCGTTCTGGCATCATGCTGGCTTCCTTTGCGTCCAGGGTGTGGCTGAGCATCTGGCTGGGCAGCGCGTGGCCCTGCGCAGGGTCAGCATACTACCATGGCTTCCCGTAAGCGAAAAAGATTGCCTATCCGGGGAGATAATCGCGCTACTCTCCCAGGGCGCACATATCACTCCGCCGTGTAATGGCTTCGTTTCGCCTCGGTGCGTGTTTGCGGTGTACCCTCAGGCCAGCGCTCGACCGATGATGCGATCCGGCTGACCATTGCGTACCCGGAGTAGCTGGCTTGGCGAAGCAGGGGCTTTCGCCCCGGGAAAGAGGTGCGCTGATGTCCTGGCTGAACTCCGTGAACGAGGAAGCCCTTGCCTGGCTGCTGGAGCCAGATGCCGCCAATCCGGGCGTGCGGCTGTTCGCCCTGCGCGACCTGCTTGACCGCCCCGCCGATGATGCCGAGGTCGTCACCGCGCAGGCCGCGGTGATGGCGAGCGGCCCGGTGCCGGTGATCCTGAATGCCCAGCACCCGGACGGCTACTGGCAAGCACCGGGCGGTGGGTATCTCAAATATCGCGGCACCGCCTGGCAGATCATCTTCCTGGGTGAACTGGGAGCCGATCCGCATGATCAACGGGTACAACACGGCTGCGCGTATCTGCTCGATCATACCCTCGCCACCAATGGCGGGTTCGCGTGCAGTAACACCAGCCCGGCGCCGAGCCGCGTCCTCCACTGCCTGAACGGGAATCTGATCGCCAGCCTGATCCGGCTGGGGCGGCTGGATGACCCACGGGTGCAGCAGGCCCTGACGTGGCAGGCCTGCGCGATCACCTGCGAGGATTCGATTCGCTACTACCAATCCGGCACCAGCGGCCCGGCGTTTGCGTGCGCGGCCAACGCGGGGAAGCCGTGCGCCTGGGGCGCAACCAAAGCCATGAAGGCCCTGGCCGCCGTGCCGCCGGCGCAGCGCACGCCCGTGATGCAGCGGGCGCTTGCGCAGGGTGCGCAGTTCCTGCTGCGCGATGACCTGGCTCGGGCCGACTATCCTGCCAGCGAGAAGATCAGCTCGGCCTGGTTCAAGCTCGGCTTCCCGCTCAGCTACTGGAGCGATGTGCTGGAGACTCTCACCGTGCTGGTCGCGCTGGGCTATGGCCGCGACCCACGCCTGGCGGAGGCGTACCAGTGGCTCGTCGGCAAGCAGGACGCGCAGGGGCGCTGGAAGCTGGAGCACGCACTCACCGGCAAGATGTGGGTCGATATCGAGCGCAAAGGCAAACCGAGCAAGTGGATCACCGTACGGGCGCTACGGCTCATCAAGGCCAGGGAAGCGGCTGCGATCAGCGTCTGAGCCAGGGCGCGTTCCAACATCTCACCACAGCCCCGGCACAAGCCGCCAGCGCACCTGCTGTATGTAGCCCTGGTAGTGCTCATCCCTGCCCAGCAGGGCTTCCTCACGCCCGATGCGGGCAATCTGTACCCCCAGCCAGATCAGCGCCACCAGCCCGTTCCACCAGGAGGGGTGGGCCATCAGAAAGCCGCCGACGATTAGCAGGTAGGCGGCGTAGATCGGGTGACGCACGACCCGGTAGAGCCAGCGCGTTTGCAGCCCACGATGGGCCGGCTCCATCCCGAAGCTTCGCCCGAGCGAGAGGATTGCCCCGCTGGCGAGCAGGCTCCCGCTCGCGACGAGCGCCAGGCTCACCCACCCAGCCGACTCAGCCGTCGCGCGCATGGCTAGCGGGAGCAGCGTGCCGACCCACCCGAGCACGGTATCGGCGGATCGCGGCGATGCCTGGCGCGCTGGCCGGTGCCCCAGCATGACCACGACGATGATGCTGTGCTGCAGGGCGAAGAGCAGCGCCACCAGGCTGCCGGCGAGCGCGGCGCGCAGATGCGCCTTGACCAGCGCCACCATCACGATCAGCACGAGCAGGTCGGTGCTGGAGAGCGCCAGGCGCACGCGCGGCCGTGGCATCTGCCGGCTCACAGTGCGCGACCTGCCTGACGCTGGGCCTCCGGCACCAGCGTCGGGAGATCGGCGTTGAAGATGGCATTAACGACCAGCACCAGCACCGTGCGCGGCACCATGACCGTGACCTCGTGCCGGCCATCGACCGTGGTGAGGGTCGCTGCTTCGGCGGTCTCGCGCAGCTCGAGGTGGCCATCGAGCACGATCCGGCTGCCGGCGCCGAAGAGCTGGGCCACCCGCGCCGATCGCGCCGCGCCGATGATCTCGACCGGGATTGGCACCACTACATGTTGCGGCTCGCCCTGGGTAAGCTGCGTCCGGGCAACACAGACCGTCGTGACCCCGATCACCTGGTGCGGATCATCCGCTGAGCGCTTCTGCTGAATGTCGCTGCTCAGGTTTCCCACCACCGTCACACGGCAATAGTCTGGCATGGGCTACATCCTCTCGTGATGCCCTGCGGAAGTGCTGAGCACGTAGCGCAGATAGCGTGTCGGGCCGAGGGCGCTGACGACGCCGACGATCCGGTTCCAGCTGATAATCGCTGGGGGCAGCATTCCCATCGCCTGCCAGTAGCTGACATCTGACTGCTGCGCCACCGGCGCGAGATAGCCGCACCCGCAGCGACGCCCGGCCAGTAACCGGACGTGCTGCGGGTGTGGGAGGAGCGGCGGAGCCAGTGGAGCGGCGTCGGCGATGCTGATCAGGGCGATCTCGGATGCGACGATTGCCAGCGAGGTAAGCTCCGGCGCGGCTGCCGAGCGGGGATCGTCCGGCTGGGCATGCACCCGCCAGGGCTGAACAGCGCCGCGCACCTGAAGCCATTGCCGGGCCGGCGGGAAGCGGCGCCGATCGCCCGGTGGCTCACGCAGGTAGACACCGAGGGTGCCATAGCTGCGATGGTGCAGCCAGGCCATCATCACCCGCCCCGGATCGTGCGGCGCGCCCTGGCTCCACGGGCGCGGCTGGGACGCGGAGACCCGAATCCCCCACGCGCTGCTGCGCCCGATCAGCGTGATCGTCGCCGGCTGATCATCCACTACGGCTGGCTCGCCGCATCGTCGCCGGGCAGCCCATCCGCAACCGGCGGGACATCGGCAGCCCGCCGGCGGGCCGCCCCGGCGCGCGTGGCGCGGGCGGTGTCGCCGCATCAGGCTCGTCCAGGAGGCCACTTGCGCCGAGTCCGTCGTCGGCCTCCGCCACCCGCAGCATCAACTGCTCGGTCGCCTGGTCGAGGGTCGCCTCACGCACATCTAGCTCAGGCTGGGCCCGTGGCCGGCGCGAGTCTGAGCGCTGCCGGCGGCTCGCGCGGGTGCGCTCCTCGGCCTCGCGGTCGGCGATCAGCTGTGCGCGCTCGTCAGCAGTGATCGGCGTGCCGCGCAGCAGCTCGACGTAGCCCACCTCAACCCGGATGCGCGTGCCGGTAAGCAGGCGGCGCTGCGCCTGGATGATGCGCTGCTCCAGCACCTGGTCGGGGAGCGGTCGCGCTGGCGCATTGGGGAGGGGCAGCGCCTGCTTGCCCTCGGCCGCCCGCGAGCGATTGCGCTCCTGCGTCGCCTGCACGGCCTGCTGATGGCGCTCGGCCTGCGTGTGCAGCTCGGCATTGCGCGCCATGATCGACGCGCGCGTGCGCTCGAGCGCCTGGGCGATCTCATCGGGGCGCTGATCTGGCTTCGTTTCACCCGAGTCCTGGCGTCGGGGCGGGCGAATCTGGTAGGTCGACGGGCTGAAGCGCCCCTCGATGCGCACCAGGTTGCCAATCCGCAGGAGGGCATCGCTGGCGGCGATCAGTTCCTCGTAGGGGTCGATCAGCACCTCTATCGGAACCACCCGGGTGACCGCCCGCGCCGCGGCGCCGCGCGGCCCGGCGAGCAGCTCGCGGCAGCGCAGGCTGATGCCGGCGTAGCGGTCGATCATCTCGCGCCGGTCGCCGTAGCGGTGGGCGAAAATGCGCGGCTGGTCGATCACCTCGCCCTCAAGCTGCACCCAGGCCATATCCGGGACATCGTCGCCGACCGCGCGCACATCGAGCACATCCATCTGCACCGTCCAGGTGCGCAGCCCCGCGTCGTAGGCATCGGTCTGAAAGCGCGAGTCGTAGGTCACATCGAGGGCGATCGGGCCGAGCACCGCCACACGCTGGCCATCGACCAACAGGTCGCCACAGCGGGCCAGCACGGCATCGTGCATCGTGATCGGGAAGCGGTAGGTCTCGTAGGCGACGCCCGTCTCGCTGGCGAAGACCTCGTTGATGCTCAGCTCATAGCGATACTGCACGGCGCCGAGGTCAGTGATCACGCACTGGGTCTGGCCGCGACGATTCGTGCGCACCCGCACCGTGCCGACCAGCACCGTCAGATTCTTGCTCCGCGGCGCGCCGTCCGGCCCGGCGCTGCCGTGCGGCGCGTGATCACCGAAGAGCGCCGTGTCGAGCTGCAGGCGCACCAGATCCGGCACGACCAGCGCCGCATCCGAGACGGCAGCGCGGCGCTGGCGCTCGGTGATGGCCGTTGCCGGTGCACTTGGTCGCGGCTGGGGCTGTGGGCGGTTCGGCTCACCAGCCGGCAACTGCTCCGCCGGTGCCTCCGGCTCGGCCAGCCAGTCGCGGAGCTGGAGCCCGGCGCCGGCCCCATTGGTGATGGACTCAGGCATAACAAACTCTCCCTGACGAACGCTGCTGGTTACAAGCGATGCAGCGATCGTCGCACACGGAGGGCGCAGGGGCATCGGTGAGGATGGATGATGTTATCAGGCAAATTTCCTGATGATCAGCGAAGTCATGCTATGGCCGACAACGCCAACCGTGCGAGTCCGTCGTCGGGCCGCAAAGCTGCTCGCCGGATGCGCCTACAGCCCCGCGATGTGGCGATGCTGCACTCGCTGTCCTGTGCGCGCTACCTCACGGCGTGTGCTCTGGAGTGGCTGCACTTCGACACCTGGCGGGTGCGCTACCGCGCACTGGCCGAGCAGCAGGCGACGGACACCTATCAGGCCAGCTCCAACCTGTACCACCACATGGCGGGCCTGCAGGCGGCTGGCCTGGTGGCTCGTTTGGGTCGAACCTTTGAGAGCGGGACTCTCTCGTTCCGCCGCCAGGCTGACGCCTACGCGCTGACAAGCGCCGGCGCCGAGCTGCTCGCCGATCAGCGCGGGTGCGACATCGAAACGCTCTGGTACGAGGAGCATCGCCAGAAGGCAATCCAGAACTTTGAGCACCGGGTGGCGATTGGGGTGTTCTACGCGGCGCTGCGGGCCGAGCTGGAGTATCGCCATCTGGAGATCAGCGGCTGGCAGGGCGACCATCTGCTTGCCCGCAATGCGTACGATCGCGTGCCCATTGCTGGCCAGCGCGAGCCCGAGCCGGTGCTCCCTGATGCGACCTTTCTGCTAAACAACGAACGGTTCTTTGTCGAGATCGACCGTGGCACGAGACCGCTGCGCTCGTGGCAGGAGAAGGTGCGGGCGTACGAGGCCTACCAGGGGCACCATCTGCTCGCCGCACGCTACGCGACGGATTGCTTTCGGGTGCTGATTGTGGCCCCGACGCTGAGCCGGGTACGCCGTATCGCCGAGGAGGTGGTCAAGGTGACGCGCGATGTTTCGCTGCGCTACCTGCTGATGGTTGAGGAGCGCGTGCACCCAACAATGATTCGGCGCGGCTGGCTCGGGGTCGACGCCGTTCAGTGGGAGCCGAAGCAGGTCGTTGATCGCGTCGTGCTGATGCCGGCTGTGACGCTCGGCCAGCGGACGCTGTGGGAGAACGCGGCATGACGATCAAGCCCCGGCCGCTCTCGCCACAGACCGTCCAGCAGCAGCAGAGCCGCCTGGCCGGCATGCTGATGCTGCTGGTGTGTGCGGCCCGCCTGCGGTGATCGCTGGCGGCGTCCTATGCGGCATGGCCCGGGCGGCGCGGACCAAGCGCGCCTTTGGCTGGCTCGCACTCGCTGGCCTCGTGGGGCTTGGCGTGCTCAGCTTCAAGTGGCAGCTCCTTTGGGCGGAGGTGCGTGCGCTCGGAGAGCTGGCGAGTCCACTGGTGGGCTATGTGCGGCCGGCTGGCGGGAATGTTCCCCCGGCGTCTCAACTGCTGCCGTTGCTTGCGGAGCTCTGGCCAGGCGTGTGGGAGCTGTGGTGCCAGATACTTCTGGCCTCACCCTTGATCGCCCTGTATATCTTCTCGACCCGTGTAAAGACCGCCGAGGACCTGGAGCGCGAGCGCCTTGCTCGACTGGAGACACGGGCCAGAGCTGACGCGCAGAAAGCCGCTGAGCGCAGCGCCAAGACCCCTGAGGCTGCGGAGCCTGGTGCTTGGGGTGCCCGTCGGGGGCGATCTGGACTGGATGAAGGGCGGCTGGTTCACCTATCCGGCGCCGATGTTGGGCCGACACCTGGTGCTGATCGGGGCCAGTAACACCGGCAAGACCGAGACGAGTAAGCGCCTCGCCTATGAGGCCGCGAAGGTTTACGGCTGGCGTGTGTTCTACCTCGACTGCAAGGGCGACAGCGGCACTGCGGCTGAGTTTCTGGACGCGATGCGGGCTGCTGGCTGCGACCAGGTCACGCTCTTTCCAGATGCATCGAGGAGATCGAGGCCGCGGAGCGCCGAGCGCGGCGGCTACCCGGACGTGGACGGCCAATGGTCGAGGCTGGCGCGGCCGGTCGAGACCTGGGTGTCGAAGAAGTACAGGGTGCTGATGTCGCTTGTGTTGAGGTCTCTGGGAGGCCACATGAACCGAGTAGTGGTGCTTCTGTTGAGCTACCTGCCGTTTCTCAGGACAAGGCTGGCAGGCGCTCGCCCACGCAGAACGGCTCGGAGATTGTGGAGTACTGAGAGGGGAGGGTTATGGCATCACTGAACCGTGTTGAACTCATTGGATATCTGGGTGCTGACCCAGAACTGGCTTTGACAGGCAAGGGTAACGCCAAAGCCACGTTTCGCGTGGCTACTACCTAACCGTTGGAGGGATGGTGAAGGTGAGGCACATGAAGAGACTGACTGGCATAACATTGTGGCGTGGAATAAGCTTGCGGAAATGTGTAGGCGGAATTTGGCAAAGGGCCGTCAAGTGTACATTGAGGGCCGTCTCACAACTCGGCAATGGGAGCGAGAAGGCCAGGTGCATTACCGCGCTGAGGTAATTGCCTCGAATATTCAGTTTCTGGGTAATAGACATCAGTGGCGTGTCAATGATGACGAAGAAGTGGTCTCGGACGATGATGAATAGATGATGTTTTTATTATGTAAATTTAAACTATAGACTTGCGCAACGCTGTAATTGGTGTTAATATACTATAGGGAGGTAAGCAAAGACAACTAACAATTTTCAGGTACCGACGGTGTGCTAGAGGTCACAGCAGTAGCTATAGCAGGCGGAAACAGGTTTGGTCAGCCTCTATTTAAGGCTTCCTGGTGCGATAGAGCTAAACGCCAAGCGAAGCGACCAAACCTGTTTCCGGCACCTATAACACTAGGGCGTGTTTGCAAACTACAGCCAGAGTAAGATTGCGGCGATCGTGAGCATTCCCAAGTAGTAGCGGGCGCACTTCTCGTAGCGGGTCGCGATCCGGCGAAACTGCTTGAGCCGGTTGATCAGGCGCTCGATCCGATTGCGCTGGCGGTAGATGGCCCGATTGAATGGCCCGGTGCGCCGCTCATTGACGCGGCGCGGAATGGTGGACGCGATCCCATGCTGACGACAGTACTGCCGAATATGCCGACTACTATAGGCTTTATCACCCACCACGCGCGTGGGGCGCAGCCGTGGGCGGCCGACGCCCGGTCGCTTGACGGCACCCTGCTCCATCACCTGATCAAAGACCACGGCTTCGTTGCGCTGCCCAACCGTCAAGACAAAGGTCATCGGCTTGCCGCCACCCTCGGCACGCAGGTGGATCTTGGTGCTGAAACCGCCTTGGCTGCGGCCCAGCGCTTCGGCCTCAGCGGGTGTATGGTGCGCGCCTGCCGCGTGCTGATGCGCTCGAATGACGGTACCATCGACGTAATGCGTCTCCCAATCCAGCTCCCCTGCCGCATCGGCTTGCGCCTGCACCTGTTCCCAAATGGCCTGCCAGATCCCTTTCTCGCACCAGCGGTAGTAGCGGCTGGCAATCGTCTCCCACTTCCCATAGCGTTCCGGAATATCGCGCCAGGGCGCTCCGGTGCGCTTGAGCCACAGGATGCCATTGATAATCGGCCGATGCGGATGATTGGGTTGCCCGGTCCAGGGCTCACCGGCGGCAGCAGCGGCTCCAGTTTCGCCCACTGGGCGTCGCTCAGTTCTCCTCGGTTTGTAGACATAAGCGAGTAGTATACCTACCCGCTCGTGGGTTTGCAAACACGCCCTAGTCCGTTCAGTGTCATTGCATCTTAACCCTCATAAAAACATGCCAATCCCACATATCGTTCATCATACCTGGAAAACAAATTTTGTGCCATCACACTTGGCGAAATACGTCCAAAGTTGGCGTATATATAATCCGGATTGGAGGCATTTTCTTTGGACTGATGAGGATGCTGCTCGTTTTGTACATCGGCACTTTAACTGGTTTTTTCCTTATTATGAACGTTATTCTAGTGATGTAATGCGTGCAGACGCCTTTCGCTATATAGTGCTATATGCCTTTGGAGGGGTATATGCAGATTTAGATTATGAATGTTATAAATCGTTTTCTCACCTGGTATCCGGTACAAATCTTTTACTGGGTTGGGAGTGGTCAGGAGTGCTAGATCAAGCTATAGGGAAAGATGCGTGTAAGAATTTCCCAATCGTGAAAGACTGGTTTGAACATGGGAATACGTTAGGCAATGCAGTGATGGCGTCTTGTCCGCGCCACCCATTATGGTCGGCTGTTATCCAACGTTTGGCAAAGCAACATCCTGGTTCTGTTGTTCAAGCCAACAGATCTATATGGGGCTTGACGGGGCCTGCGTTTTTAACACAAGTGGTTTTAGATACTATAAAACTCCATTGGAATATTTTTTTTGCTGATCAGTCTATTCTTTATCCTATTTATTGGCATCCACCGGAGATTGATGACGGGCACAGATCATTTGATTATCCTAATGCATTCGGGGCACATCACTGGGCAGGTACTTGGTGGCAGCCTCAACCAATCATAACTTCTCCTCCTGTGTATTTTGAGTCACAATACTACCCCTCTTCTATCAGTGTTGAGAAATCACTGTTCAACAGTAGTAGAGATAGAAACGATACTAAATATAGTAATGAACTCCAGCAAATCGTTTTACTTTCAGGTAAAGCTCAGCAAACGCTGGAGTGACGGAACGTGGACTATAGCGAAAGGTAAAAGCGTTGAGATATACTGAGTGCATTCTACCGTATTGTGATGTGATACTGGCATCCTAGTGGTGCTTGCCGTTTCTGTAAACATATATGAGGTTGCAATATGATGACTAGTAGAGCTGCAATCATAACAGTATTTCATAGATTTGGGAATGCACCATTGATAATTTCACGTCTATTAGAATCAAGCTTGTTAAATGCGGTAATTATCGCAAACCATAACCCTCGTGCAATAATTCCTCAAGATCCCATTTTCGAACATCCTATCGTAAAGATAGTTTCTTCCGAGAAGCCAGTCAGGGCTAGTGCGCGTTGGAAATTAGCAGAGAAACTCCAATTCGATAATTTTATTGTTATTGATGATGATACATCAATTAGCGGAGCGCAAGCCGATTATTTATTTCGAGCTTTAGACAGCACTCCAGATGCTCCTTGTGGTGTAATAGGGAGTCGGTTTAAGCTAGGAAGGTATTATGATTATCAAAGTAAGAAAGTTCTAAACACATACCATTTAGAAGAAACTGGGGAAGTCGATGTGTTACACCAAGTTTATGCGGTTACTAAAAGTCATGTAGACAGGTTTCTCTACTTCGAAAAACACTTACAGAGTTTTAGTTTTTCAGATCCAAATGTAGTAGGCGAAGATATTGTAATAAGTCATTGTGGCAACAAGAAACCGATGATATACAACTTAGGAGCTATTCAACAGGATCTTCCAGGAGCGTGGGACCCAGCTATCGCAGTACATTGTGAGCAGGATTTCGACGTAAAAAGGGCGAGAATTTTATCTGAGTTCGACAAACTAAATCTTTACCCGATAAGGTGTAATGATGAAACTTGAGCCTGTACAGACATTATGGATAGGACCCATGAATAATCTAATATTCACTTGTTTGTCGTCTTTTGTGTCTCAGGGGCATCCTGTTCATTTATATTGCTATAATAATGTACAGGATATTCCTGTCGGTGTTCAAATGTTCTCTGCTGCAGAGATTATCCCTGAAAAAGTACTACAGCCAAATGAAAACGGTGAAGGCAAAGGGAGCTACGCTGCTTTTTCAGACTTGTTTAGGTTTTCATTGTTGTACCAGCGTGGCGGCTGGTGGGTTGATGCGGATATGTATTGTGTTCGGCCTTTTATTGCACAAAGTTTATATGTTTTTGCTACTGAACATGACTCGATTGGTACTTGCGCTATTCATGCTCCCGCCGGCTCGAGCCTGCTCAAAACAACCATTGAGCAAATTAACCTGCTCCCTATTAAGAATGTAAATTGGACGGAATATAAAGATATATATGCTGAAAATGTTATTCAGTCAGGATTGCTGGAATCAATTCAGAGTGATTGTGTTTTTTGTCCAATATCATGGGACAAAATCGAATCTTACGTTTTAGAAAGCTATGTGCCACATCTTAAGGAATGTACTATAGGTGTGCACTTATGGAATGAAATCTGGCGTAGGAATGATTTGTATTCGTATGTAAAACAATACACAGAACTGCTTTCAAGTCGATAAATATACAAATCTCTTCAGTCGATATCCTAACGGAAGGTAAACCTAATGATTCGCGTGTTTATACCTAAAAGCCCTACTTGTGAATTCATAACTGGAGTTGCTCGAAATATGTTTGAGGGACATGAAGGGTTTGAGATTTCCAACTCGCCTTATGATACAGATGTTATTATTGCTAGTCACTTTGGAGATGGCGCATATCATCTGCCAAGAGCTGTCAAAATCTTTCTCGATGGCGAATCTGGCTCAGAGTATGCAGGTGAGCGTGATAAGCCGTTGTCTGCTTCCTTTGATGCAGATATCTATATCGGCCCAACAGCAAATCACTCTGTTTTAGAGAAAATGGGTATATCTTGCGAGTATGTTCCATTCGCAAGTTTATCCTTTGGACAAAGGAACAAACACGCTCCTCCTGATTTGTTAATTAAAAATCCTGTGACTGAACAGAAAAAAGATTTATTTTGTGCTTATTTAGCTTACAACCCCATTCCTAGAAGAGAGAATTTTTTCGACGTTTTAAAAGGAACGGCAGAAAAAGATGGAATGGGAGTTGATGCCCTTGGAGAGTGCTCTGGCACTTTTATGAAAACGGTTCGACCATCTACACGTTTTTCTCCAGGTTGGTTAGATGAGGCAGTAGATCTGCTTCGTCCATATCGTCTTGCAATGGCCTTTGAAAACGAGAATGTTGCCGGATACGTTACCGAGAAATTAGTAAATGCATATTTGGCGGGGTGTGTTCCTCTTTATTCCGGTACAGAGGATGCTTTCGAAATGTTTAACAAGGCATCCCTCGTCTATATTGATGAATTTGACAGCTTCTCGTCTGCTGTTAGTCGAATATTAACTATTGCTAAAGACAAGGAACTTTATGCTGATTTACGAGCTCAGTCTCCTCTTGTTAATGGAGCATTGCATCAGTTTTTTTCATGGCATCGAAGTGTAGATGGAGATCTTGGAAATAAAATCCGCAATTTAGTTCAGATGAAACTAAAAGTAAAAGGTCAATAAATTTAACAGTACGGAGGACATATGCGTATTTATGAATGTTCGATGTTTTTTAATGAAGACATTGTCTCAAATATAAAAATATCAGAAAACTCTCGGTGGATTACTGAAACTCATATTACCGAAGCTAATCGAACTTTTAAAAATAATCGAAAACCGTATAATTTCTCTCGTTTAACCAATTCTTGTGTGAAGTACCATCGTTTTAACGCAGAAAAATTTTTCCGTTCTGGTTTTTGGGATTACGATATTGGACCTTGGTGGGTAAATAGAAGAAATTGCCACTGGTTTAATGAAGCAATGGTGCGTAATGCATCAGTTCAGTTTGTTGAGGTAAAAGATGAGGATGTCATAATTATATCTGATATTGATGAAATCATTGATAGCAGGTATTCTGATGAAATCATTTGGGCTGTTCAAAAACATGAAATAACTCACCTTACGCACCAGCGAATCGCATAGTGTGCTACACTCTCCTTTATGACAGACGACGAGATTCTCGACATCTACAGTGATTACCTGATTAGT
>Ga0194060_10001171_pt1 | contig 18889 bp, 11 predicted proteins | sample SepL225m_MetaG_FD_163427 | JGI IMG/M metagenome (GOLD analysis project Ga0194060, IMG submission 163427) | Anoxic zone freshwater microbial communities from boreal shield lake in IISD Experimental Lakes Area, Ontario, Canada - Sep2016-L222-5m | ecosystem: Environmental > Aquatic > Freshwater >...
GCTTGATTGCTAATATTTTGATGGATACGTACAACAGTAGCAACACCAATGCCAAGAAGTTTTGCAGTTTCAGAGTACGTGATATCACAGGTTTTCGGAATAAGAATACTCAAGCCGACTCTCAGTTATCGAGCGATATTTGCTTCTTTTACAATCTTTTTGGCAAAGTTTTCCATTTCCTCCGTGATTACTGCTGGTCGAGCCATATTCAGTATACAATTATGAACAATAATTGGTACAAACAGAAAATACATTACAATCATCTTGATTGCAAAATGGAATAAGGAGACGGCAGATGCCCATTACAACCATGACAAGCAAGGGAGAAGTCACCATTCCGAAAGAGATTCGCGATCATCTTGAACTGCATTCTGGCGACAGGCTTGAGTTTACCTTTGAAGAAGGGGGACAACTTGTACTACTCCGACAATAATTTGTATATTAGACATGTGATTGTGGCTAAAAGTAATTTAAGAGTGGAATATGACCAAAGAGATTCAATTCCCCGGGCTCACGGAATATCTGACTCCTTATCATCCGTATTTTTATTGTATCAATAGTAGAGAGACTGCTGAATGTTATTTGGCAGGCCTCATGATGGATGGTGAGCGTAAGTCAGTCGAACCAATGTCAGAGAGGGTTAACGCTTCAGAAAGAGTCATGCAGTATTTTCTGAGTTCAGCATTGTGGGATGAACAGAAAGTTGCGGCTGAATACCGACGTCGTATGCTGATGGAAACGTCTGATCCGCAAGGGCTTTTGGTCATTGATGATACTGGGTTTCCAAAAAAAGTCGTGATAGTGCGTGTGTTAGTCGGCAATATTGTGGTGCATCAGGAAAAACGGATAACTGTCAGATCGGAACAAGTATGACGTATGTTGGCAATGATGTTGCCTGGCCGTACATCATGGAACTTTTTGTTCCAGAATCTTGGGATGAGGATACCGAAGCCTGTTCAGCAAGGCGCAAAAAGGCGCATATACCTGAGAGTGTACATCATAGGACAAAATGGCAGATGACACTTGATTTTATTGACTTGGCTCGCCATGAAAATGTTCCTCATCGTGCCATTCTCGCTGATAGCTGGTATGGCAACATTCCAGCGTTTCGCCAAGGACTGGAATCACGTGAAGAAAACTACATTATGGGAGTCTACTCCAATACCCAGATTTTTCTTCAAGAACCGGAGTTTCAATATCTTCCCGTCACGGAAGGTAAGCGGGGGCGTAAACGCCAAAGCATCCATGTCGAATCAACTGTTCCCGGAGCAATCAAGTTATCAGTACTGGGTGCAAGTGTTGCTGAGGAGAGCTGGCAAAGACTGGAATTGAGACTTGACTCACGCGGTAAACCACTTGTCGCTGAAGCCGTTTCAATGAGAGTATGGCCTGCATACGGCTGGAAAAAAGGTAAGCATCACGAAGAAGTGTGGCTCATGGTAGAACGCCGCAGTTTGAGCAAAGGCGGGTACGAACTTCGTTACTTTTTTAGTAATATGCCACAACAGTTGTCAACGCTTGATCTTGCAAAAGTTTATCATGAAAGGTATTGGATAGAGCAGGGATACCAACAACTTAAGGAAGAGCTTGGGCTTGATCACCATGAAGGTCGATCATGGAAAGGATGGCATAGGCATGTCTTGCTGACTTTCTTGGCTTATGGGTATCTGACGCAGATTCGTTTGCGCAAAAAAAAAGAGCGGAATCAGGCGGCGAGAGCCGAATGGCTTCAAGCAAAGTCAGTGTTGTCAAGCGATGTCTTTTTTTGACAAACAAGCATTGGAAGGCAGTTTGCTTCCGATACTGTCCACTTCGCTCATCGGAGCGGTTGCGTTAAAAACAGCGTATTGTTGGTATGCCATCACTGCCAGATGTTAGACATCAGATTACTAAAATTTTATTGCAAGAATTGCGGATTTAGAAAGCTATCGGAGTAGTACTTGTTGTTACGCCAGTAAAAAAAACGTTGACGATCTTTATGGCAAACTGTTTAATCCTGACAGGGCAGCGCTTTCAATCGAAGCAATCAATGAGGCACTTCGCCAATAATTTCAACATGACGAGCAGTGAAAGCGCTTGATACCAATGTACTTGTTCGCTTTCTTGTTCGTGACAATCAGGAGCTGGCAGAGCGTGTTCGTCGTCTGTTTAAAGCAGCCGAAGCTGATAAAACTCTCTTTTTTGTCTCAATACCTGTTCTACTTGAACTGATATGGGTGCTTGATTCTGTGTATGGAATTGCACGGCACGATATTCTTGATGCCATTGAAGAGTTTTTTCTCAGCCCAATATTAAGGTTTGGTGGTCAGCCCGCCGTAAGGAGGTTTATTGCTGAGGCTCGAAATAATAACCTTGATCTTTCGGATCTTTTGATTGCCTGTGATGCGGTGTTGTCCGGGTGTGAGCAGATGTTGACGTTTGATAAAAAGGCAGCAAAGTCATCATTATTTTCCTTGCTTTAAATATGACAGGATGTGAACAACAACCAGCCCCATGACCACCATGACCCTCAAGCAGTGCTTTCCATTTCGCTTCGGGACCAGTTCCTACATCATCCCTGCCGACATTATTCCCAATGTGGAGTATCTCAAAGACAAGGTTGATGTTATTGAGCTGGTGCTGTTTGAGTCTGACTTATTGCAGTACTCGTGGTACATCTTGTTCTGGTAGAGGTGGCATACTATACTCCGGTTTGCTCACTTCAACCAATGATAAGAACTTATTCGTAAATAAAGCCAACTTTTCTGAGTGCTATGATAGATGCCGCCATGAACAACAATGCCTCATATCGTTCGTTAAGCTTTTCAAACCTCACAAGAATCTTTCTGAACCGATTGAACCATGAGTGGGATACCTCTACAACCCATCTGCGAGGCTTGTAATCTGGGTTATCTTTTTTCTCCTTAACCTCTTCGTTAATTTGTTTTACATGAGGAATATAGTTTTCAGAAATAATAATCTGAAGGGCTGGCTGTCCTTGGTATCCTTTATCAGCACAAAGGTGTTGTTTGCTCTCTGGACTGCTCTCTGGACGCTTAACCACAATATTTTCAAGCACTGGTTTCAATTGAGTGACATCGTGTCGGTTTGCTCCGGTTACGACTATCGAGAGCGGGACGCCACGCCCGTCTACCAGTACATGGCGCTTTGTGCCATTTTTTTCCCCTGTCCGTTGGATTTCGTCCAACAGTTTCCTGCGCAAGTGGTGCTTTTGTCATAGCCCCATCTATACTTTGCCATTCCCATGCTATTCCAGCCATATCATCATATTCTGCCAGTCCCATCCTCCAGAGTGCAAGAAAAAAGCCTTTACGTTGCCATCGTGCAAAATGCGTGTAAATGGCACTGGGACTGCCAAATCGTTCTTTTGGCAAGGCTTGCCACTGACAACCTGTTCGCAGGACAAACATAATGCCTTCAAAGATCGTTCTTGAGGGGATCGGTTTGCGTCCGCCTCCAGACTTTCGTTTATACTCTTTGTTTGGATCCCGCTCGGGCGGAGGTATGATTGGCTCAACCACATTCCAAAACGAGTCAGATACTTCCCATGATTTGATTTTTGGCATAACTTCTCCCATTGTAATGAATTGCTTTCGAGAGAAATATAATACTTTGCTGCCGTATATAAAAATTATTTACGAATAAGCTCTAAGTCGTGATTGTACCATGGAGAGCTGTTCAGAAGCGGATTATGAATCGTTATGTGACTGATTGAGATGGTTGTTAAAGCCAAGCAAAATAATTACATTCCGTCTAAGAATCGCATGGTAATGAAATTGAATACTGATCACAAAATTTATTGCATGTCCAACAATTATTCTCTGTTCTGATAAACGGTGATATATTTTTATTACTTTTTGATAAAGCATCAATCAACAATAACGTGTCATTCATAGAAGGATAATAATATCTAGCAGTATCGGTTGAATTATCCGAAAAGATTTTATTGTAGTAATACCCTAAAGCTAATCTTATCATATCATCATTTTCAAAAACCTCTTCATAAATAGTTCCGCCATCAATATTAATTCGTATTTTGCTTGTCAATATTCCTTTTATGCTTGGGTAATCTATAGTAATGATTTTTGTATCGTGGCCTATAATCTGCACACGTTTGATAGATTTTTTAGAAAATAAACAAGAAAAATGCATGGAGTTTGAAAGTCTTAACCCGTCAATATCAGATAAAGAATGTTCTAATGAAATAGAACCAAATCCGTGTTCAGGATATTTTTTTTGACCAACTTGCATAAGTTGTGCATAGCAAGAAGAATATTTTGTAAAACCTAAAAATAATGACGCTAAATATAGTTGATGAGGAAGTTCGATGGTGAATACATGAGGCGGTTTAGCATTACTAAAACCTCGCAAATGAAGGGTATCATGAGTACGGTCTTTACAAAAAAAACTAAGCATGAATTTAGGTATTATATTATCTGACTTTAACAATTCTAGCGTTCTTGTTGTGGCTTGAGAAAATTTATAGTTTTGCATAACTTCAATACGAATATTTAACGATGTAATCCACTCAATATCTTTAATGGTTGTAACAAGTGGTTTTTCAACAAGAAAACGAAAAAATCCAATGTTAAACATTTGTTGAATAACACTTTTATGTGTCTGCGTAGGAGTACAGATATCTACTAATGAATAAGATCGATTCAATTTATCAACTTTATTAAAAGCTATAAACTGAATATGCAGAGGATGCTTTTTTACTATTTCATTTATTTTCACTTCAATAACATTTCCAGCAATAATATATATTATTGGCCTCTCCTGTTCGTGCCATAATCTTATGTAGGCATCAAGATGTAACATTGCTGCTTTTCCTGAACCGACAATGATGATTAAATGGTCATTACTACTCATAGAAGTGGTTGATAAGATAATGAAAGGCCACCTTTCAATATGAACATGGGATAATGAATTTTATTTGAAGGTGGTAATAATCGTACCAGTCCATCTGTCCCCCCCAAACTTTGCATAAATTCAGATACTCTTTCTATCATCTCATCCATCCAGCGCGCAATGATAGATATAAAATACTGGCAGCGTAAATTATCCCAATCAATGAATGAGTCATTCGTAATAAAAAGATAACGCTGGACGCTTCCTCGACATATCGTGCGTGCAAAGCAATCCTGACAATGTGCGAGGTAGTTATTTACATATCTATTAGTTAATAAAGTATTCTTTTCTTGATTATAAACAATGTTTCCATCCACAACTTGACCTATATGTAAGTTAGAAAAGTCAGGATGCGAAGGATGAATAATTGCATTAGAGACAACGACATCGAGATTAGGTAAAATATTTAAAAAGTTCATTTTATTGTTCGGTCCACCTGCACGCAAATGATCGAATGGCAATACTTTAACGTGAATACCATTATTCTCAGCCAATGGAATGATGTTAAATATAAGATCTACATAATCTTCAACAAACGGAGCCTGATCTTTTAAAGCAATCGCTCGACCATTAAAAGTATGAAGATGCTCTAACATAACTCGATTCGTATATTTACTGACTATTGCCAATAAACTGCTGTTTAATTCTTGAACATTGCTGCGTGTTACGGTTACACGTAATGCAAGTCTACGAGAAACCATCGAAATAGTATCTATTGAATTCAGCATACGCTCTAGTGAGTTACCTTTGGATATTAGCGGTTTCTGAATCTCATGATTGATTAAACCATCAAACGAAATCTGAAAGACAAGATTATTAAACTTAAGGAGTTTGTAAAGTAAAGCCTCATCCATTACTCCGTTTGTAACCAGGCACACTTTTATATTAGGAAAGCTTTTTGCTGTCCTGAGCATTGTGAGCAAAGCCTCCGGGTTCTGTGTAGGCTCACCACCCCAGGCAAAGATTACAAGATCATTGTCGGTCTGTGTTCCAAGAGCATGAACGGCTGCACGTACGCCATCAAGACTCATTGCAGCTAATCCACCCGCAGGTTTAACATAGCAATATGGACAATCCATATTGCAATTAGTTGTAAGAGTGATTGCTGCAGCATGAGTTTCACATGTAAAATCGGGGTCGGGCATTATATTTACGGTATTTATTTCCCTGCCAATATAAGCCTCATAATTCCTAAGTGATTGAAAAACCGCAAACTCTTTGTCTACTGCATTATATAAATAGTAAACACCTCCCCGTATAGTGCCTAACCAACCGTTTTTCACGAAAAAATTATCAGTCATGTGTAGATCTTTATAATTATGCAATCTATGGTTGCCAATATAATTCGGAAAATTTCCCAGCAACTTCTTTCCAACGATAATCATTGGCTCTTTCAAATGCATTTTGCCCCATCATTTTAACATCTGAAGGATGTTCGATCATCCATTTAATAGCTTTAGCAATCGATTCTGGATTAAGTTTAACAATAAAACCAAAGTCATTTTTTCCAATTATATTAGTCTGTAAAATATCACGGGCACCATCAGTTAACGTTGTAATAACCGGTTTTTTTCGTGCCATAAATTCTGGAATAACCATTCCAAAAGGTTCATAAAGTGAAGGAACTACACCGATTAATGCTTGATCGATCAAATTAATTTTTGCATGACCAGTAATACCATTTTGAGATGTTAAGACTTCAATATCAGGATATTCCTGAGCGCATTGAATTAAATTCTCATTATAAATTTTTCTATATTCAATCGTAGTATCTGTATTTCCAAATATAATAAATTTAAGGCTAGAATATTTATTAATATCGCGTTCATTTAATAGATTTATTGCGGCTGATATTAATAAATCAAATCCTTTTTCGGGTGAAATTCGACCATATGATAAAATAATTTGATTCGTAACAGGTGGTGTTTGAAAAGGTGTCGTAAAGTACTCATCTCCAATGCCATTTTGAATTAAATGGATTGAGCCCTTATAGTTCGGGTTAATTTTTAAAATATCTTTCATCATTTCTTTAGATGGAACTGAAATCATCGAATTACTATCAATTGCTTGCCTTTCTAATTCTCTTAAACTGCCAATCAAACCACTATATTGTTGAAGCTGTTCATTTCGATTTGAAACGAACATATGAAAGGTTGATATCACTCGATAACCATTATTGCGTAATTCAGCCGAACGTCGAGGAGTTTCAATAAAGCCATGGAGATGAATAACGCAGGTTTCTGGTCTAAAATATTTTTTTATGTATTCTACAGCAACCTCACTAAATATCATACGCAGATCATGAACTCCAGCGTCATTCGAAAAAAGTGTATTGACCAATTTTCCGGTAAAATCTATTTTAATCACCCTTAATAAACCGTTCTCATAAAGATATTCTCCAGGCTTTTCTTGCATAATGCAGGGCGATATCCAATAAACAGGTATGCCGTCTTTAATTTGTTCTTTACATAGATTGTAAACAGCCCATCCTTGACCACCAATCAAATGGTCAGGGTCTTGACAAGAAATATGCACTATCTGATTATGTATAAACTTTTTTTTCGTAAGAGTAGCAAAGCCCAAATGGGATTGATCGAAATAGTAGGCTTTTGCACGTAAGCCATAGAATACAGAACTTGGTCTGCACTTGGGACTGCATTGCAAAGGAGGACAAGCAAATAAATTTTCTCTTTTTTCTGTTATCTCATTTATCGTTGAGCTAATAGTTCCAATTGTTATTGTTCGATAGCTTGAGCATGCAGCAAAGCATGGATATATTTTCCGATCTGCTCCAATAAGAAAATAATGAGTAAGTGGCCAACACCTTTCAGCAGCTAATGCTGTTGGCTCTGTTTTGACTATATCATGAAAATTTGTGTTTTGCTCTAAAAAATCGTAGAAATCGGGCTTAAATTTCTTTATATTTAATAACTCCTTTAACCAATTATTTTTTTGCAAAGCATTTATTAAACTTTCCGCATAAACTGACTGATGATCTCCTTCAGTTGCCTTTGGAAACAACATAAATCTAAAGAAGCGTCTTTTAATATTACCAGGTAATAATGTATTCCATAATAAAAAAAGACTTTCCGCCAAGACAATGCTTTTGAAGAGGTTGTTTTGGTCGAATATTTTTGTAACTCTAATAATTGATACAGGACTTTCATCGAGATAAAACTTAATATTCTGCCAAACAACATCAAATAGATTATTACCCTTGTTGGTGAGGTAAGACTCTGAAGATTCATCATCCAAGGAAACGCTAACTTCATCAATCTTGCTCATCCAATCGCCGTCAGGAATTAACGTACCGTTGGTAATAAGTCTAAGTCTTGCTCCGGAAAGGTTCGCTCTTAAAAAAAGAATCACATCATTAAAGTCATAACCATTTTTTTTATAAAGAGTTGGTTCACCTCCTCCTGCGATAAGGACTTCTAAAGGTGCAAAATCTTTAATGCGTAACAGGTCATCGAATTGAATAGATTGACTTGCATCCTTCGATTTATAGGTACACCATAAACAGTCCAAGTTGCAGTAATTAGTCAGATGCAATTCAAGAAGAGTAATATGATCTTTATGAAACAAGCCAGATTTAAGAATTTGTTCGCAAGCACTCTGAGCTATTAACAGCGGCTTTTCAGGTTCAATTGTGCGACAATGAAAAAATTTCTTTACTCGTTCAATATATGTCTGATAAAAGAGCTGAAAATCAGGATATTTTCCAGTCTTATACAGTTCAAAAAAACTGCTATGCACTGCTAGTCTTATTAAAACAGGATTATTGATACTGTTTTTCAAAATTCCTTCTAAGTGATAAAATACTTGATCAGTCATCCATAAGCTTGACTTTGCATCAGTATTTCTGATTCTATCAATTATATTATTTCCAACTTCAATTTCTGAAAACTGAAGCATAGACACCATCTCATCCAACATTGTATGTGGATTTTCTTTTTGTCTCGCTATAATTTTTTCGGTAAGTTTTTCTTTAGTCTCAAACGATACATCGTTTCTCAATGCGATGGTTTTCCATAGTTCAAGCGAATTTGTATTAATCAAATCAGTTAACTCTACTGTGTTCGTAACTGTTCTGGCAAGAACTCCTTGATGGTTTGGAAAGTCTCTAAGAATAGCTTTATGAGCTTTGCCGAATAGGTCTCTCATCTTCTTGGTGTGGTAATCGTATTCAAATGTAATCTCACGCCTTCCCTGATTCCATGTAGTAGTTATCTGTTGTAGGTTGCTTCTATAAAAAATATTATTTCCAATATTGCATAAATCTTTTGCAGTAAGCAGAAAATCTAAAGCACAATTAATTTCATTGAGGTCGTCGTCATGAAATATGTTAAGATCTGCTAAGATTTTGATGTCTGTATCTGCCAGAAACCTTTTTTTTGAATATAGGGCGGCTATCCCGAGTATAGATTGTGCCCATCTGATTCCTCCAATATAATACTTCACGTCTCCATAACTAATTCCAATAGGAAATTCTTTTGTGGGGTGATACGTGCGGACAAGTCGTGAAAAAATAGTTGATGCCATAAATTCTAAATGCAAGTCAACACTAGCAAGGGTTGAGATTAGGATATTCTCATTATTTACACTTGCAATAGCAGGATCAAGGACTATCTGCTCTTCAAATATTGATGGATTCCCACAAATATAACGAATACTCAGTAAATCCATTGGATTAACTTTTACTCTCTTCCATGCCTTAAAACCGATACACCAGGGACTATTGGTTAATTCACTATAAATCAGTTCTTGAAGTTTTAAGAGTTCTTGCTCAGATACGGTACCGTCGTCCAAGAGTGTAAAATCGGTGTCAGAGTTACTGACCAAAAAATGCCCTCCAGCACTGCCGTATGTCAGGACAGCAATATGATCACTAATGCCACAGGCATTTATTATGCGTTCTGTGATTCTAATCAACGAAGAAAAGTTGTGCTTTGCTATTTCTCTTCCCATTTTCGCTTCGTTATAACTCGGATGTCCTTTATAATGCACTATATCCATATATTATATATTCGAGGAATATTTTTATAAGTTTAAAACACTAATATTAATACTTATTATAAATATCAGTATTTTTGTGCGCTTGAACAATTGATGAATTTTTCAATTCTTTCTAAAGGAATGGATTCCTTAAAATATACTAAAGATTTAAATTGCCCGTTAGATACTGCTTGACAACAAACTGATTCTGGAGGTAATATACCTATTTTATATGTAATATTATTTTCATTGATTTCATCAATATAAACATCTTCAATTGCTTCGATTTTGTTATTAAAATTCCATCTTAATCCCATATCAGCAGGAAAAAATATGATTTTTTTGATTTCAGTGGAAAATATATCTTTCAAAATATGCGCAAGTAAGACATGATTTTCGCCGGTATTAAATTCTTCGTTAAATTCAGAGATAAAACAAATCATAGGTTTAACTTTTTCGATAAGTTTTATCAATCCAACTCGTCCAAGATTATTTGTATTCAAGAAATTTCTTTTATTTGTACAGACAGGATATAACCAATCATTGTGTTGAAAATTACCAAAATGTGCTATTAATTGGATTTTTACATTTTCATCAATCTGAGATTCGACACTTAATTTAGTAATCAATTCTTTATATTTATCTCCCAATTCTTTACCTGTTTCATCTAAATAGCCGGTATTTCCTGTATAGAGTAAAAGAGAAGATTTTGTATTAAAACAAAATCCAACAGATTGATTATTTGAATCATTTGTTGGTAAAATTATAACAGAGAATTTTTTATCAGGAACAGTAAAAACAAGATTCTCATCAACTGTTACTATATTTATCGAATAGTTTTGATTTGAGTATAAGCTAAATATTTCTGAGTATTTTTTATAAACGTTTAATGGCATATAAAAATCAATAAATTTTTTTAGCGAATATTCATTAAACGCGTTATTTATCATCTCTTCGTCTATATCATCTGGATCTATCTTTTCATTCATGACTAAATGTGAAAATACTGTTATGCTATCTAGCTCCTCTTGACAAAATATATTATTTATATAATCCACCCCTTTGACTTTTTGATTATACCTATAAAGTAGACTAAGGATAGCTTCAATGTCACCTGCGTTATCAATATGTGCATTGGAAATAAACACTTTATCAATTTCATAAAATTTATGGTTTGTTCCAATAAAATTTTTGATAAAATTATAACCAGGATCAATTACAATACCAATATTTTCGATATTTAAATAATACCCTCCCCCCCGACTAAGGTTTATAAAATTATTTCTAATAGGTGTATATGAGTTCAGATGTCGAAGTATTTGTAAGTAGTTTTCGTTTATTAGCTTTTCTTTTTGTATATATAAAAAATTATTTTTATGTATTTTTTTTGTTTTTAGTTCTTTTTCAACCTCTTTAGTTTTCTTTAATATTATATTTACTTTATATTCAGGATTTTTTTCGATTTCCTCTTTTGATATTATAACTTTTTCAATCTCTTTTAAAAGAATACCCACTTCCCATACTTTATATGTTTCTTTTCTATTTTCAAAATATTTTCTTGCAAAATTCCATTGTTCTTTGGCTTTATTATAATCGTCGTTATGGTAATATATAAAGCCAAGCCCATGAAAAGGAAAAGGTATAGTCTCAATATTATTATCTTTTATATATTTTATTGCTTCAAGATAATACTTCTCTGCGTCTTTATAATTATTATCTAATATAGAAAGGTTTCCTATTTCATAATTTACGAATATAGATACGATTTTATCAAAAGGTCTCTCACTAGTGATTTCTGTATTAATTGTAAAGGCTATATTATAGAATATTGCTGCATCCACAAAGCACCCTAATTCTCTATAACAGTTTCCAATGCCATTATTAAGTAATACGTTATATATTTTTTTTATGTTTGGTATTAACCCTAGCCTATATTTTTCTATAGCCGTTTTAAATTCCCGTTTTTGCCTATACTTTAAGCCATATAAATAATTTTCTAAAACACTTAAATCATCGCATTTTTTTTCTTCTATTTTCTTTATTTTGTCCAATAGTTTATCTATCTCTCCCATGATTTCTTTTCTGGAACGGTATAATATTGAAAATTCAATATAAAAATCCTCAATATTTTTTATTAGATTTGTTTGCTCTTCATTGTATAGCATCGCATAAATATTTTTTTTTAGTTAAACTAATATTATAAATTTTTATTATTCTGAATCTGATTTATATACGACTTTCAAGTCATGCGTGATAAGTCGCATTAGCCAATATTTTTCATTTCCTGTGAAGTATTTTATTGAATACAGATAATAGGTAAATACCAGTCCTGATAACCATAACTCAACGGTCTCTTTATGCATGACTCGACAATACCTTCTATTTGGCCGAAAATTATTAATAATTAATCAGCATAACCTTCGTAATAATCTTGTATCCAGCCAATTATCCGTGAGATAACAATAGTTATGAATTATTGTATAGCGTTTCATTGGTCGTGGTAACGGTTTTTATTTTGTGTTAAGAATATTTTAGCGAAGCAAAGTGTTGTATAATATATTCCATGACGATTCACAATAAAACCAAAAGGTATTGATTAATTATTCCTGTACTTAATCCTTCTAATAATAATGCTTCAGTTGGTTTACCTGCTAATAAATAAAATAATAAATATGGCATCTTAATGTACACTGTCGTAAAGAAAACACCGTTTATGGTTTTGCTGATAACAACAAATCGCTTCTCTTTCGGTGGGTTAGTATCCTCGATATGGAGTTTAAGGGCACTTTCTGTATCATTTTTCGGCCTGCATATTCCCTTTTCATCTGCTCCGGGAAAAAATTCCCCGATACTCATTCAAAAGAGGCCTTCTTGTTTTCAACACCCTCTTGAATGTACGCTATCATTCCTTGTTGTGCTCCTGTGGCCGGATGCAATACTCAATGACATCATCTCACCATTCCTTTTGATGCTATTCCATGCTCTGTCATGCGACTTTTAAGGTACGACTGGTAAAGGAAAGTGACTTGCTTTCTTCTACGGTCTCATCAATGCAGTCCATTTAAGAGAGTTGAAGGTAGTCCAAATCAGGTTTATATTTATCCGAACAGTATTCAGTGTAATCGCAGAGCCATACGTCATCAGATGCTTCTGATCTACAAAGCAAAGTTGCTTGAATACCTTGTGAAAATCACCCGAGCCATGAAGCTTTTTGATGATATACAGTAAAGTATTGACGGCGATCGCTTTTTTCTGAATGGCTTTTCATGTAGTAAATGTAAACAAAGTGAGAGAAAAACGGCTTTAAATTCTTTCAATTGCAGGATAAAATCATAAAAAAGAATAAAAAATTGAGTGGAACGCGTCAATTTATTTGCCTCTCTGATATTTGGACGCATCCGTGGAAGGCGTGAAACTATGCTGAAAGTGCTCACCCCTTCCTTTGCCAGTTTTCTCTTCTCATCAATGCAGTTTTCGGGAAGTTGCCGCCCCCAACTAATCGGGCCGCAGTGAAGTTTGGCCCGGTTTTTCGCTGGCGAGGCGCAGGCAACCAATCTTTTTTAGGCGTTGGTGAGTAAAAAAAAGCAAAACGCAAAAAAAAAACGTTCTTAATTTGAAAGGCATACCGGGATATTCTTGGTAAATTGGGGGACGGGAAAGAAGCAAAAATATCCTGAAAGTAGGATTAAGCGCATACTATTTGCAGGGCACTCCCAGATATTCCAAGAACAACTTGTCTCTGGCTACTGATTCGGTAGACCAACGGTAGTTGCCCATAGCTGTTCGCACGTTGGTCGTTTCAATGCAGTCGAACCAGTCAAGAATCTGGGCGAGTGATCGTTGCTCAAGCCACTTGTCCAGTTGATTTTCGAGCTTGACAAGCGCGGCGGTCTTTTCGCTTTTGTTCTTTCCAAGCCCTTCTCGCATTTCCTTGATTTTCTTTGTCAGAAAGCAGTGATAGCCCAATGAGACAAACTGCACGAACTGCCTTCCCCGCAGATTGTCGGGGTACCATGTGCGCGGTCGTGCGCCATCAAGCCCCCCCTTATTCACCGCGAAGAGTTCCTCTATTTTTTCACGCAGTCGATAGTCTTCAAGCGCTGTGAACGTATCCATGCTCTGATTGCTGACAAGTGCAAAATAACCAAAGTATTTCTTTGCTTCGGTAGTGGCTTTGTCGTTGAAGCCAACCTTCACTTGTCCACCACGCCCCTTTTTTGAGCAGACCAGGTACCTGTCTATTTTTCTTTGCACGGATTTCGTAAACTCAGTCACTCCGTCTTCCACTTGAGCCTTTAACTCAAGCAAGTCCTTACGAAATGTAAGTTGCTTCCTGGTGTCGTTGTCGGGAGAATAGAAGACATGCACATAAAGGCGGCGCACGAACGTCTCTTCTTCTCCTGCCAGCTTGCCGTTGCGCGACCGCTGGCGCACTTGACGGAACTCGTGCGTTCTCATTATCATAGCACCGCAAACGGATGGATCAAATGGACAAGTGCTGGACATGCTCCCCAGCGTCTCACGAAGCGCGTCCACTGCTTCGCGAACCCAGATGACGTTGGGGTCGACCAGAGTAAGGAATTTCATGTTGCGCAAGGCGAATTTCATCATGTTCTCCTGACTGTAGTAACCATTGTCGGTGACGATCAAAGGCTTCTCAAGGCTAAAGCACTTGAGCTGAGTCAGGGCGTTCTCAATGGATATCACGTCCGGGACATTACCTGGCTGCTTGGCGAAGGCCAGAGGCTCGCGCTCCTTGACGGAATATAACGTCAGAAGCTTGATGGTGTTCAGTCCGTCACCGTCTTTGTTAAACCCTCGCCGCGCTTCCGACTGGTTCTCGGAGTAGGTAGATATCGTGGTCGAATCGAACGCCAGCACAGGATGTTTGCCCAAGCGATCCGCCCGGAAGGAGAAGTAGCGTTGTACGCCATCCTCGTTGCGCCCGACACTTTTGAACAAGTCGCCGTAAACGTCTTCGGTGATAGCTTCGCTGTATGGAAGGGAGTGCATTACCTGCCAGCCCTCAAGGCGTGGCAAGGTGTTTCCGCCGGAACCGATCCAGTATCGCGCAATGGAGAGGATCTTGGCGGCGTCGCCCTCGCTGAACGAAGATCGCACGTCATCGTCAATGCCGGAGGCAGTTCCGACCCACTCCAAAATATCCGTAAGGCCGCTGTGCTTGCGCACCGCGCAAGCCACGGCTACCTCACCTTTGCGTTTCTTCGGACGTGTGGTGATGACCTCCTGTGTCCCCGACTTGATTTTCCCCTTGAGCTTCTGGCTGACTGTATAGGTCTTTCTTGCCTGTTCATTATAGGCAGTAACCCGTTCATAGAGGTAAATATCGCCGTTCGGGCGCCGTTCACCAACGTGAGTTTTTCCAGTTACTGGTTTAGACATGGGGTAAACTCCTTTTTATCGTGCTTTCCTTATAATACATACGTACACGTTAAAAAGCAAGAAAAAAGCTTGATTTTGCTTGGAAATCGGGCCTGCTTGGTGATGTTTTTTGTTAATATGTTCGCTTTATCCTACTTTCAGGAAAATATACAAAAAAGAGAAATGCCGCATTCCATGCAACAAGATACCAGCAATGCCACCACTAAATACCCGCTGGATGAGCTTCTGATTTTTATCGGGCATAGTGATGATGCCTCGGCAGAAGCGCTTGCCATCAAGTCGCTGCAATCGGAGGTGCAAAAAGACTTTTGCTTGCTGCTGAAAACAAACCGTAATCATTCCCCTTTTCGCCGAATCAAGCTGTGGGAGTGGACCTTTGATGCGTTGGCAATACCAGGAGGTCAGGAAACGGTAATTACTCCCGCTCTTGACCATGCACAGATCGCCATTTTTATTTTTAGGGAGCGGGTTGGAAAGGTTACTTGGCAAGAACTTGAGAAAGCCCGCGAGCGCAGCACAACGCAATCTCTCCATATTTTAGCGTTTTTCCCCGAGTCAGATCTACATCAGGGCAAGTTTCCAAATGATCAAGCAGCACTTCAGGCTTCCCGTGACAGGACAACATTACTTGAACGGAAGGTAGAGCTGACAACGTTTTGGACAAATTGTAATGGTCGATCTGTTTCACCATTAACCTATCAGAACACCGAAAAACTCAAGGCTATTGTACTTGAAAAGCTTAAAGATTCGATTGCAGATATTCTTGCAGTCGAATCTCCAGGTTCACCTTTCGATGCGTTGAAGAAACCTGATGCAAAATCGATGTTGCGCCGCTATCATGCCGCGATCAAGGAAGAGCTAGGATACATCCGTATGCTTGGCCTGCCGGGCGTTGAGAGCATCAAGGTCAACCTGAATGACGACACCTTTGTGCCTCTTCGCCTCTCCGACAGGCCCGAAAGCGGCTTTCATCCCGGAAAACAGGAGACGCGTCAAGTGCGTGATAGAGTTGAGGAGATGCTCAACCCTGACGAGGTGATGCAGCGTGCCTTCAATAAGCGCCGGATGCTGCTCGTTATCGGTGATCCTGGTTCAGGCAAAACAACGCTGATCAAATATTATGCCTTGTGTGCCCTTGAGGCGGATCACTTCAAAAGGCTTGGCTTTGCTGCATCGGTCAACGTTTTTTATCTGCCATTGCGTGACCTTGTCCGTCATGAAAAAGGTCATTACGATACACTGCCAGCCAATTTTGCCCGCTGGTCTGAAAAGCACCACCAGCCCATTGATGCGACCTTTTTTGATGAGTGGCTTCGCCATGGAACGCCCCTCATTTTACTTGATGGTCTTGACGAAATCAGCAACACGCAAGATCGAATCGAGGTGTGCCAGTGGATTGATGCGGCCTTGCATACCTTCACAACAGCACGTTTTGTGGTCACATCACGGGCGACAGGATACCGCAAAGATGAGGGCATTGAGCTTGCTGCCGATTACGAGCGGGCTGATGTCCAGGATTTTACGGTGGAGCAGCAGGAGCGATTTTTGAAAAACTGGTTCACCGAGGTCTTTCTGAAAGAGCCTTGTCCGAAAGATGGTGATGAAACGGAGTGGCCGCGCCTGCAACGAGCAGAGGCCGAAGAGCGAACACAAAAGATGGTAGCCCATCTGAAAGAGGAGAAAAACAAGGGACTCCGTCAACTGGCCGCCATACCGATGATTTTGCAGATTATGGCCATTCTCTGGAAGGATAGTGATTATATACCAGAAAACCGTTTGAAGGTTTATGAGGTGTCGCTCAATTATTTGCTCGAATTCAGGGACAAACGTAGAGGTGTTGCGCCCCTTCTTTCGGCAGATCATGCCCGTTTGGTACTTGGTCCAGTGTCGCTTTGGATGCAGGAAACGCTGAAAAAGGATGAAGTGGTTAAAACTGAGATGAACAGGCGAATGCGTGAAGGGCTTGAGACTCTTGATGATCCGCCTACAGCTGAAGTATTTTGTGACTATCTCGTTAAACGTTCGGGTCTGTTAGTTGAGAATGGGGGCAAAGAGTATCTTTTTCGGCATAAATCGTTTCGTGAATATCTAACCGGTGTTCAACTCAAGGAAGGTGATCTAGATAAGCACCTAAATAACCTTGTCTCGTATTTTGGAGAAGACTGGTGGGAAGAGCCCCTACGCTTTTTTATTGCCTCTGTTGATGCAAATGTGTTTGATGCATTTATGCAAAAGCTTTTTGATTCGCCGGTAAGTGAAGCCTTGAAGTCCAAGCAAAAATCATTATTATTATTGCATACAATTATTGCTGAGGCAAAAGGGAAAAAAGTTGATGCACTCTGCAAAAAGCTACTTGAACCAGCGACCACAACTGAACGACAGTGGGTAATTATTGGGTGCCTCAAAGCCATCGGGAAACCTTCCGCACTTGATGCCTTGAAGGAGTTCAGGGTAAACAAGCTTGCCAAAAATAAGAATGTAGCTGATCGGGCAGAAGAGGTGATTCTTGCCTTGGGAGGTCAACTATCTCATGTTCAATTAGAAAAGAGTGGCAGTGGAACAATTATCTCAATCCGTAATCCTCATGAAGATAATGCCGAGTATATCCTTATACCTGGTGGGAACTACCAGTATTCAGTGACAGAAAAAATCGTTAATGTGCCTGATGTTTACTTTGCCAAATATCCGGTAACCAACAAGCAGTATTGTTTGTTTATTGACTGGTTGGGGGGGAATGGTTTAGATAATTCCAACTCATTAAGGATGAAATTCGACGATGAGCTTCAGAGAAATGCCAGAAGGAATGCCGGGTTTTTGAGCTATCTGAGCAGTGGAAAAGATGACCGCGTAGCACTTTTTCGTTCAAGTTATGCTGAAGATCGTAAATTTAGTGGCAATGATCAGCCGGTGGTTGGTATCACTTGGTATGCTGCATGGGCTTATTGCCTATGGCTGTCGCTGCTTTACGGCAATGGCGGAAAGACGGATGTGTATCATCTTCCGAATGAACAGGAGTGGGAGTGGGCAGCAGGAGGGCAACGGGGAACGACCGGGCAGAAAGTTCGGAAATATCCTTGGTCAAATGAATATCCCAAACCAAACCCGAAACTCCTCAACTACAGTTATAATGAAGGAGTAACAACACCAGTAGGGAGTTACTCGGAAGGAGCAACACCGGAAGGGTTGTACGATATGGCTGGTAATATATACGAATGGACGAACAGTTGGTGGAATGACACTCAATCGCACCGTGTGCTTCGTGGCGGGAACTGGGAAAGCGACGCAGCACTCTGTACATCAAGTTTTCGCTTTGGGCTTCCCCCAGGTGACTTTCGCGGGGGCGTTGGCTTCCGATTAAAATTTGTCCCTTAGAACTTATTTGTAAATAAATCAAATGGTACTTGACGGTTACAAATAACATCAGTTTTACCGACTATTGTTCATTTGGATACGGTTAGCACGCTCGCATAAATAACTTGTACGGAAGAGCGAATTTTTTACTATTATGATGTCATGGATAACATTGCAATGGTAAAGGCAAAATACCAAGTACTCTCTGAGCGACTTGATGAATCAACGC
>Ga0194060_10001172_pt1 | contig 18883 bp, 14 predicted proteins | sample SepL225m_MetaG_FD_163427 | JGI IMG/M metagenome (GOLD analysis project Ga0194060, IMG submission 163427) | Anoxic zone freshwater microbial communities from boreal shield lake in IISD Experimental Lakes Area, Ontario, Canada - Sep2016-L222-5m | ecosystem: Environmental > Aquatic > Freshwater >...
TGGGCTGAACTACTCGCCCCTGGCATATGAAAGTTTCTGGCATGAGTCTGTTATGCCATAAAAACACTTGCGAGTTCAGATTTGTTATTGCAATGGATTCACGCTAAAATTTGACCTGGGCTGTTACCTTGGTTCAAAGAAAAAACCGGTCTACTGGTAACGTGTCCAGAGTGCCCGATATATCCCAAATTACCAAAATGGAAATTGATATGAGTGATTAAATAGTGTATTCCATTTATTAGATGTCATATCGTCAGAGAGTATGCGGAAAAAATTTCAGGAGGGAGATAATGACAGAAATTGTACGATGCCCCTGGTGCGGCAGCGACCCGCTTTACATGGCCTATCACGACCATGAGTGGGGAGTGCCGCTGCACGACGAGCGGCGGCTGTTTGAGATGCTGATTCTGGAGGGTGCTCAGGCCGGACTCTCATGGCTGACGATTCTGCGCAAGCGGGAGGGGTATCGAAAAGCTTTTGCCGGATTCGATCCTGCTATCGTTGCGGCTTTCGACGATGCCGACACCGCACGTCTTCTGGCTGATCCGCGCATTGTCCGTAACCGGCTCAAAATTGCTTCCGCTATTTCAAACGCTACAGCCACGCTGGAGGTGCAGAGTCGCTATGGCACTCTGGATGCCTTTCTGTGGGGGTTCGTAGATCGTGTGCCGATTCGCAACAACTGGAAGAGCATGGCAGAAGTCCCCTGCAGCACCCCTCTCTCCGATACTGTCAGCAAAGAGTTGAAACGTCACGGCTTCCGCTTTGTCGGTTCAACCATCTGCTACTCCCTGATGCAGTCGATCGGCATGGTCAACGACCATCTGACCGGATGTTTCCGCTATAACCATCAGACCGGGTCAGACTTAAGATAAGCCACTGCGGAGCTGAACCAGCTCAATCATCCCCGCCACCAGATTCCGTAACTCATCAGGTTTGTACGGCTTATGCATGAACCCGGCGTACGGATCATTTTTGATGACATCTTCCACCGCCTCCACTCCATAGCCGCTGCAGATGATAATCGGAACCTTCGGGTTGATTCCGCGCAGTTCGTGATAGGCTGCGATCCCCCCCTTTACCGGCATGATCAGATCCATCAGGATAACGTCGATCTCACCGCCACGCGCACGGTAGATTTCAAGTGCTTCGCTCCCATTTGAGGCAGTTATAGCGAGAAAACCCATCACTTCCAGCATGGCGGCTCCCATCACAAGCAGCGCCTGCTCATCCTCTACCAGCAAAACGGTGCCGCCTGTTTTTTCAGACGGAACTGACCCGGTTGAAGTGACCGGGATACAATCTGATGCAGCAACAGGCACCGGAAACAATATCTTGAAGGTTGTCCCGCTACCGGGTGAGCTGTTCATCTGCAATATGCCTTCATGTGACTTGATAATGCCGTGTATAGCCGACATACCCAGTCCGCGACCGGTGAATTTGGTGGTGTAGAACGGTTCAAATATCCGCTTCTGTGTTTCCTCGTCCATGCCGCAGCCGTTATCGGACACTACCAGACTGGAATATATGCCGGCATTGATTGAAGAGCCAAACGCATCCGTTGACGTTTGGTCTGAGGCGACGACCGTTTTTTCCAGACCGACCCTGATGGTGCCGTCAGCTTCGCCAATTGCCTCAGCGGCGTTGATGATCAGGTTCATGATAATCTGCTGGATCTGACCGGTGTCCCCTTTGATCTCCGGGACATCCCGTTTCAGGTCAAGAAGGATGGTCACATTTTTCTTGATAGCCGATTGCAGCATTTTGACAATTTCATCGACCAGTAACGACAAATTGACTTGTGTCTGAGTCTGCGGACTCTTGCCGGCGTAGGTAAGCATCTGCCGACAGAGATCGGCAGCCCGGTTGCCGGCTGTTTCAATCCGCTTAAACGTGGATTTGAAATCCCCTGCCGGAATCAGATCCTCTATAGCCATGTAGCAGTGACCCAGAATTACAGTCAGAATATTGTTGAAGTCGTGGGCGATGCCGCCGGCCAGTACGCCGAGGCTCTCCAGTTTCTGGGCTTGCCGGAACTGATTTTCAAGCAGCAGTTTTTCTTCTTCAGCCCGTTTACGTTCTGTTATATCGATAATTATCCAAATGGAACCATCCTCTAAACATCCGGGGTTAATTGCATGGCCAATAAGGTTGCACCAGAACGTCGAACCATTTCTCCTTTTCATAATCGCTTCATCAAAATAACTGTTACCAGAGTTAAGTGCTGGATATGCCTTTTGTCCGACTGACTTATAATATTCATCATCGGAATAAAGCGCGGCAGTATCAATGCCAAGAATCGTCCCGACCTCATAGCCGAATATCAGGTCAAAGGCTGGGTTTGATGAAAGTATCTTTCTATTTTTGAGCATGCAGATCCCGACAGGTGAACTGTTCAGAATTACTCGCTCCTCATTCGCCAGCTTCCGGTACTTTTCCTCGCTTTCCCGAAGCTTTTCCTCAGTCTGTTTACGCTCGGTGATGTCGTGTGCGACATGAACACAGGCCGTCAACTCCCCCTCGGTATTATAGAGTGGCGATACCGTGACATCGAATACGCAATTTAGCCGTTTTTCCTCAACTTGAGAGGAATGTTCAATTCCATCCTGAATCATTCTTTCGTGAGGACAAGAGGGGCGCGGTTCGGAAGAACCGTGCATGACTTCATGGCATTTCCGCCCGATGATCGATTCGACAGTTAAACCACAACGTTCCGCCATGGCTTTGTTGACCCGGGTAATGGTGTGGTTCAGGTCAATAATCGAAATCATATCGGGCACCGCATCAAAGGTGCGTTCCCAGTCTCTTTTTGCGCGCAGCACCGCTTTGTCAGCCTGCCTGCGCGACTGAATCAGAGACCAGACCTTTAACGCCTGCGCCACGGTGCGCGGCAGTGCCTCGAACGCCTGCGGCGACTTTACGATGTAATCCTGCGCGCCAATCTTCATCGACTCGACGGCAATCCGCTCATTGCCGTGTGATGTCATCACGATAACCGGGCACGCTCCGGCAGCCATTACAACCAATTCGCTGCCATCACCGTCCGGCAGTTGGTAGTCGGTCAGAACAAGGTCGGGAGGGTGCTGCTCTATGGCCGTTTTCGCACACCGGATGGTAGCGACACGCTCAAGACGATACTCTTCATGCGCATCCTCAAACGAGTGTTGAATCAGCAGGGCATGGTTGTTGTCGTCCTCAACAACCAGTATCAGCGGTGCAGATTGGTTATATGTCAGCATGGGATGTTCCTTTCACCACGGATGCCTGTTCCACGCCAGCCAGTAGAACCCCAGATCCTTCAGCAGCCTGCTGAAGTCAGCGAAATTGACCGGCTTGGTCACATAGCTGTTGGCGTGATATTCGTAAGCCATCGCCATGTCACGCTCGGCGTCCGATGTGGTCAGAATAACAACCGGCAACGGTCGCAGTGTTTCGTTGCTCTTGACCTCCTTGAGTACATCCAGTCCGTCCACCTTGGGCAGGCGCAGATCAAGCAGCATCAGGTGCGGAATGGGAAACTGCTTCCTATCGGCATATACGCCCCGCCCGTGCAGATAGTCCAGTGCCGCCTGACCATCTTTGACATGGTTGATGCTATTAGCTACCTGAAATTCCTCCATGTTGCGCATTATCAGCTCGGCGTGGTCGGGATTGTCTTCTACCAATAAAATTGTCAGTGGTTCACCGTTCATTTTGTTGCCCCCTTTATCGTAAAACAAAACTTACTCCCCAGTCCTTCCCCTTCGGACTCCACCCATACCTTGCCGCCATGCACCTCAATGATCCGCTTGACCAGTGCCAGGCCGATGCCAGTGCCGTTGCTTTCTGCCTCCAGCTTGTTGAACAGGCCGAATATGACTTTGTGATATTTCTCGTCAATACCGATGCCGTTGTCCTGCACAAAGAAGATATTTTCACCGGCTTCATCCCGCATACCAAACTGTATCTGCGGCTCTGCCTGCTCACCCATGTAATTTATGGCGTTCTCAAGCAGATTCTGCAGCACCTCGGCCATGCGCCGCCTGTCGCATAAAACCACCGGAAAGTCAGGCTGCACAGCGACAGTCAGGTTGCGATTCTTCAATGGCCCTGCCAGTTGCGCCAGCACATCGGCTGCCAGCAGGTTCATATCCACCGTTTCCGGAGTATTGACAATCCGTCCGATGGTTGACAGTTCCAGCAGATCGCGCAGCAGATCGTTCATCTTGTCGGCGGCATCGCTCACCCGCTTCAGGTCCCCGGTCATGCGCTCGTAGTTACCCTTTGCAAGATCCCTTTCCAGGGAACCGGTGAAACCCTTGATGGTAATGATCGGACTCTTCAGGTCGTGCGAGACGGTGTAGGTAAAACGTTCCAGTTCGGCGTTCTTTTGCTGGAGTTCCTTTTCGTAGACTTTGCGTTCGGCGATAAAGCGGGCCTGTTGAATATTCTGGTACGCGGCAGTAGAGAGTTGAGTTGCCAGAGTAAAGAGCACCTGTGCAATTTTTTCAAATTGACGGCGGGACATCGAGGGTACTTCGCGAAAAGCAGCCATGAAAGAGTCTTCGTCTGCGCCGATTTCACGGGCGTAGATTGCCATTGTTTCTTCTGATTGGGTTTCATCGCGTACCTGACCTATCAACCAACTGGCGATATGCTGCCCATTAACAACGATTGCCGCTCCGGCGTCCCACAAGCCTCCGCTCAGGCACTGCTGGATTATGGGGCCATCAGGATTAAAGCTCCCGATGGCGACGTCAGATTTGCGGCAGTTAGCACAGCCCTTTTCGTTGGTGCGGATAATATCATTGCAAAGCCGGGTGAAGTTACTCGGAACAGTCAAGGGTGTTCCATCAGGTCGCAAGATGAGGGACGCCACACCTGTTGCCGTGGCAAACTCATCCTGTAACCGCTGGACTTCATCTATGTTGAACAAATCATCAAATGATATTGAGCCGCTGTCTAAAGGCTGTGTCAGGGATACAAGCCGCTTTTCAATTATCTCCTTATCCCGCTTGCGCTCGGTTATGTCAGAGAAGGTAACAACAACCTGAAGCAGCGTGCCATCAGCAGCGGTAACCGGATAGGCGTTACACTGCACCCAGACCGGCTCGGCCAGATCAGGGCGGCGAATCCCCAGTACCTGATTGGCAATCGGCTCGCCTGACGACAGCACCCGATTGACCGGATATTCTGCAACGGGCACCGACGCGCTGTTTTCCCTGAGGAAGCTCCAGGCCGGATCCATGGCCTCTTTTCCGTGCATCTGGTCACTGTTGAGACCGAGCAGGGTTGAAGCCATGGGGTTTGAGAAAACAACTGAAGAATCCGGGGCATGAACAACCACGCCGGAGGAAAGATTGTTAACCAGGAGACGATACTTCTCCTCGCTGTCACGCAGCATTGCATCGGCCTGTTTTCGCTCGGTAATGTCGCTATGTATGCCGACTACACCCATTATGCGGCCGTCGTCATCTTTGTTGGGATATGCCCTGAGAAGGATTTTCAATACGCTTTTGTCTTTTGCGTACATTTCGACTTCGCCGTTCCATCGTTCCCCTGCCACTATCGTTTTGAACACTTCTCTGGCAATGTTCTGATCTTTATAAACATCCATTGGATTCCCGGCGATTTCGCCGAACAGATTATCGAATGCCTGGTTCTGATAAACGTGCTTTCCCTCCGGGGTAGCCATGCCAATAGCGTCCGTTGAGTTATCCACCGATTCCTTAAATAGACGCAGTAATTCTTCCGCCCGCCTGTGCTCGGCAATTTCTATTTCAAGATGACCAGTTTTTGCCTTAACCTGCCGACTCAACATGATATTCCAGACAACAAAACCAAGCAGTATCAATGCAGCCGCAGTGCCGTATTTTATAACCGTTTTCAGCTCCAGATGAGGATCTTCCAGAGTGCCGAACCATTTCTTGTAGATGGCATCATACTCCCCGGAGCTTTTGATGATGTTCAACCCCTGGTTGAGGCGCTCCAGCAACGCATGGTTACCATCCTTGACTGCAAAGCTGAAAGGTCTGGTATAACTGCCGATAATCTGCGGCGATGTTTCTATTTCTGAAAGGTTCAGTTTCTTTGCCGTAACAATGCCGACCAGTTTCGGCATGATGGCGGCATCGCCATTACCGGCGGCAAGTTGCTTTAACGCCTCCGGCAGCGAATCGACAAGATTGAGGGTCATGCTCTTCGATGAGCCGCTCGAAAGGAGATAGCTGTGGGCGATATCCCTGTTCATAACGATGACGGTTTTATTAGAGAGATCCTCCAGTGTGCGGATTCCCGTACTCCCTTTTTTGAAAAAAATCGTATCGTAAGCAATGGTATGCGGCACGGAAAAATCGAATGTTTTGTCACGTTCAGGGGATTGCGCCATCATCGGAAGCAGGTCGATGCTGCCCGCTTCCAGTTCCTTCATCGCCTGATCCCATTTGTCAGCCCGGATTTCAAGCTCAATATCCATCGATTTGGCTACAGCTCTGGCGATTTCGACACTGAACCCGTCCGGTTCACCCTTGTCATTCATAAAGGTGTAGGGATGATAATTGTTGACGATGATTGTTTTAAGCCGTTGGCTGGCTCCGGCTTTAGCAGGCGAGTCTGCGGCCTGAGCGTTCTGCGGAACCGCCAGAAGTGTCAGCAGCAGGAACAAGCCACATTTTATAGGTATTATCTTCATCGCTTACCCCCCTGCACACCCACCGTAAAACAAAAACAACTCCCCATCCCGACACCTTCCGACTCCACCCAGACCCGGCCGCCATGCAGCTCGATGATCCGTTTTACCAATGCCAGACCAACCCCGGTGCCTTCGCTTTCGGCATCCAGTTTGTGAAACAGACCGAAGATTCTTTCGTGATGTTGAGGATCAATGCCTTTGCCGTTGTCGCTGACAAAGAATACAGGCTCCCTGCCATCCCGCCGTGTACCGATCTCTATGCGGGGCGCACTCTGATCGCCCCGGTATTTGATGGCATTCTCAATCAGGTTCTGCAGTACCTCGGCAATCCGTTTCTGGTCACCATGAACAGCGGGGAGATCCGGCTGCAGCACAACCTCAACCAGGCTCTGTTTGATAACACCCGCCAGTTGTTCCAGAACATCGCTGACCAGACGGTTCATATCAATCAAGGAAGGCTCATTCATCTGCCTCCCGACGCGAGACAATTCCAGCAGATCATTGAGCAGGTCAGTCATCTTCCCTGCCGCCCCCTCAATCCTCTTCACATCATCCCTCACCCGCTCGTACCTGCCCGTTTCAATGTTCTTCAATATCATACCGGCATATGCCTGTATCGTGATTAGCGGGCTCTTCAGATCGTGGGAGACGGTGTAGGCGAAGCGCTCCATCTCGCCGTTTTTGGCCTTCAGTTCAGATTCCCTCTTTCCCAGAATCTCAAGCAAACCATTAAAGCTGCCGATCAGTTCGCCGATCTCGTCCTGGTTGGTGATGGGCAGAGGTTGTGGAGTGTTACCCAGCCCGGATAAGGTGGCAAGTGTTCTCGAAGCAGCAAGCATCGGTGTGAACATTCGTCGTAACAGTTGCCAGGATATAAGCCAGATCAGGGTGCCTGCCAGCAGGGTGAACATGAGCGTGCCCAGCAGGATGCGCTGCTGCATGGCGCGAATAGGAGCAAAGGCTTCTGCTATCGGCAGCGTGACGTTCACATACCACCCCGCCAGAGGAATACTTTTGACCGAAGCCAGTTGTTCGATGCCAAGCGGGTTGACGTAGCGAAGAGTGCCCTCATAGCCACTGATGAAACGGTCGATCATCGGAATGATGCCTGGCGGTGGAAGTGACGCCATGACGCGGCTTTTGTCGGTGGCGTTTACTATCAGCCGGTATTGCTTCGCAACGATCAGATAGCCGCCGGTTTTACCGTAGTGGGTTTCCGAAATCCTGTCCAGAAAATTGGCTTTGCCCAGGTCGGTTACGCCGGCAATGACACCGATTACTCTGCTCTTAGCATCGCGAATCGGTGTTGCCATGACGAAAATAGGCGAATTCAATTTTTTACCCATGACCGGCCGGCCAACCGTCGCTTTACCCTCCCTGATCGCAGCAATTATGAAATCCCGATCCATGTAATTGACGCCAACCCGCCCAACCGAGAGCGGAAGAGATGCCTCCGCCGTACCATCAACCCCGGTGACGAAGTTGCCGCCGTTGAACAGAATCTGCAAAAGCGGACGCTGTTCCAGAAGCGTCTGTACGCTGGCAGCATTGTTCATAATATCCGGAGTGACTTGTGCGGCAATCGCCTCCAGTGCTTTAAACCGGTTGGCCAACTCGCTATTGATTTCTGCCGCTACGAAAGCAGCCGTGGAGAGCTGCTGCGCGCCCAGCATCTGTTCCGTATGCTTCTGCAGCATTCGACTGCCATAGAAGGCCAGCGAACAGGTGCTGACCAGAAAAATAGCCATCGTAAAGAGAGTGACTCTTGTCTTGATAGAGCGCCACTGAAAGAAATTGATGTTCATGCAGACCTCCTCCGCAGATGTCCGCTAAGGGCCGGCGATCGCCAGTCGATACTCTTCCACTGCATCCTGATGAGATTCTTTTATCAGCGCGGCATGGTTATCATCGTCTTCTACAAGCAGTATCCAGGGTGCGTTCAGGTTGTCTGTCAGCATGGCATGTCCCTTTTTAAACCCACTAATTTCAATTGGCTTGCCTCCTACCTATCCACATGTTACTTTCCAATGCGAAGAATATGTCAGCGCAGGGAGGCGGCAAATGAGCATGATATTTACCGCTCGTTACGAAAACGGCGCATTTTTCCCCCTTGAAAAGGTGGTTCTGCCGGAGCACAGCACCGTCAAACTTGTAATCCCGGATATGCCCTTCACAAAACCTCGTCCCAGTGCCAAGGGTATTCTGGCTGACAAGGGCATACACGTTTCCGAAGAGGATCTTGCCAAGGCACGACTCGAATGCTGGGGCAATTTCCCGCGAGAGGATATAGCGTGAATGGGGTGGTACTTGATACCCATACCGTAATTTGGTATGTCTGCGAGCCCGACAAACTTGGCAAGGCCGGGGCAGACATGATTGATGCGGCCTGGAGTTCTGGTGATTTTCTGTATATCAGCGCTATCAGCCTTGTGGAGATCATTTATCTTGAAGAAAAGCGTCGCATACCCAAGGGCTCGATAGATGCCATCCTTGAGGTTTTGACCAATGAAAACGGATTTGTGATTATTCCTCTTGATGCAGCCGTTACCAGGGCCATCCAGGAGATTCCCCGTGTCGATGTTCCAGATATGCCAGACCGTATTATTGCAGCAACCGCCATTCATCTGAACCTGCCTCTCATTTCCCGCGACAGAAAAATCCGTGCTTCAAAAGTTAAAACCGTTTGGTAAAACCTTCCATGCAAAAGTATCAGCTTCGCCTGTTCTGAATTTTCTTCGGCTCTCTGGCGTAGTGTCTGCTGGTCTGTTTGACATGGTTGATCCCTCTGTGCGGTAGGGTTCCGGTCAGATACCGTGCCCCTGCAACCCCACCGTAAAACAAAAACAACTCCCCATCCCTTCACCCGCCGACTCCACCCAGACCTTTCCGCCATGTACCTCAATAATCCGTTTCACCAATGCCAGACCAACCCCGGTGCCTTCACTTTCAACATCCAGTTTGTTGAACAGGCCGAAGATTCTTTCGTGATGTCGAGGCTCAATGCCTTTACCGTTGTCGCTGACAAAGAATACAGGCTCCCTGCCATCCCGCCGTGTACCGATCTCTATGCGGGGGGCACTCTGATCGCCCCGGTATTTGATGGCATTCTCAATCAGGTTCTGCAGTACCTCGGCAAGACGTTTCTGGTCACCATGCAGAGCGGGGAGATCCGGCTGCAGCACAACATTAACCTTACTCTGTTTGAGAGGTCCCGCCAGTTGCTCCAGAACATCCCTGGCCAGCCGGTTCATATCCACCTCTATGGATTCATTCATCTGCCTGCCGATGCGGGACAATTCCAGCAGATCGTTCAGCAGAGCGTTCATCTTCCCTGCCGCATCCTCAATTCTCCTGATATCACTCATGGCACGCTCATACCTGCCAGCTTCCATCTCCTTCAATATCATGCCGGCATAGCTCTGGATGGTGATAAGCGGGCTTTTAAGATCGTGCGAAACGGTATAGGTGAAGCGTTCCATCTCGCTGTTTTTGGCATGGAGCTGCTGTTCGGCCTGTTTGCGGTCGGTTATATCGGTGTTAGTGCCAATCATACGCATCGGTTTTCCGTCGCTGTCATGGCTGACTACCATGCCCCGGCCAAGTATCCATTTCCAGTTGCCATCCTTGCATAACATCCGAAATTCAATCTTTACCGGCCCTGTTTTGCCATCAAGATACGGCTGCAGCGCAGCCATTGCTCCAGGGATATCCTCCGGATGAATACGCCTGGACCATTCATCAGAACTGTTACCTATTTCATTCTCTGCAAACCCGAGCATTTCTTTGTAACGTCGCGAATAGAGTGCTTCGCCGGTCTGAATATTCCAGTCCCAGACACCGTCTCCGGCTCCTTCCAGCGCAAATTTCCAGCGGGACTCACTCTCTTTCAGTGAACGCTCGACTTCCAATCGTTCCAACTCATCTGCTGCGCGCACAGCCACCATTTTCAGTACGGTTTCCGCCAGCGACCGATTCGTCAGCGGCTTGCGCCCTATCAGCGCGATCAAGCCAATCGGCTGGCCGAGATGACTCCAGAGAGTCACGCCGACATAACTTTCAGCCCGCAGATCCAGCAGCACCTGATCTCGCGGGAAAATCTGGCAGACGCTGGCGGGGAAGCAGCAGATATCTTTGCCCACAACGTCTCCGCAGGGGGTGTCATTCAGGGTATATGTCACATTGTCCTCAAAATGGCCGTCGCACCAGACCGCAACCGTCCTGGCAGTCAACCAGTCCCCTTCAAGGCGGTCAATGCAGACGAAGTCCATATCAAGGTTCTGTGCCAGAAAGCAGGCAAGAGTATTGAAAAAAGGTTCGCCAGATGTCACTCCACTGCCGCTTCGGGCCAGAAATGCCTGAACATCATCAGTCTGCTTGCGTCTGCTGATGTCGCTGAACGCAATCTGGTAACTCCCGTCCTGCATTAAATTGGCATTCAGATGCACCCAGTAACTGGAGCCGTCCGCGTGAAGCATCCGCATATCCCATTCCACCGGTTCACCGAATTCAAGGAGTTTTTTGCGATGCAGAAAATAGACATCCTGGTCTTCGGGAAAGATGAATTGTGTCATCGGCCTTTTAAGCAGATTCCTTCGTACGACTCCTATCATGGTTGCCGCAGCAAGGTTGGCCTCCCGGATCAGCCCATTTTCACTGAAGGTAAGATACCCGATCGGCGCAAGGTCATACAGGTCGAAATAGCGGGCACGCGCCGTCTCAATCTCAAGCTGCGAACGGCGCAAATCCTCGCTCTGCATCTCCAGTTCAATCTGGTGGACGCGCAGTTCGTGGAGGAGGTTTTGTGTTCCCGGAGGTAAACCGCCTGGTAAACCGTCCTTGTCCGTGCAATCCAGTCGATACTGCTCTTCGGCGCGTTGCCGGAGTTCCTGGGGTGATTCTGTTGGTGTTTTTGTCATGTTGTATCTCCTTACAGTCAAAAACGACCACCCCTGCATGAAGTATTGCTGCTAACTTATATACTTCACACGGCGTGGAATTACGGTTTTTGTAGGGGCGAAGCAAGGGTTCATCTGCTTCGCCCGCCTTTGATCTACTTGGATCAACACAGTTTGTTGGTTTGCTGTCAGCGGACAGTTGCTTTAAGATTTTGATTTAATTCGTGTTTATTCGTGTTAATTCGTGGTAAAAGCCGTTTTTAGGTTTAACGCATTTACTTGCCCCTTGCTTCTTCTTGCCCCTTGCCCCTGTTTTTAGTCACCACGGACGCCTGTTCCAGGCCAGCCAGTAAAAACCCATATCTTTAAGCAGCTTGCTGAAGTCAGCAAAATTCACCGGTTTGGTCACATAACTGTTGGCGTGATATTCGTAGGCCATCGCCATGTCCCGCTCGGCATCCGATGTGGTCAGGATCACCACCGGCAAGGCTCGCAGAGCCTCATCGTTTTTGACTTCTTTCAGAACATCAAGTCCGTCCACCTTGGGCAGGCGCAGATCAAGCAGCATCAGGTGCGGCATGGGGAATTGCTTGCGATCGGCGTATTTGCCCCGCCCGTGCAGATAGTCCAGTGCAGCCTGACCATCTTTGACATGGTTGATGCTATTAGCTACCTGAAATTCCTCCATGTTGCGCATTATCAGCTCGGCGTGGTCGGGATTGTCTTCTACCAATAAAATTGTCAGCGGTTCTCCGTTCATTTTGTTGCCCCCTTTATCGTAAAACAAAACCTACTCCCCAGTCCTTCCCCTTCCGACACCACCCAGACCCGACCGCCATGCACCTCGATAATCCGCTTGACCAGTGCCAGACCTATGCCGGTTCCGCCGCTTTCGGCATTCAACTTATTGAACAGGCCGAAAATGATCCGGTGATATTTTTCATCAATACCGATGCCGTTGTCCTGCACAAAGAAGATGTTTTCACCAGCTTCTTCCCGCATACCAAATTCTATTCGTGGCTCTGCCTGATCCCCCATGTAATTGACGGCATTCTCAATCAGATTCTGCAGCACCTCGGCCATGCGCCGCCGATCACATAAAACCTCCGGCAGACCGGGTTGCACGGCAACTGTCAGGTTGCGATTCATCAAAGGCCCTGCCAGTTGCGCCAGCACATCGGCTGCCAGCAGGTTCATATCCACCTGTTCCGGCGTTTTAATAATCCGACCGATTGTTGAGAGCTCCAGCAGGTCGCGCAGCAGGTCGTTCATCCTGTCGGCGGCATCGCTCACCCGCTTCAAGTCTTTCGTCATCCGCTCGTAATTACCCTTTGCAAGATCCTTTTCCAGTGAACCGGTAAATCCCTTGATAGTAATGATCGGACTCTTCAGGTCGTGGGAGACGGTGTAGGTAAAGCGTTCCAGTTCGGCGTTCTTTGCCTGCAAATTGTCTTCGTTATGTTTTAATTCATCAATGTCCGTGCATGTGCCAAACCATTTAAGAATGGTGCCTTTGGCATCCAGCACAGGGACACCGCGAACCAGCCACCATTTATAGACACCATCAGCCCGTCGCAAACGACATTCGAGCGAATAGACGCCGTTATTTTGTACAGCTTTTTGCCAGGCGTCCCAGGCCCGCTGCTGATCATCAGGATGAAACGGTTTGATCCAGCCATTACCGTAGCTTTCCTCAAGCGTCAGCCCTGTGTAATCCATCCACTGCTGATTGAAAAATATATTCCAGCCATCGGATCGGGTAATCCAGACAATCTGCGGCATGGCTTCGGCGAGTGAGCGGAATTCGCTTTCACTCTCCCGCAGCGCATCTTCAGCCAGTTTGCGTTCTGTCAGTGTTTGAGCAAGAACGATATTGTTGTAATTTGATTTGGAGATCACCTGCGCCAGTTTTGAGCAGAAACTCATGGCCGTATTGACGAGCTCCCTGTTGTAGCGGGGTACCCGGTCAAGCGCAGCAATGTAGGCTGTTTCGTCATAGCCGAAACGCCTGGCCTGGGCGCGAAACAGCTCATAATCCGGCTCTTCATCGTCGAACATCAACTGTCCCATAAAAATGTTGCCGACGTGTCTGTCCCCGAGCATGATCGGGGTAGCAATGTCCCACATGTTATTTTTGCAGCGGTATGTTTTGAAGACCCCTGGAGCGACGCCACTGGAGAGAGATGTGTCACTTTCGTGGCAAAACCGGCATGACTCCGGCTGGGCTCGATGGAATTTCACGCAGATGTCCTGCCATCCGCCCTTGACCAGCACCTCGCCTTTCATGTCGACAATAGCGAAAGCAAAACCGGTAAGGGTAAAATAATCGTCCATCATCTCCTGTAGAGCTGGAGCATCGATAACATCTGACAGATCTATATTCTCAAAAGCCAGAGGAGTTGCATCATCATCCTGAATATTTTTCTGTGGCATCGTCGTTTCCCTCTGTATGGTTAATTCCGTCCCCTACAACTCCATCGTAAAACAAAAACAACTCCCCATCCCTTCCCCATCCGACTCCACCCAGACCCGGCCACCATGCACCTCGATAATCCGCTTCACCAGAGCCAGACCGACACCGGTGCCTTCACTTTTTGCATCCAGTTTGTTGAACAGGCCGAAGACTTTTTCAAAGTGGCGCGGGTCAATCCCCTTGCAGTTGTCACTGACAAAGAATACACACTCGGTGCCTTCCTGCCGTGTACCGATCTCGATGCGGGGAGCAGCCTGATCTCCCCGGTATTTGATGGCGTTTTCAATCAGGTTCTGCACGACCTGTGCAATTCGTTTCTGATCGCCTAAAACGGTCGGGAGATCCGGCTGCAGCACAACCTCAACCAGACTCTGCTCGATAACTCCGGTCAGTTGCACCAGAACATCGCCGATCAAACGGTTCATATCGATCAGAGATGGCTCACCCATCTGTCTGCCGGCGCGGGAGAGTTCCAGCAAATCATTGAGCAGTGAAGTCATCTTGTCTGCCGCCCCCTCAATCCTCTTCATATCATCCTGAGCCCGCTCGTACTTGCCCTTTTCCAAATCCTTATTGATCATACCGGCGTACGACTGTATCGTGATGAGCGGGCTCTTGAGGTCATGAGAAACGGTGTAGGCGAAGCGTTCCATCTCGGTGTTTTTGGCCTGCAGTTCCTGTTCAATCCGTTTACTTTCGGTAATATCCAGCGTCGAACCGATATACCCGACGAGCTTGCTGTTCTGATCGAAATACGGCTTGGCGCGGTCAAGCACCCACCGCACGCTGCCATCGGGTCGCACGATCCTGTGTTCAAGTTCGTAGACAGAACCACTCTGAATAGCGACTGTGAAGGTCTGGTGGAGCAGAGCCACATCGTCAGGATGGATGCACTTTGCGAGCATGTCGTTATATGTGGGAGAAGTGCCCTCTGGATCTAACCCATAAATGCAGTACTCCCCTTCAGACCAAAACGTTGTCCTGGTGTCGGCCACGTACTCAAATGTGCCCATATGCGAAATCATCTCGCCATCGGACAACATGTTTTTCATCTTCTTTAATTCCTCATTTACCAGCTTGCGTTCGGCCATTTCATTTTCAAGATGAATTGTTTTGGATTGCACCTGCTGTTTCAGCAGGATATTCCATAAAATGATGCCAATCGAAAGCGAGAACGCTAGCAGGAGGATCGTGACGGTCAGTTGCCGGTATCGCTGCTGAACGCTCTTCAAAGCGGAATTTTTCAGTAAAAAAGTTGTATCGCGAATCAAGGTCGCTTTCAGGAGCAACTGACTGGAGAGCCTTTTGTCCAGCTCTTCCAAAATTTCGCGGTTACCACCAGCCGATTTCAATGCGTTACTATTGGCAACAATGCGATTAAAAATGGCTGCAGTGTCATCGATATTCCTGACTAATGCATCAATGTTCTCCAGGCTTTTTTTGTCACGGAGTTGAAGCCTGGCCTGACGAAGCAGACTGTCTGAAAGTTGCTTGCTTTTTTCCCACTGTATCCGAATAAATTCTTCATGATAGAGGAAATACCGATCTCTCAGCGAGGTGCGCTCTAGAAAATTGGCCTGGATCTCGTCAGCCAGCTTTAAGTCACTGTTTGCACTCCTGCTTATGATTAACAACCAGAAGATGGTGGACAACAGCAAGATGATGGCCGTGACCAGAATATATGAAATGCTCTTTAGTTTCGTCGGGACGCGCATTGCCTACCTGCCGATTTTGACCGCTTCCGGTTTTACCGCACGGAGGCCGTCAAGGTAAATGTATGTGAGATAGTCCGGCATGACAGTCCGGTCGGTGAGTTTGTTCTTAATCGCCCAGCGGGTTTCATCTTCCAGCGTGATGATGATTCTCCTGTCAAGCACGACCCGGTATGCGAACGCGTTCCAGACCTCGCGGACAATGTCCTGGTCTGTTTTAGTCGTCTTGCTTACGATCGACTGAGCTTCGTCAGGATGTTGCGCGACAAAATTTTCCGCCTTGATCATGGCACGGAGCAGGCGTTTAACTGTTTCCGGGTTTTGCTGAACAAAATCCTGCTTACTGACGATGTTGAATGTTTCGGTATAGATTTCCGGGTCGTAAAACAGGACTCCATCAACCCCGAGTTGCCTCTTGATCTGAGTCAGCGGGAAGTTCCAGGTACAGACCGCGTCAACCTTTTTCCCGATAATGGCGTCCTGCATCTCTTCCGGTTTCATGGCGACCGGCTTGATTGCCTGGCGGGTCAGGCCGAGTGAGGTCAGGATCGAATCCAGAAAGAATTCGGAGGTGGTTCCCGGCGTGAAGCCAATCCGTTTTCCTTTCAGATCACCGGCTGCCGATATATCCTCATCCTTTCTGGCAACAATGGCGTTGTTCATGTTGCTTGCTTCAATATTGGCAATTACGCATATTTTCTCCCCCTTGAGCACATTGAACATAAAGGGCGTTTCAGCGACGACCGCAAAATCGGCCTTCTGGTCGAGGAGCGTTTGCAGTGCAGCTTTGCCAAAGGTGTGAATGGAGGATTGAATGTCAAGCCCCTCCTCGATGAAATACCCCTTGGCCACAGCGACATGGACCAGTGTGCCTTGCGGCTGCACCGTATAGGCAAAGGTGATCTTCTGAAGCGGGGTCGTGCTTCGTTGCCCGGCGTCCTGTGATGGTGACTTATTGCAACCAGACAGCGCAGCTATCAACAATAAGACGAGTGTGATTTTTCGCATGGTGCGCTCCTTTCCCTAAACACTATGATTACAACCCTTCATCCTTCCAGCACCCTCCTTACCTCATCCCCAAGACGCTTCAGGTTGAACGGCTTCTGAATAAATCCATTCAGTCCCAACCCCTTGAAACGCTCTGCCACCTCTTCTTCACTGTAGCCGCTGGCGAGCAACACCGGCAGATCCGGACGGATTATCCTCAATGCTCTGAAGAGGGCAATGCCATCCATACCAGGCATGCTGTAATCCAGCAGCACCATGTTGATCCGCTCGCCCTGCTCCCGAAAAATACGCAATGCCTCCTCGCCGCCATCAGCCGTCACCGTCTTAAAACCAAGCGCACCGAGCATTGTGGTGCAAACATCGCGAATCATCTCTTCGTCGTCAACGATCAGTGCAATGTCGGCAGGCCGGACATCAGTCGAAACAGTATCAACCACTTCCGCAGCACTTGCCTGCTCTGTCTCTGAACCGGCTGCAATCGGAAACAACACTCGAATAGCACTGCCGCCGCCGGGACTGCTCTCCACCAGAATAGCACCCTTGTGAGCACGCATGATCCCTTGAGCAACGGACATTCCCAAACCCCTACCGGTAAACTTGGTAGTAAAAAACGGATCGAAGAGCCTATCCATTGTCACTGCATCCATACCGCAACCACTGTCACTGACCTCCATCCAGACATAACGGCCTGCTGCAAGCTTTTCCTCCAGTCTGGCGGAATTCAGAACTTTCTGATCAAACTCCTGAACGCCTGTTGAAAGGGTGATTAAGCCGTTAGTGTTACCGATCGACTCGGATGCGTTGTTGATTAGATTCACGACCACCTGCCGGATTTGGTCAGCATCGGCCATGATCGGCGGCAGGTTCTGGTCAAGTTTCAGGTCAAACGTTATACTCTTTGAGATCGCGGCTGCCAGCATGGAGATATTCTTTTCAATAAGTCCGGTCAGATTCTGCTCCGTGATTGAATATACCCCCTTACCGGAATAGGCCAGCATCATACCGCTCAGTTTGGCAGCACGTTCGACCGCATTGACCGCCTGACTCAGAAAATTACGAACAGGGGTATCCTGTGGCAGCTTCATCAGGGAAAGTTCAAGGTTGCCAAGTACCGCCATCAGCAGATTGTTGAAATCATGGGCGATACCGCCGGACATAGTCCCCAGGCTCTCCAGTTTCTGGAGATGCAGAAGGTGACGCTCCAGTGACAGCTTTTCCTCCTCCATCTGCTTACGCTCTGTGATATCCCGTCCTACCGCCTGATATTCAATCAGATTTCCCTCGGGCGAATAAATGCCACGATGAACCCAGCTCTGCCAGCAAACCTTACCGTCAGACATAATCACCCGATGTTCGAAGTTCACTATCGGCTTGTCGAGAGTAATCCCCCTGATCTGCTCCAGAATCATGGAGATGTCAGGTTCCGGGATGTGCGGAATGAACTGCCGACCCATTACCTCTTCCTGCTTTTTTCCGAAGTAGAGGAGGTAGGCTCCGTTGACAAAGGAAAGTCTGCCATCCGGCCGATAGCGACAGATCAGATCGGTCTGATCCTCGACAATGGCATGGTAACGCGCCTCGCTTACCAGCAGAGCCTCTTTGGCTCGATTTTGTTCCTGAATCGATGCCCATTCACGCAAACCGCGCTGAACGATGCGCGACATCCCGGAAAAAACAGCCGGTGACTTGACGACATAATCCAAGACCCCGGCCTTCATGGCATCCACCGCCACCTGCTCGTTGCCTTGTGATGTCAGCATAATAACCGGGCAGAGTCCCCGCACAGCCGCCACCAGTTCACTGCCATCTCCGTCAGGCAGTCGAAAATCGGTCAGGACAAGATTCGGAGTTTGCCGCTCTAAGGCTGCCCGAGTATCGCGCAGGTTGCCGGCGATCTCCAGCCGATACTCTTCCACTGCATCCTGAAGAGATTCTTTCATCAGCGCGGCATGGCTGTCATCGTCTTCTACAAGTAGTATCCAAGGCGCGTTTTGGTTGTCTGTCAGCATAGATTCTCCTTTCTCAGGCTGTAGGGGCGAAGCAAGAGCTTCACCTGCTTCGCCCCTACTACCCCTTGCTTCTCCTTGCCCCTTGACCCTTGCCCCTGTCTCACCGCCCCACCCTA
>Ga0194060_10001173_pt1 | contig 18875 bp, 20 predicted proteins | sample SepL225m_MetaG_FD_163427 | JGI IMG/M metagenome (GOLD analysis project Ga0194060, IMG submission 163427) | Anoxic zone freshwater microbial communities from boreal shield lake in IISD Experimental Lakes Area, Ontario, Canada - Sep2016-L222-5m | ecosystem: Environmental > Aquatic > Freshwater >...
AACCCTACGGTTCCGCCCAGAAGCCATCCCAGGGCAAATACCGTGCCCTCAATGGCCAAACGAACTCGGCCTACTCGAATTCCTGTCTTGAAATGAATTCCCGTCATCAGGCCATCTCGAGGTCCTGGTCCAAGGCCGCAGGTGATGTAGAGAGCAGTAGCTGCCCCAACCATGCCAATTCCTAAGAGTGTGTAAAGAATTCCAATCAAATAATTCTCTTGCAAGGGAATGTAAGTCACACCGATTTCTATAGCTAATGCAATGATCACAATATTTGAAATAGTTCCAAATCCAGGTTTTTCACGTAGTGGGATCCAACCTAAAAGAACGAGAGCACTTATACCAAACGTTGACCAGCCCATGGTGACATCTAAATTTCTAGAAATTCCCTGCGCTAATACAGACCAAGGTCCATTACCAATATTGCTTTGAATGACGAAAGCATCACCGAGACCAAAAATGAAAAGACCTACCCACAAAATCAATACACGTGTGAAACCTAGATCCCACTTGGATTTCGCCGTCCACGGTGTTACTGGAACTGTGCGGTGTGGGCGAAGAAACTCCATGAATGCGTTAGAGGACATTGAGGGAGTCTAGTGCAACTACTAACTCCTTTAGAGGCTATTCTTGAACAATGTTTCCAGGAATCGGCACCCTCATCAATGTCATTGCAATCATTGGGGGAGCAGGGCTCGGTATCTTTGTAGGCCATAGGTTAAGTTCAAAGACAAGAACTCTGCTAACAGATGTTTTAGGTCTGGCAACTCTTCTCGGTGCTGCGTCGGCATTAATACCAATGTGGTCAGCTCGTTATGTTGATTCATTACCTGCTGGGTGGCCATTATTAGTGGTCCTAGGTTCTCTGATTTTCGGTGGCCTTATTGGTTCTGCACTTGGATTAGAAGCTCGCTTGGACCATTTGGGTGAAAATCTTCGTAAGAAATTCAAAGCTTCTAAGGAAAGTTCCTTCGTAGAGGGTTTTGTTACAGCCTCTCTTCTATTTGCAATTGGACCGCTCGCTATATTGGGAAGTATTAGCGATGGAATGTCTAATGGAATAGATCAACTCTTACTTAAGAGCACGCTCGACTTTTTCGCTGCGATGGCATTTGCTTCCTCCCTTGGTTGGGGAGTGGCAGTGGCTGCTATTCCAGTTGCCTTGTATCAAGGATTCTGGACAGTTATCGGTCTAGGCCTTGGAGAGATTCTGGCTGGTTACCAAGTCGATGCAATGACTATCGTCGGCGGGGTGCTTCTTATCGGCATTGGTTTGCGTCTTCTAAGCATCAAGCATGTTGCAGTTGGTAATTTGCTGCCAGCCTTAGCAATAGCACCGCTTCTTGCGATGCTTATTCATTCTTTTATCTAGAAAGTTGCGCCGTCAATAACGAAGCGGTATTTAACATCGCTGGCAATCGTGCGCTCATAGGCAGCATTTGCATAAGAGGCATCGATAACTTCAACATCGCTCACGATTGAATGCTTTCCACAGAAATCCAACATTTCTTGCATCTCAGGTATTCCACCAATCATTGAACCAGCTAAGCGTCTGCGGCCGTTGAGCAATGCTCCAGCGTTGACCTCATAAGGCTTTCCTGGAAGACCGATAACCACGAGGGTGCCATCGAGTTTAAGGAGATCGAGATACTCGTTGATATCCAAAAATGCACTAACGGTGTTGAGAACTAGATCGAATTTCTTAGTCAATGGTTTTAACGATCCAGCAGCACTGGTGTCAACAAAGTGCTTAGCTCCCATAGCGAACGCATCTGCCTTTTTCGATGGTGAGTGGGAGAGCACAGTAACTTCAGCGCCCATTGCAACTGCAAACTTAACGCCCATATGCCCGAGACCACCAAGTCCCATCACAGCTACTTTGCTACTTGAGTTGACATTCCATTTTCGAATTGGAGAATACAAAGTGATTCCTGCGCACAGAAGTGGTGCAACGCCATCGAGTGAGAGGTTTGCTGGAATGTGAACTCCGTAATCCTCGTTGATAACAAAAACATTTGAGTAACCACCGAGAGCTACGGTTTTTCCATCACGTTCCATTGTGTTGTAAGTGCCAGTCATGCCTTCTTCGCAGTACTGCTGTAATCCAGCGAGACAGCTCGCGCATTTTCTACATGAATCGATAAACACTCCGACACCTATGCGATCGCCAACTTTAAACTTAGTCACAGAGCTACCTATTGCGCTCACTGTGCCAACGATTTCATGGCCGGGAACCATAGGGAAAATTGCAGGACCCCATTCTTCGCGCACTTGATGGATATCTGAGTGACAGATACCCGCATAAGCGATATCTAGAGCAACATCGTGGGCACCAAGTTCACGTCTTTCGAATTCATATGATGTGAGATTTGCCTTGGCTGATAACGCTGCTAAACCACGTGCCTTCATTGTTGCTCCTTGAATAGATTACTGGTTGAACGGTAGAGGTTGCGAAGATACATGACCGGCGCGAGAAGCGCGCGCTGTAACTTGGCGCATATGGTGTCTACGACATAGAACTTCATAGCCAACTTCACTTCCTGGTGATACATCTCCAACAACTACTTGCTCACCCTCGATAACCATGGTGCCACCAACGGTTCGAGCATTATGAGTGGCACGTGAGCCACACCAGCACAAGGCTTCAACCTGCAAAGTATTAACGCGATCTGCCAATTCAACTAACCGAGCTGAACCAGGAAAGAGCATTGTGCGAAAATCACTAAGGATTCCAAAAGCGTAAACATCGATACCAAGTCCATCAACGATGCGAGCTAGTTGCTCAATCTGTTTTGGTTCATAGAACTGGGCCTCGTCGCAAATGATGTAATCAATGCGATCACCTGCAGAGAGTGCATCGACAACAAATTTATGAATGTCCAGCGCTGGAATAACTTCAATTGCTGGGCTAGATAGACCTAAACGTGAGGAGATGATCCCGCTACCTGCTCGATCTTTATTGGTAAAAATCAGACCGGTTCTTCCGCGACTTTGATGATTATGGGCGGTCTGAAGGGCAAGGGTGGATTTACCGCTATCCATCGTCCCGCAGTAGTAGATCAGTTCAGCCATGGAATGCATCTTGCCACAGAGTTAGGCAAAGAGCCCCTTAGCAATTAGGGCTTGTTCTAATTTGGGCAGTAATTTCAATGCCATTTCAACTGAGATGTGAGATGCGTCGCGATAGGCAACGCTTCCTTCAACAATGGCTGGGCAGTACGAGGAACATAACCAAGGAGTTGGGTCGACTATTTCAAAGCCGGAGATGATGGACACACGAGATTTTTCCGTCGAATCACAAACACTCGAGGTCCGAGAAGCTAAACAGTTGGGAATATCTCGCAAAGGTCGGGGAGTGTCACTGATATAGATCAGATGATTAGTTGTGCCTTTCAAATCACTGAGAAGCTTTCTTTGGCCATCGCTCCACCATTTCGAACGACTTACTTTCTGATTTGCTGGCGTGAAATACTGGAAGCTACTGGTAATGACTGCCATAGGTTTAATCTTGGCAATCCTCTCAATGGAGTTTTGGCGCCACTTTGTGCAGTGAACCATTTTGAAAGCACCTTGATCTGGGCGTTTTGAATCTACAGCAGGGCATGCAGATTTAGTCAGTGAGACGAGCTTAAAGCCGCGTTCATTGGCCATTTTTTCAAGGGTTGGAAACCATTGGGCAGCATGCGAGTCTCCATAAAGAACAATTGTTTTCGAAGAGTTCTTGTTGCCATAGGTGCAAAATCCAGATTTAGTTTCGCCATAGTTAACATGGCAGCCATCTCCATAAACAGCTGGCTTTTCCATAACCCTTACTAGGTCGAATTGGTAGGAGATATCGCCTTTAGTTGTAATGATGGAGGATGCAGTAAAGGCGATCAAGACTCCGGCAACTAATGAGATTGCAGTGGTAATAGATGCACCTTTGTAAATGGTTTTAGGGGCTAGTTTCTTGTGTCGTAAAGGTTCTTCCACGTACTTGCTGGTGAAGTGAGCCAGAACAATCGTTAGGAGTATGCATAAAAAACGCTCATAAAAACGTAGTGGTCTTCCAAGGGCGCTGCTAGGAAGTACTAATGCAGGCCAATGCCAGAGGTATAACGGGTATGAAATAGAACCTAACCACTGACTCAGGCGTGAATTAGATAAATCATTAAAGAGTGGTGGCCAATACCTAATTGATGCAAGAAGTACAACTGTTGCTAATACGGGAAGCAACGCATTCTTGCCTGGGAAGGCCGTGTTCTCATTGAAGTTAAGTGAAGAGAATGCAATTCCAATCAGACCTAGCCATGGAAGGATTCGAATCCTTCTTTTTGTTTCTGGAATGAAGAGTAGGAGTGCTCCAAAACCTAACTCCCATGCCCGCGTTGGCAATGAGTAGAAGGCCCAGATGGGCGCAGCTTGTGTGAGATAGATCGAAAAAAGTAGTGAGAATAAAGTTGTAATTGCGATCCCACCAAGAATGACTTTTTTGCCATAACGCGCCAGAAAGAGGATGAAAAGTGGCCATACGAGGTAGAACTGCTCTTCAACTGCTAAAGACCAGTAGTGAATAAATGGTGATGGCGTTGCATTCAAATTCTGATAATCGTTTTGCCACCAAGCAAAGAGATAGTTAGAGATGTAAGTTGCAGCGGCAAAGAGATCTCTGCCAAGGGACTCACGAGTAATTGGTGGGAAGAGAATCCAAGCAAAGATGGCCGTTACGAATAGGACAAATACCGAAGTTGGCAAGAGGCGTTTGATACGACGTTGATAGAAACTTCTCAGATCTAAAGTTCCAGTCTTTTCAATCTCTCGCAGAATGAGTCCAGTAATTAAATAGCCTGAGATAACATAGAAGATGTCTACGCCAATGAATCCGCCAGGAACAAGACGGGCGTGAAAGACCGTGACTAGAATTGCTGCAAGTGCGCGGAGGCCCTGAATTTGAGTAATGCGCATTATTAAGAAACTACCAGCGAGTGAACTGGAATCTGTGGGTATTTTTCAGATAAGCGGGCGCGGCCATCTAATGCCTTTATCTCTAATAGGGCCAATATTTGATAGACGGTTCCACCGGCTCGGTTAACGAGTTGAATTGCAGCATCGAGTGTCCCACCGGTAGCCAACACATCATCAATCAAAAGCACTTCACCTGCAAAAGGGATTGCATCGACATGAATCTCTAAAATATCAGTTCCATATTCAAGTCCATAGCTTTGTGAGAAAACTGTGTGGGGGAGTTTGCCGGCTTTTCGAATTGGAACGAATCCAGTTTTCATTTTGTTTGCCAATGCTGAGGCGAAGATAAACCCTCTTGCTTCAATGCCAGCGATAGAAGTTGTGGGACGTGCAAATTGTGCAAAGTGATCAGTTACGGCTGAGAAGGCCTGACCATCAGCAAGAAGAGGGGTAATATCTTGAAAAAGGACCCCTGGCTTTGGATAGTTAGGAATAGTTCGGATGAGAGCGATAGCCTGTGCAATTGCTTCGGAACTAGATTGATGCATTTAGAACTCTCCCTTAACAATTAACAATGATGGGCGTAGCACCTTATAGACAAAGCTTTTAAACCTATCCGGCTAAAAGGCGTCCTAGCCTCGTAGATTCTTCCATGGGCTCTCATGAGCAACATCAATTAACTCATAGCCACTTTCACCACTCGGTGGAGCAAGAACTACCTGGATTACCGTGGCTTCATTTGAATCATTAAAAGAGGCATGCACGGTGTTACGAGCGACATAGGCAGAATCGCCGGCTTGTAATAACTTCCATTGCTCACCTACATATTGAGTAACGCTTCCACTTAAAACAATCAATATCTCATCTTGATGGGGGTGCTTATGGAAATTATGCATTCCACCTGGTTCAAGAGTTACATCCATTACCACCATGGTTCTACATCCAGAAGTTTTAGGTTCGAGGCGCAAGACATTATCGCCCCAATCAAATGAGGTTACCGGTAACTCAGATCTTTTAGAGAATATCCCATCCATCTTTGCCCCTTAAAGTGCGATTTCTTTGAATCGCTTCATGTTTTCAGTCATGGCTAACTCCGTTGGAATCCGTTCCATACTCGATGCACCGAAGAATCCTTGAACACCTTTCACCTTACCTAAAATATATTTAGCGTCGTCAGGTTCAGCAATCGGCCCACCATGGCATATAACGATGATCTCTGGATTAATCTTACGAGCGGCATCGTTCATCTCCTGTATGAGTCCCACACAGTCATCGAGGGATCGAGATGTTGAGGCACCAATCATGCCTTTGGTCGTCAAACCCATGTGCGGGACAAGAACATCGGCCCCGGCTTTGGTCATTGCCTCTGCACTCGTTCTGTCAAAAACGTAAGCAGCTGTAAGTAAATCTAACTGCCTAGCTTGGGCAATCATGTCAACTTCGAGTTCATAACCCATGCCGGTTTCTTCCAATCCCTGACGAAACACTCCATCGATTAAACCTACTGTTGGGAAATTCTGTACTCCAGTGAACCCAGTTTCTTTGATTTGTTTCAGGAATATTGGCATCTGTCGAAAAGGATCTGTCCCACACACTCCAGCAAGGACCGGAGTTTTCTTCACAATCGGAAGAACTTCACGTGCCATCTCCATAACAATCTCATTCGCATCTCCATAGGGCATCATGCCTGATAGTGATCCGCGGCCAGCCATGCGATATCGCCCAGAGTTGTAAATGATAATAAGGTCGGCACCACCTTGCTCTGCGCACTTAGCACTTAAGCCCGTACCAGCACCGGCGCCAATTATGGCCACGCCACTTGCAATAGTGTTTTGCAAGTTCTTCAGTGCGGTAGATCTGTCCATGTTTTTCCTAACTTCTATCCATGTAAGTAATTAACTGGGCTGCTAGTGCTTTGCTAAATTCAGCATCATTGATGGCATTATCTAACTCTATGAGTTCAACATTCTGGGGGATATGCCTCCGAAAAGTTGAAAAAAGGGCGTCGTCCGCTTGTGGATCGTGAAATGGGGCACCCTTAACTGCAATAGATGAAACACCTTTAAGGGGGATAAAAAGGGAGATAGGCCCCTTGGCATGAGAGAGTTTGGAACAGATATCAAAGGCAATTTTTTCGCACTCTTGCGCGCTGGTGCGCATTAGTGTCACATTCTCATTATGAGCATAAAGATTACGACGAGCAAACTTATCGGGCACGGAAGCCCTAGTACCGAAATTAACCATGTCTAGCGCCCCTAAAGAAATTACCTGCGGAATACCCTGTGCAGAGCCAGCGGTAAGCCTGGTGGGTCCGGCAGATAGAACCCCTCCAACGATTTCATCACATATCTCAGTAGTCGTAACATCGAGAACTCCATGAATGAACCCCTCAGAAATCAGTTTCTCCATAGAGCGACCGCCAGAACCGGTCATATGAAAAGTAATAACTTCATAACCATGCGTCTCGATTTCCTTGCGAGCATTCGTAACACATTCGGTCGTGACACCGAACATAGATGCTGCTACGAGCTTCTTAGCTGAATGTGATCTCTCAGACTTTGAATTAATCATTCCAACCATCGCATCAACTGCCTGTGAAATAATCTGTGAAGAGATCACGTTGATTCCTGCGATATCTACCACTGATGCAAATAGAGCCATATCGCTTTCGCCCACGAACATCATTCCATTACTGTTAACAAGAGTTGAAACTAAAACCTTTGGAATTCCTATTGGTAGTGCACGCATACTTGCCGATGCAACTGTGCTTCCTCCACTCCCACCCAGTGCAAAAATTCCATCAAATCTTCCCTCGCTGAAGAGGGATTGAACAACTAACGTTGCCCCTATCGACATAACTGAAATCGCATGGCCTCTATCTTGTGATTCTCGGAGAACTTCTAGGCTGCTACCTGCAGCAGCGGCTACCTGAGAGTTACTAACGGCGACCTCTAGGCCAGTTTCTCCCAACACTCCGGCATTTACCAACATCGTTTTAAGCCCAGCATTGTGAAAGCGTGCCCTGGCAAATTCGTACTCGTCTTGTTTTGTGTCTAGCGTGCCAATTAATAGAACTGTCTTGGCCGCATCACTGTTCATTTTGCAAGGATAGTGAGTCCCTTGTACTACTGCCAGACATTCTGGTGTCCGAGAGGGGACTTGAACCCCTAATCCCTTACGGGAACTAACACCTCAAGCTAGCGCGTCTGCCAATTCCGCCACCCGGACTAAGTGCTGGGCAAGGATAGCAATTTGGTGCGAGAATGGCGAAATGACAACATCATCACGCACTGAACTTGAAAACGAAGCTATCCGTATCTGCCAGGAGTTGATCCAGATTCCATCAGTTAACTATGGAGATGGAAAAGGCGATGAGATGGCAGTTGCAGCACATGTGATGAAGTTGCTGACCGAAGTTGGAATTGAAGCAAAGATGTATGAAGCAGCACCTGGTCGCTGCAATGTCATTGCACGTATTAAAGGAACAGATGCATCACGACCTGGATTAGTTCTTCATGGTCATATAGATGTAGTTCCAGCTAATGCCGAGGATTGGTCTGTAGGTCCTTTCAGCGGAGACATTCGCGATGGAATGATCTGGGGTCGCGGGGCAGTAGATATGAAAAATATGGATGCAATGATTTTAGCAACTGTGCGAGATTGGGCGCGCACTGGTTACAAGCCAAAGCGCGACATCGTTCTAGCATTTTTCGCCGATGAAGAAGCTGGAAGCATTTACGGTTCACATTGGATGGTTGATAAGCACCCAGAAGTATTTGCTGGATGTACGGAAGCGGTTTCAGAGGTTGGTGGATTCTCAGTAACAGTCGCCGGCGGAAAACGTCTCTATCTCATTGAAACTGCTGAAAAGGGTATTCACTGGATGCGCCTTACCGCACATGGTCGTGCTGGACATGGCTCAGTTACTAATAATGAAAATGCGCTCACTCGCTTAAGTGAAGCGGTTGCAAAGATTGGTAATCATCAATGGCCTCAGCGCTATAGCGCTACTGTCAAAGCGTTTTTCAAAAAGGTAGCGGCAGAAACTGGTAAGGAATACAACGAGAAGGATTTAACACCACTTCTAAGCGAACTTGGCTTTGCTGCACGCATGGTTGGTGCAACTCTACAGAACACAGCTAACCCAACGATGCTTGAAGCCGGATATAAAGCAAATGTTATTCCTGGATCGGCAAGTGCGGTTGTGGATGGACGTTTCATTCCTGGCTTTGAGGATGAGTTGAATGAAACTATCAAATCTCTCATTGGGCCAGATATCACCATCGAAACAATTACTACGGATAAAGCTTTAGAGGTTCCTTTTGAGGGAGATCTTGTTGAAGCGATGTGCGCAGCGATCATGGTTGAAGATCCAGAAGGTGTTCCAGTTCCATATGTGATGAGTGGTGGAACTGATAACAAAGCTCTGGCTGAATTAGGAATTATTGGCTATGGATTCTCACCACTCAAACTCGATGCAGACTTTGATTTCATGGCGCTATTTCATGGTGTTGATGAGCGAGTGCCAATTGAAGGACTTACATTTGGCGTGCGAGTACTCAAGGATTTCCTAGAACACGCCTAAAGGCTGACATCATCCAAGGCATTGCGAACAATGTCTGGAAGATAAATCTCTTCACTTTGAAGCACGCCACGTAATTGAGCGCCCGTTCTGGCACCAATGATTGTGCTTGTTACACCTGGTGCATCTCTTACCCAAGCAAGGGCAATTTCTAAGGGTGAATAACCCAATCCACTTGCAGCAACGCATACGGATTCGACAATGCTGCTGCTTCTTGAATCTAAATATGGAGCTATGTCTTTAGCAAAATGTGGAGCAGCTCCGCGGGAGTCACTTGGAATACCGTTGCGATATTTACCGGTGAGAACACCTCGCCCAAGTGGAGCCCAGGCAAGGAATCCAACACCACAAGCTTGTGCGCTATCAAGAACTTCAATTTCAACATCGCGATTAAGTAATGAGTACTCACTTTGATTCGTAGTAATTGGTGCCTTAGCTGAATTGCTGATCTGCTTTGTTGCAGACTGCGCTAATTGCCAGCCAGTGAAGTTTGAAATACCAACATAGCGAGCACGACCGGTGCTGTAGGCATAGTCAAGAGCCGAGAGTGTGTCATCAATAGGTGCGATCGGATCCCAGGAATGGATCTGCCAAATGTCTACAAAATCAGTTCCTAATCTGGTCAACGAGCGGTCCAATTCGGCGATGAGTGCATGACGTGAGTTATCTACTGTTCGTACGCCTTCAGGAAAAGTTAAGCCAGCTTTAGTAGCTATAACCACTTCATCGCGTTGAAAAAGAGTTCCGATAAGTCCACCGATAACGCGTTCGCTATCTCCGTCGCCGTAGGTTGCAGCGGTGTCGATGAAGTTTCCACCGGCGTCTATAAATGCGCGACATTGGTCAGCTGCTTCATGTTCGTCAGTATCACGACCCCATGTCATAGTTCCTAGCGCTAATCGAGAGAGCATGAGCCCGCTGTTTCCCGCTTTTCGCATCTGCATGGAGAGACCCTAGCAAGTCACAAGAGTAAAACCTGCGATAGCCTTTGCGTTATGCAGATAGTTTTGATTAGACATGCCCATTCCCAAGCAAATGCTCGAGGGGTCCTATCTGGCCGTCTTCCCAATATCTCTCTTTCAGAAAAGGGAATTAAGCAGTCCGAAGAACTTGCTGGCAGATTAGGCGTTTTCCCAATCTCACAAATCCGCATGAGTCCTATGCAAAGATGCCACGAAACAATTACTCCTTGGCTCAAAGCTCTTCCGCAGGCAAGTCAGAAACTACTCGTTAAGGATGAGAATCTCACTGAAGTTGATTACGGGAGTTGGAGTGGAAAGAAGTTATCCGTTCTCTCACGCCATAAATTATGGAAGACGGTTCAAGGTAATCCCTCTGCAATGTATTTTCCCGAAGGTGAAAGCTTGGCTCACATGCAACAAAGAGCTATGAGAGCTGTTCATGAATCTGTGAATGCAAAGCGAAGTGGCGCAGCTGTATTGGTAAGCCATGGTGATGTCATCAAAGCCATTGTTGCTAACGCCCTTGGAATGCATCTAGATGATTTTCAGAGAATTGTGATTGATCCGGCCTCTGTGACAATCTTGGATTATTCACATGGTCAAGCACGTTTAACACTGATGAACGATTCTCGCTCTGTTCTCCATGATGTTTTATCTGCCCCCAAGCGCAGTAAGAACCTATTGGGTGGTGGAGCCGGAAAATGAGCTACGAGTTCAAAAGCGTAGATCGTTTCGTCTGCGGAACAGTTGGTGAACCGGGTGAACGAGAGTTTTATCTCCAGGTTCGCGCTGCTTCAGCGCTTGTGAGTGCTTCCCTAGAAAAATCTCAAGCCTCAACTTTGGCAGAACGTCTAGCGATTTTGTGCAAACAAATAGCCAAGGAAGATGTGACGCTGGTTGTTGATCGCATTGAGCGCGATGATGCACCACTTGAATCACCCGTGGATAAGGATTTTGTCATCGGAGCAATATCTATTGCCTGGGATGATGAAGTGAAAAAGGTAAGTGTCGAACTCTTTTCGATCAAAGAGATCGAAGTTGAGGAGGAAGTCCCCGATATCACTCTGAATCTAACGTTGGGGCAAGCCAAGGCATTCATCACGCGAACCACTGCAGTGGTTAATGCAGGACGAGTCCCATGTCCTTTCTGCGCCATTCCAATTGATCCACGTGGTCATCTATGTCCTAGGGCAAATGGCTACAGACGATAAGCGCTCGATTCTGACGTTAGGTCAGATGTCAGTTACTGGTCGATTAGTTGATGCTTCAAATGCAACCCTCTTTGCAACCGCAACATATGAGGGCGAAGAAGTTGCGTGCATTTACAAACCTGTTGCGGGCGAGCGTCCACTGTGGGATTTTCCAGATGGAACTTTGGCAGATCGTGAGTATGCAGCTTTTCGCATAAGTGAGTTTCTTGGACTTGATCTAGTTCCATTAACAATTCTGCGTGAAGGTCCTTACGGAATTGGAATGGTTCAGCAGTGGATAGACATAGATGAGTCAATTGATTTAGCAGGCTATTTTTCACAAGACTTACCACAGCTACGTTCAATGGCTTTCTTCGATGCAATAATTAATAACACTGATCGCAAGATTGGTCATCTACTCCCAGATGAAGCCGGTCATCTCTATGGATGTGATCATGGTGTTACTTTTCACGAAGAGGACAAACTACGAACGGTTTTGTGGCAATGGGCAGGCGATGAACTGAGTGCCGCAGAAGTGAAATCACTCGAGACTCTACGAGATAGCCTCGGAACAGAATTGGACTTATCGCAGCATTTAACGGTGATAGAAATTAATGCCCTTCATGCCCGTGTTGTCAGGCTATTAGAAAACGGCGCAATGCCGTTGCCCAATCCGGAATGGCCAGCTATTCCTTGGCCTGCTTTCTAGTAGCAAAGTAACTAGAATCTAGCCATGAAATCTTGGTCAGCAGTTGCAATTCCAGAGCTGAATAGCTCGTTGAATCTGCCTCCAATTTCGCTCACTAACTCAAAAACGCGCAAGAAAGAAATCGTTGCCAAGAAAGATGTTTACCGCATGTATGTCTGTGGAATTACTCCATACGATGCTACTCATCTTGGTCACGCGGCTACCTATCTGACCTTCGATCTCATCAACCGCTACTTACGAGCTAGTGGCTCCCAAGTTCTCTATGTCCAAAACATCACAGATATTGATGACCCATTACTAGAGCGGGCAATACGAGATAATTTAAATTGGGAAGATCTAGCAACATCTCAGATTGATCTCTTCAGAGGCGATATGGAGAATTTACGAGTTATTCCACCCGCTCACTACGTCGGGGCAGTGGAGGCGATAGATCTCGTAAGTGAGTCAGTCACAGCCCTGCAAGCTGCTGGTTCAATATATGCCATTGAGCAGGATCTTTTCTTTAAGAACTATTCATCACCAGATTTTGGTTCACTTTCACATCTTGATAAAGAAACTATGAAAGAAATTTTCGCCCAACGCGGAGGAAATCCAACTCTGGCCGGAAAGATTGATCCTCTGGACTGTTTAGTGTGGATGCAAAAGCGTGAGAACGAACCAGGGTGGCCCTCAGTTCATGGAGTTGGCCGACCAGGCTGGCATATCGAGTGCACAGCCATCGCGTTGAAATACCTCGCTCCGATTGAATCTGAGGCGACATGCATCGATATTCAAGGTGGTGGAAGTGATTTGATTTTTCCTCACCACGAGATGTGTGCTTCACAAGCTCAGGTGTTAACAGGTAAAGATTTAGCGGCAACATATGTGCACGCGGCCATGATTGGTCTTGATGGCGAAAAAATGAGCAAGAGCAAAGGCAATCTGGTTTTTGTATCAAAACTCATCAACTCAGGTACAGACCCAATGGTTATTCGATTTGCTTTGATGTCAGAGCACTACCGCTTGGATCGCATGTGGACAGATGAACTACTAGCAGATGCGAATGTGCGGGTTGCAAAAATTCGTCAGGCAATTGCTTCATCGAATGTTGCACCAACAGAACCATTGATTGAGAAAATAATTGTTGCTTTGAGCAATGATTTGGATACACCAACAGTTCTAGCGCAATTGGATATGTGGGCATTAGAGACTGTTCAAGGAGTTAGCGGTGGGGACTCTAAAGAGCTGAGCACAGCGCTAGATGCCTTGCTTGGATTGGCGCTTTAGTCTTTGGTTCGACGTCTTAAGTAGCGCTCAAATTCTTTTGCAATCGAATCTCCAGAGACATCTGGAAGCTCAGCTGCGTCTTTAGAATCTTCTAGCGCCTTCACATACTCGGCAACATCGCTATCTTCTTTTGCCATCTCTGTTACATCTTTCTCCCATTCATCAGCAGCTTCAGAAAGATCTGCAGGTGGAATTGTGATCTCTAGGAAATCTTCAATAGCGTTAACGAGAGAAAGGGTTGCCTTGGGCGAAGGTGAGTTTGATGCGTAGTGGGGGATAGCTGCCCACAGAGAAACCGCATCTATCCCGCGTCGCATGCAACCATCACCGATGATTCCAATAATTCCAGTTGGTCCTTCATAGCTAGATACTTCAACACCAAGACGGGTTGCCAAATCTGGATGAGCACTACTTCCACTAACTGTGATGGGACGTGAATGGGGAACATCAGCCAACATTGAACCCAGTGTTATCACTAATGAGACTTCAAGATCATCAGCCAGATCAAGTAATTCACGAGTAAAGCTCTTCCAACGCATCGAAGGTTCCGTGCCTTTAACGATAACTAAATCGCGATCAAATTCAGGCAGTACAACTCCAAAGATCTCAGTTGTTGGCCAGGTGATATTTCGTATCTGAGACTCATCGACATAGATATGTGGACGATTTACTTGGAAATCGTAGAACTCTTCAGATTCAATATCTGCAATCAACTCTGGGACAACATCATTAGGTTCGTTTTGCCAAGCAGAAAGTAGATGCTCAACAGCACCAGTTGCAGCTTCGCCTGCATCGTTCCATCCAGAAAAGGCCATCACCATTATTGGATTGCGAAGGGCTGGGATGTGATGTATCTCCATAGGACTAAACCTTAGGGTAATCTTGCAGAGTTCTGCTAGATAGAAATCATGAAGGAGACGGGTGAGAAGTTTTTTTGACGCAGTCTTCTTCGATATGGATGGCTTACTGGTTGATTCTGAACCTGAATGGCTCAAATCTGAGAGTGAAATTACCGCTGCATACGGATATCAGTGGACATCCCAGGATCAGGTTGCTTGCTTGGGCGGACCTCTATCTCGCGTTGGCCAATACATGCACGACAAGTGCAATCAGGCACAAACACCAGAGTTTTTTACGACCAAATTAGTAGAAGTGCAATCAGAGAAGATGCGCTCTCACACCCCATTTATGCCAGGGGCATTTGAGCTAGTAAAAGATCTCCAACAAAATGGAGTTAAGACTGGATTAGTCTCTGCGAGTCCACGAATCATCGTTGATGCCGTTTTGGACAACGTCGGGGCCGAACTCTTTCCTTTTTCAATTTCCAGTGACGACGTTGAGCGCACCAAACCTCATCCCGATGCTTATCTCAAAGCAGCGCGGTTAACGAATAGCGATATCGCAAACTGTTTGGTTTTTGAAGACTCCTTAACTGGTGTTGGAGCTGCCACGAGCAGTGGAGCATGGTTGGTAGCAGTGCCGCACTTAGTTCATGTAGATGAATCTGCACGCGTGCGTGTGATTAAATCTCTTGAGCAACTCAGTTTTGCAAAGCTCCAGGAACTCCATGAGGATTTCTCAACCTTGATTTAACTCTTGTGGGCAGGACAAATTGTTTTGAAATAGCACCAATCGCACAGACGGCTTGGCTTGGGTGGCCAGTAATCCTTTTCAATCGAGGCAAAAATATCGCTAGCAACACGCTTTAAAACCTTTTCAGTTGAAGCTAGATCACTCAAAGTTGGGGTGCTCTTCACTATCTTCCCATCACCCAAGTAGATGAGTTGCAATAGGCGTGGCAGGACATTGTGAGTCTTGAAATAGAGGAGCGCATAAACGCGTAGTTGAAAGAGAGCTTTTTCCTCCCACCCTGGCTTTGGTGCCTTGCCAGTCTTGTAGTCAACGATGCGCACTTCACCTGTTGGTGCCACATCAAGGCGATCTACATAACCATGCAGATAAATCTGCTCTGAAAAATCATTCTCTAAATGAAGTTCGCGATGTGTTGCTTCAAAGCTCTGTGGATCTTCAAGGGTGAAGTAAGTGCGCAAGAGTGATTCTGCGCGATCAAACCACTCCTTTTCGTTAGTAACCATCTCCATCAGCTCTGGTTTCTCAGACATTTGTGCTTGCCAACGAGATGGAAGAAGTTCGATTGCACTCTCTGGAGTTCTTTCTAGTGGCACATTTTCAAAAAGGTCGTGCAAAACTGTGTGTACCAATGTTCCTCGCTCTGCATCCAGCGAAGGAGGTTGCGGAAGTTGGTCGATGACACGGTATTTATAGAGTTGCGGGCAGTTCTCAAACTCGCTCACCCGGCTAGGGGATAGGCGCAGTGGTTGGTTACTCACGTACGGCAACATACCCGCACTTGCTTCACTTATTTGACCTAAGATGCTCCCGTGTCGAATCAGGGTTTCTTTGCAGCGGGTGATCGTGTTCAACTCACCGACCCCAAAGGAAAGCTCTATAGCTTCACGATAGTTCCAGGCAAGGAATGGCACACCCACAAAGGCTGGATTACTCACGATGATCTCATTGGAATGCCAGAAGGTTCCGTTGTTAGTACGACGGCTGGTTTAAAGTTCACAGCTTTTAAACCTCTCCTAGCTGACTATGTATTAACAATGCCGCGCGGTGCAACGATCGTTTATCCAAAAGATGCGGCAATGATTGTGGGACTAGCCGATATTTATCCAGGTGCACGAGTACTTGAAGCTGGCGTTGGTAGCGGTGCCTTAACAATCTCACTATTACGAGCTGCAGGGGAGAAAGGCTACGTGCACTCAGTTGAGCGCCGTGCTGATTTTGCGGACAATGCGCGCTCTAATGTTGATGCATACTTTGAAGGTTCGCCAAGTAACTGGAAGTTAGATGTTGGTGATTTGCAGGATCAGAATTTTGATAGCGAATTTGATCGAGTCATCTTGGACATGCTCGCACCCTGGGAATGCGTCGATATTGCTGCCCGAACTTTGCGCCCGGGTGGTGTTTTCATGTCATATGTTGCAACGACCACACAGCTCTCTGCAACAGCTGAAGCAATCAAGGAAGATGGTCGATTTACTGAACCAGAGAGCAGCGAAACTTTGGTGCGAGGATGGCACCATGAAGGTTTAGCTGTTCGTCCACAACAGAGAATGATCGGGCACACGGGATTTTTGATTCAAAGTCGTCGCATGGCACCTGGCGTTGAAGTTCTAGCTCGTCGTCGCAGACCATCAAAGGGTGCTTACGGTGTCGCGGAAGAGTGAGCGTTTAGTTAATTTAACTATCGCGCTACTTGCCACACGACGTTACCTCACTAAAAGTGAGATCTTTCGAAGTATTGAAGGATATGAAGGTAATGATGAATCAAAAGAGCGCATGTTTGAACGAGACAAAGATGATCTTCGCTCTTTAGGCATTGATATTGAAGTAGGTGGATTTGATCCTATTTTCAATGATGAAGCTGGATATCGCATAAAGCCAGAGAGTTATGTACTGGATTTGGGAGAGATCTCTGGTGCAGATATAGCACTGCTTTCATTAGCTGCCAACGCCTGGAATGGACAGGCTTTAAATTCCGTCGCACATTCTGCACTCTTGAAACTTAAATCAATAGGTATTGATTCAGATATTGATTCCATCCCGATGTTAGCTCCCAGAATGGTGAGTTCTAGTAGCGAGTTAGTAAATGTTGTTGAAGCTATTACGGCAAAATCATCCATCACTTTCTCATACCTTGGTCAAGAATTAGAGAGCCAAAAACGAACCCTGAATCCATATGCTCTGGCTTCGCGTGATGGACATTGGTATTTTTCAGGCTTTGACATTGATAAAGGCGCTATACGAACGTTTCGCTTAGATCGTGTTGAGGGTGAGGTTGTTCTTCGAATAAAGACTGGAGAATTCGAGATTCCTGATGGTTTTGATCTGTTCACATATTTAGATGATGCAGTACCGGCACGATTTGCCACCTTAGATATTAGAAAAGATAAAGCTTTTGCCCTCCGTAAAATAGCATTGACAATCACTGATAAAGGGGAGTGGGATCAAATCACTCTCAATTATGCAGACCCAGTGACTTTCATCGATTCACTGATGTGGCATCTTGATGATGTGGTTGTAGTTGAGCCAAAAGAACTTCGGGATTCAATAGTTAAACTTCTTGAACAGATGGTGGTGGCCCATGGCAAAGGCTAAGCCAGCACCGATTGTTCACACCGAGCGTCTGCTTGCTCTAGTGCCATACATCAGCGCTAATCAGGGTGTTGCAATAGGGGAATTAGCTAAAGCTTTCGATGTAACCACCGCCCAAATGAGCGCTGATTTAACAACTCTCTGGATGTGTGGTTTACCCGGCTATACAGCCCTAGAGCTCATGGATCTTTCTTTCGAATCAGGATTTGTGAGCATCCGCAATGCTCCGACACTTAAATCTCCACGTACTCTCAGCGCCGAAGAGGTTATATCTCTACTACTTGGCTTAGATTTAGTTCGCGAATCTTTGCCGGAAAGCTTGCAGATTGCGACTAGTGTTGCAAAACTTTCTAAGCGATTAAGTGAAAAGGCCGGAATAACTGCCACATTCCGAGCAACAAATCCTGTTTCTAGTAGTATTCGTGCTGAGATTGAACAGAGTTTGGCCAAGCAACAGGTTCTAGAGATTTCCTATCATTCACTCTATAGCGACAGTTTTTCACAGCGCCGCATAAATCCGTTGGAACTGCGAATAGAGGATGGAATTGAATACCTATTCGCATACTGTTACAGCGCATCAGCTTTTAGAGTTTTTCGTTTGGACCGTATCCAAGCACTTAAAATCAGCAGCGAAAAAGAGGCTGACATTGCAGGCGATGTTTCTACTCAAAGCAGTGAGTTCACCGCACAAATCCTTATTGTCTCCAGAGCTCGACTCATGAAGGAGCGCTTTGGTTTAGACGATGTTGCACTGGATGTGGCATTGCCGATTCAATCCTTTTCACGCCAATGGATCATCCGCAGCATTTTTGCCTCTTCAGGTAGTGCGCGACTCCTAGAACCTGCCGATTTGGGCCTTGAAATAGCCAAAAAGGCCCGACTGATACTCGATCGTTATCAGACTCACTAACCCGCCTAGCCAATTTTCGGGGCTCTGGGGTAGCCTTACCGCTTAAGTACTTCTAACTGCAGGGAGTTTGCCATGTTCTTACGTGAACCTAGCCATATTTTGATTCTACTTATCGTTGTCCTTGTTCTCT
>Ga0194060_10001174_pt1 | contig 18873 bp, 18 predicted proteins | sample SepL225m_MetaG_FD_163427 | JGI IMG/M metagenome (GOLD analysis project Ga0194060, IMG submission 163427) | Anoxic zone freshwater microbial communities from boreal shield lake in IISD Experimental Lakes Area, Ontario, Canada - Sep2016-L222-5m | ecosystem: Environmental > Aquatic > Freshwater >...
GTGAACTACAGTTCATGCTGTTCACGTGGACCGGCGACTGTGCCTACTGTCATCAGAAGATCCGCCTCAAGGGATCGTAATTACTTAACGTAGTAATACTAAGCCCCGGCCGGTTTACGCGCCCGAATGAATCCGCTGAAGAACCGCCCGTCCACCAGTGGCGCGATGGCGTCCACGTCGAAGCCGTGGCCCGACAAAAACTCCCTGGCATCGCTGGCCTTATACTCGCGAGTGGGTTCAATTGAGACGTTCTCGAACCCGGCGCGGGTCAACCCGGTGATGTAGTCGCCCTGCTCGAGCGCCCCGGACAGACAGCCAATCCACAATTCGACGTTGCGACGGATTTCCGCCGGGATGGTGCCGCGCACCACCACATCCGACACGGCGAAGCGGCCGCCCGGCTTCAGCACGCGGAACGCTTCCGCCATCACGCGGCTCTTGTCGGCCGACAGATTGATCACGCAATTGGAGATGATGACGTCGACCGAGTTGTCGGGCAACGGGATGTGCTCGATTTCGCCCTTGAGAAACTCCACGTTCTCGACGCCCGATTTCCGCTGATTCTCGCGTGCCAGGCCGAGCATCTCGTCGGTCATGTCGAGGCCGTACGCCTTGCCGGTCGGGCCAACCCGTTTGGCCGAGAGCAACACGTCGATGCCGCCGCCGGATCCGAGATCGAGGACCACGTCGCCGGGGGTGAGTGTGGCGAGTGCGGTCGGATTCCCGCAGCCCAGCGAGGCCAGCACCGCGTCGGCCGGCAGGCCGTCGGTCTGCGTCCGATCGTAGAGGTTGGCGGTGATCGGGTCGACCGATCCAGGCGTGGACGAACAGCACCCTGGCGCCCACGTCGCGGGACCCAGTCCCGTCACCACGCGCAAGGCCGCCTGACCGTATTTCTCTTTGACAACGTTCTTGATGTCCGACATGGCACACTCCTCCAGGAAATCGCTTTGCACGCTAGCATCGTGTGCAGAGCTTGGTGATGGACGCGGGCGCGACCGCTTTGTTGCGCGAGCAGCATTCGGCGTAGAGAAAGGCGAGCAGGTCCTTGAGGGCGTCGGCGTTGGCCGAGTACCTGAGGAAGGTGCCTTCCCGTTGGACGGTGACCAGCGCTTCATTCCTCAACTTGTCGAGGTGGTGGGACAGCGTTGACCCGGCGATGCCCAGTTCGTCCTGGATCTCGCCAACCACCAGCCCGCCGGGATGGGCGGAGAGCAGCAGCCGCATGATCCGCAGGCGGGGTTCGGTGCCCATGGCCGAGAGCATGTCGGCGTAGCGGGCGATGGGGTCGAGCGCGGCTGATGTCATATCTATATTTCTAGCATTACCGAACAATCGATGTCAAGGCGTTGGCGCATCACGCCCGCGTCGAGTTGGCGAGGGCGCCGCCAGCGGTGTCGGAGGGCCGTGCGGTGGTGGTGTGCGCGAGGCTGCCGGGACCCGGCTACGCCTCGATCTTCGCGTGCGCCGATCCGCCGTCAACCGGAAGCCGAATCGTGAAGGTGGTGCCTTTGCCGACTTCGGTGGCAAAGGTCAGCATGCCCCCGTGCTTGTCCACGACAATCGAACGGGCGACGGCCAGGCCCTGGCCGCTGCCGCGCCCCACGGCTTTGGTGGTGAAAAACGGCTCGAACACCCGCGTCCTGATGTTCTCCGGGATGCCGCAGCCGGTGTCGGCGATGTCGATGCGCACCGTGTTGCCGTCGCAGCCTGTCTGCACGTGGATACGCCCCAGCGACGCGCGCGATCCGCCCGCATCGGCAATGGCGTGCGCGGCATTGACCAGCAGGTTGAGGAACACCTGGTTGAGATCGCCGACGTGACACACCACCTGCGGCAGATCCCCGAACACCGTCTCGACGTTCGCGACGTATTTGTACTCGTTACGGGCGATGACCAGCGTGTTCTGCAGCGCCCGGTTCAGGTCGGTCGGGCTCTTCTCGCTGCGGTCAGGATGGGCGAATTCTTTCATCGCGTTGACGATGTTCGCGATTCGCGAGATGCCGTCGATGGCCGAGTCGAGTGCCGAGGGCACCGTCTCCTGGATGTACGCGAGGTCGGCCGCCTCTTCGGCTTCGCGAAGCTGCCGGGCAATTTCCTGGTGTTCCGGATCCTGGGTCAGCTGAGCGATCGACTCGCGATAGGTGACGATCAGGCCGAGCAGGTCGCCGAGGATGTCCTTGAGAAAGTGGATGCTGTCGCCAACGTACTGCGCCGGCGTATTGATCTCGTGAGCAATCCCGGAGGCGAGCTGGCCGACGGCCTCCAGCTTCTGGGCCTGCCGAAGCTCGACCTCCATGTGCCCGCGCAGCGCGCGCTCCGATTCGAGCCGCTGCTCGTACGCCTGACGCTCGGAGACGTCGGCGAAGAAGCCGATGCTGCAGGGACGGCCATCCAGCTGGACCGACGTCATGACAATGTCCGCAAAGAAGACCGAGCCATCCTTCCGGAGGCACGCGACACTGGTGGCCGATCGCTTCTGTCCTTGATGCTCGGTCCCGAGCGCGCCAAGCACTTTCGGTAACTCCGCGCTGGGATGAATATCGGGCGCGCGAAGCCCCACGATTTCATCGGCGCGAAACCCGAACATCTCGCACCACGTCTTGTTGGCATACAAGAACGCAGACGTCTCCTGATCGGCGACCAGGATGCCCTCGGCCGCGCTGTCAAAGAGGGTGCGAAAGCGAATTTCGCTTTCCAGAAGCTGGTCGTGACGGCGGCGCTCCGCGGTCACGTCGCGGAACGCCAGCACCGCGCCCACGATACACCCATCGTTGTCACGGATCGGCGCGCAATTGTCGGCCACCTGCCGCTCGGCACCGTCACGGGCAATCAGCAACTTGGGGTCGCTGAGCCCGGTGGTCGTGCCGCCCTGGAGCGCGTGCCAGGTCGGATTGGGGGCGTCGGCCCGCGAGAGGCTGTCGATGAGGCGAAAGACGCCGGCAATCGGCTGCCCGATCGCCTCGGTGGCCGTCCAGCCCGTCAGGCGCGACGCGACGGCGTTGATGAATTCGACGCGGCCGTGTGTATCGGTCGAGATGAGCCCGTCGCCCAGGCTCTCGAGCGTGGTGCGGAAGCGCGCGTCGTGCGCGCGCAGGCTCTCTTGCGCCGACCTGAGGTCCCATAACGCGGCCTGCATCGCGGCAAGGGCGGAAGCCTTTGCCTGCGCCTGGCCCGCAAGACTGTCGATCAGTTCCAGCAGTTGTGCCGCGCACGTCGCCTCGTCGCTGGCCGTGGTCACACTCAGCGCGCTGACCACCTCACGTGCCTCGCCAAGCGAGCCGAGACGCATCAGCGTGATGGCGCCGCTCAGGCGACCGACGGTGGAGGGGTCGCTTGCGCTCATGGGCAGCCTCGTGCCGACTCGCCGGCGTGTCCGGGAAGGATCATGGGCATCGGCGTCGATCCACCACGTCCGTATCGATCATCGGCCATCCGGCCCATAACTTGAGCCCATCACTTGAGTGCGACGGCCGCGCGCCTGAGGTGCTATCCTCACTGGCTGAGCCTTCGCGTGGGCGGGGCCCCTCGGGCGCACGGCGGGTGCGTCCAATCGCCGCGTGGCACCGGCCAGGTCGGATCAGACCAAAGACGGGCGAGAAGAAGGATGGTCGATGGAAGCGAGCCCCAGCGAGCCGGCGGGACCGGTCAGCGCCAGCCCCCCCGTCCCGTTACGTCGAATCCTGTTTGTCGACGATGACCCGAGCGTGCTGGACGGTCTGCGTCACCGGTTGCGCAGGCAGCGGCATCGGTGGGACATGGTGTTTGTCGGCGGCGGCGAAGCCGCGCTCGAGGTGCTGGCGCGCGAACCGATCGACGTGATCGTCACCGATCTCCGGATGCCGCACATGGACGGGGCGACGTTGCTGCAACTGGTGCAGCAGCAGCATCCGCAGGTGATTCGCATCGTGCTGTCGGGCCACGCCGAGCGGGAGACCGCCATGATGGCGGCCGGCGTCGCTCATCAGTTTCTCTCGAAGCCGAGCGAACACGGGTTGCTCGAGAACGTGATCGAGCGGTCGTGCAACCTGCACCTGCTCATCCAGGACGCGCGGATCAAGCGGCTGGTGGGCCGCGTGGGACACCTGCCGTCGATGCCGCAGGTCTACCACCAGATTCGGGCGGCGGTGGAGCAGCAGGACGGGTCGGCGGCCCAGGTCGCGTTCATCTTGAAACAGGATATCGCCATCTGCGCGAAAGTCCTTCAACTGGTCAACTCCGCATTTTTTCGTCTGTACCGATCGATTGTCGACGTCGAGGAGGCGGTCGCCTATCTCGGATTCGACACGATCCAGCGCATCACGCTTGCGGTGGAACTGTTTCAGCAGAGCCGAGGGGTGCCCGGCCCTCGCGTCCACGAGGTGGAGGCGCTCCACAAGCACGGCGTGCTGGTCGGCCAGATCGCCGCGGGGCTGTTCGCCGACAAGCGGATGAAGGAAGACGCCTTCGTCGTCGGACTGCTGCACGACATCGGCAAGCTGGTGCTGGTGGTCGGCATGCCCGAGCACATGGATCGGGCCACCCTCGAGGCGCAACGGTCCGGATGCTCGCTGTACGAGGCCGAGGCGACCATCTCCGGCGTGACCCACGCCGAGGTGGGCGCCTACCTGCTCGGGCTGTGGGGCCTGCAGTACTCCGTGGTCGAGGCGGTCGCCTATCATCACACGCCCTGGAAGGTGGATACCAGCGAGATGGCCCTGCTGACCGGGGCGTACATCGCCGATGGGCTGGCGCGCGAACTGCTGGCCGCCGGATCGGACCAGCCGCAGCCTGTCTGGCTCGATCAGGGGTATCTCGATCGGATTGGGGTCGGCGAGCGGATGACCGACTGGCGGGAGATGGCGTCGAGAGAGGTGGCGAAGTTCGTCGCGAGTACTGCGTGATCGCCAGGGGCTGGCGAATGAGGGATTCGAATGGCAGACGACAAGGTCGCGGTACTGTGTGTCGACGATGAACCCAATGTCATCCTGGGGCTCGCGCTGCATTTGCGTCGCCGATACGAGGTGACCGCGGCCCACAGCGGGGAAGAGGGGCTCGCCGCCATTCGCGAGGGCAAAACGTTCGCGGTGGTGCTGTCGGACATGCGAATGCCCGGGATGGATGGCGGGACGTTTCTGGCGTACGCCAAGACGTTGGCGCCCGACTCGGTTCGCATGTTGCTGACCGGACACGCCGATGTCCCGTCGGCCATCGCGGCCATCAACGACGGGCAGATCTTCCGTTTTCTGACCAAGCCGTGCCCGCCGGTTCGGCTGCTGGCCGCCTTCGAGGCGGCGATCGCGCAGTATCGTCTCATCACGGCCGAGCGCGTGCTGCTCGAACAGACCTTGCACGGGAGCATCCGGACGCTGGTCGAGGTGCTCTCGCTGACCAATCCGGTGTTGTTTGGCCGCGCGATGAAACTCAAGCGGTACGTGACCGAATTGGCCGCCCGCCTCGAATTGCGCGAGCGCTGGCAGGTCGAAGTCGCCGCGATGCTGTCGCAACTGGGGAGCATCGCGCTTCCCGGCGACACGGCGGAGAAGGTCCAGAGCGGCCAGCCCCTCTCGGAAGCCGAAGCCGTGATGGTGCACCGACTGCCCGCGATCACGGATCGGCTGCTGGCCAATATTCCTCGCCTGGAGGACGTGCGCGGCATTCTGCAGACGCTGGGGGAAGTGGGCGCGGGCGGCCCGCCTGGCGCGCTCAGGGCCGTTGATCCGGTGATCGATGGTGGGGTGCAGTTGCTCCGCGTGGTGCTGGACTTCGATGCGCTCGAGGCCCAGGGCCACCAACCCCCGTCCGCGATCGAGATCATGCGGGGCCGGCGCCATTACTACGCCCCGGAGATACTCGAGGCGCTTGCCGGCCTCTACGGCGAGGCCGTCCGCCCGCGCGATCTGCGCGAAGTGCCGCTGGCGGCGGTTCGTGAGGGCATGGTACTGGCCGACGACGTCCGGTTGCCCGACGGCTTGCTGCTGGTGAGCCGCGGCTACCAGGTGACCGCCAGCTTCGTCGAGCGGCTCCGGAACTACGGAGACGACTTACCGGTGCGAACCGTCAGAATCATCACCAGGCAGTTGCAGAGCTGAGGGGGCGACTCGCGCACCTTCCCGGAACGGGTTGAAGCCGGGAGGCCCCATCTGCGCGGGCGTGCGGTTCGCGGGGGCGGGCCACATCCTGCCGTCCCCGCTGCGAGCGATGCGATCCCTATCGCGTCGAGCCGACCGGGGATCCCTTGACGACCGCCATCCCGCGTCCTCCTGATTCGGCATTCTGCGACCAGGTCGCCGCCTCGGAATCCACGATCGTGTACGTGCCCGCGGGAATTTCGACGTTCGGCGTGCACGTCCAGTTGGCGTTGGGGACCCCGCCCTGTCCCGCAGATCCGGTGGCTTGCCAGGGACCGTAGATCTGTCCAATCGAATCGACCAGCGAGATGGCGCCGGCGCTGGTGCCGCGGCCATCGTTCCAGTGATACGTGCTGATCATCACGACCAGATGCGGTCGCGAGAGGGTAAAGGTCGCCGGGGCCGTCGGCCGGTTGGCCACCGCGTACGTGTTTCCCGAATTAAAGAGTTCCCGGTCGGGTGCGGCCGGTGCCGGCGGGGGCCCGACGTTTTTCGCCGGCGGGTCGGTGGTGGGCGGCACATCGAACAGTCGCTGGTTCTCGATCATCCATCGGACCACGTCGCTCGCCATGTTTCTGGCCGCTTCGCTCCATACGGCAAAGAGCACGGTGCCGCAATCGGCGGACAGTTCGGTGGATACGTCGCCGACCGTGATGGCCGCCCAGATGGTGGCCTTCGGATCACGATTCCCCCTGTGCCGCCCGGAGGTGTAGTCCTGAAACGATGATCGGAAGCCCCCGGAGACCAGGGCTCTGCCCAGCACTTCCACGGTCATTTCGGCGTCGGCGCGGTTGGTGACCAGCAGGACTTCTCGGTCCTTGGTTCTGAGGGCCTTGATCAGGTCCTGGACCGAGTCGAGGCGGTCCTGGGCTTCGTCGTTGACGAACCGCGATTCCGCGGTGAACACGTAGACCCGCACCGGTTGGCCCTGCGCGAAGACGAGCGCCGCCATCACCACCATGAGCAGTGTCATCACCCCGACCCGTACGACGTGTGTGCGCGCCATATTCCTCCCACTTCTGATCGCGCTGATCGCGCTGATCGCGCTGATCGCGGTGATCGCGATGATCGCCGTGACCGCCTGCAGACGCCTTGATCTTGAGCGTCACCGAATAACCAGTCAAGAGCGAAGTTGGGCGGCAGGACCGGATGCGTGCGCCCGTCCCGGTGTGCGTGCGGCTCGCAGGTCAATCGATCATCGGTTGTCGGACGCTCGCGCGGGCACGGGCACAGTTGGAATTCACGTTGCCTGGAACATGAGGCTCGTGAAGGACGCGCCGAACCGGGAGCATGCGATCAAGTTCTCCGAACTGCGATGGAAGCCTGGCGGGCTGTGTCCGGGTGCGGGACTGGTCGGCGTAAGCGCCGCCTGCTTCTGGCAGCGGCGCTCTGGTAGCCTGTTCAGCGGAAGGCGAGCGGAGACCCCTCTGCGGTCTATCGTCTGACGTCGATCGTCTCCTGCCGATTGATGATCCTGGGGCGCGGTCAGCGTTTCGACAGCGTCCACTGGATCGTGACACCCGGCTCGATTTGCTTGGTCCCCAAGAGCTGGTTCGGGTTCTTGGGATCGAGCGTCACGGTCACTTCTTCAGACACCTCCTCAGACGCCCACGGGGCGCTGATGTCGGGGACCGGCGTCTCCCACGAACCCTCACAGTTGGCGTCGGTCACCTTCGTCCTTTCCACCATCGTCCCGCCCTCGACCGCGGGAATCTTCAGCGCGATCCGCGCCTGGCCGTTGGTGATTGACACCTCCGCCAGGGCGTCTGTGGTGCCCTCGACGCTCGCGCTCGTCTTCGAACTGCGCTCGCCATTGAGGACTTTCCAGACCGGCTCATCGAACCCGGGGCGCTTGGCGCAATTGACGCGGCCTCTGGTGCTCCCACCCTCGGAGCCATTGACCAGGGGGCCCATCGCCTTGCTGGCGGCTTCGGCGCTGGCATAGGTGCTGCCGGTCCTGCTGACAACCTGGGCGTTCGCCATGTTGATTGTCGCCGCGTTCACCACCATCCGCCCCGCGCCCGCAGAGGTCACCGTGATCGACACGTAGTAATTGGCGCCCATCGCGCCGGCGATGGTCTCCAGCCCGCCCTCGTACTTGGGATCCAGCAACTGACGCGTGCGGTCGTACGTCAGCAGATTCCGGACGTCTTCGGTCGTGAGCGGCTCGGCACAGGGGTATGTCTTCGTGATCTGGGTCAGGACGAACGATTCGAAGACGCCAGCAATCGTCTGCGCGTCCCCTCCAGCCGAGGCCGGCTGCGTCCTCGAGATGATCAGGATCCTGACGGGCGCGGTCTGCGCCGACGCCGCCGCGGTCCAGAGGAGCACAACGCAGCACAACGCGTGGAAGGTTCTCATAACCCTGTCCCGCTGGTGGAACGGTTGGCGTTGGGGAAACACCGAAAGTCTACTCTACGGCGGTCGTCGGCGACCATCCATCTTTGGGCGTTTCCAACGCCATCCCGTTATCGCCTTGAGTCAGGTCCGGATAACACGGGCCCGTTCCGGGAATCGCGTTTCCGCATCGAGGTGCAGGACATGACAAACCTGATGTTTGGGATGTGGCTGCTCTGGCCGCTGTGTCTGGTGGCGGCCGCCGTCAAACGTCGCCTGGCACGCCTCGTCGGCTTCCTGATGTCTTCGTGTAAGCCGGCTTCAGCCCCTTGAGCATGGGGTAATGCTTGGTGTTCAGGGTGTTCAGTTCGGCGTGTTCGGCTTGGGCGGTGGCAGCGATGATGGCGTCGGCCAGACCGACGCCATGGGACTTGGCATAGTCCCTCTTGTGGAGCCCGGCTGCTCGTGCGAGATCGGAGGAGACCGCAACGATACGGAATAGCTGAATGAGGCGATCGAGCGTGCGCAACTCAGCATCACCCCTCACGCCCGCGTACAGCTCCGCCACCACGATACTCGACAAGATGATCCGTTCAGACTGCGCGTGAACCAGCGCGACGGCTTTCGGATGGCCCCGGAGGAAGTCGACCATCACATCGGTGTCGACCAAGACAGGGTTCGTCACGATGTCAGTCCCTGTCCCAAGAACGTCGCGTCGTCTCGACGTCGGGCACGTGTCTCCGGTTCTTCCACATGCCGGCGGCCTCATCCAGGATGGTTGTTCGGCGGTCGCCCCTGGCCAGGTCGAGAAACCGATCCACGGCCTCCCGGATGATCTCCGATTGCTTCCGGTCCGTCATCTTGGCGACGGCATCCAGGCCGACTCTCTCTTCTTCCGTCAGGTAGATCTGCGTTCGGATCATCGCCCACCTCAGATGTATACACCAGCCTTATACATCATATTCCGAATCCCACGCGTGCGGCAACGTCACTCAGGTGGATGGCGGCACGCCCCGATGCGCCCGTGGCAACCGCCGATTCCACCTGGCGCCATCGCCCCTGGTTGAGGGCATGGTCGCGGGAGTACTGGCAACAAGCACGTGCCATGGCGACGTGTCCGTCGAACTGCGCTCGGTGTGCTTCGGCGCCCGCTTCTCGGTGGGTCCGGTGACCCGGGAAGCCACCGCCGACCAGCGGGACGGAGTCCAGCGGTTCTGCCGGGATGCCTTGCGGTCGACCGTCGCCCAGGAACATCTGCCGCCTACGCGACCTCGGCCGCGACGGCGACCTCTATTTTCTGACGATGGAATATGTGTCAGGGCAGGACTTGAAGAGCATGATTGCGCAGTCCGGGCAACTCGCCGTCGGCACCGCGCTCAGCATCGCGAAACAGGTGTGCGACGGGCTCGCCGAGGCGCACCGGCTCGGCGTCGTCCATCGGGACTTGAAGCCGAAGAACATCCAGATCGACAAGGGCGACCACGCGAAGATCATGGATTTCGGGATCGCACGTTCGGTGGTGGCGAAGGGCATCACCGACGGGGGCATCACGATTGGCACGCCGCAGTACATGTCGCCCGAACAGGCCGGGGCGCGAGGCCGGGGCGCGAGGCGCGGACGCGCGGTCGGACCTCTATGTGCTCGGCGTCATCCTGTGCGCATTCCGGCCATCGTGATCGCTCAGTCCGGGCATCGTGATCGCCGATTCTGGGCAAGCTGATCACTCCTCGGAGCGAAGCGACGCGGGCGTCAGCGCATGAAGGGTTCTCCTCGCATTAGGGATGTCATCTTACCTGTTCTTGATCGTCGGTGGAGACGACGAGCGCCTGTGGAGCGTTGTGGGCGGCGCGGTCTGTGCGCCGTCCAAGGATCTGTGGGAAACGCGTCGGCGCGTTTTCCATAGATCCGGCACGATCCATAGGTCGGTGGTGTCCGTGTGAGTGAGGCGTACCCTCATCCCTTCGCCTTGCCGCCGCGTCGCGTATCCGGGTCGCGCATGGTCGGTCCTTTCAGTGTGAGCCGGTGCGCGTGATGGATCAAGCGGTCGCAGATCGCATCAGCGACGCTGGGTTCCCCAATGGCGGCGTGCCAGGCCGTCGGTGGCAGTTGGCTGGCAATGAGTGTCGAGGTGCGTTCACTCCGATCTTCCAGGACCTCCAGGAGATCGCGCCGCTCGGCGTCGGTGAGCGGCGCGAGCAACCAATCATCAATGGCGAGCAAGTCGAGCTTGGCCAGCTTCGCGAGCAGGCGGCCATAGGAGCCGTCGCCGCGACTGACGGCCAGGTCGTGCAGGAGCCGCGGGGCGCGGACGTACGTCGCGGTGAAGCCATGGCGACACGCGCTTTGTACGAAGGCCGACGCGAGCCAGGATTTGCCGATGCCGGTCGGCCCGGTGATCAGCAGATGGTGGTGATCGCGGATCCAGCCGCCCGTGCCGAGACTCAGGACCACCTCGCGGTTGAGCCCACGCGGCGTGCTGAAATCGACGTCTTCGAGCGACGCCGGATAGCGCAGCTTCGCGTAGCGCAAACGTTGGGCCAGTTTCCGGGCTTCCCGGGCCGTCCATTCGGTGTCGACGAGCAAGCCCAGGCGGTCGTCAAAGCTCAAGGCCGCGTGTTGACTGGAGCTGCGTTGCTGCTCAAAGGCGGTGGCCATCGCCGTCAGATGCAACGCGTGGAGTTTCTCAATCGTGGGATGCGTCAGCATAAACCTCCTCGTAATACGTCGCGCCACGCACGTTCTCGTGCGTCAACGCGGGGCGGGCAGGCGCGGGCTCGTCGAGCGGGAGCCGATCCTGCTGGTGGGTGAGAATGTGCTCGACCGTGCGATAGCTGTACGAGCGGAGCCGTTCGGCCCGCGCACACGCGGCATCCAGCCGATCCAGCCCGTGGACCCGGCCCAGGCGCATGAGCCCCAGGCACGCGCGATAGCCCTGCTCCGGATGCGGACGGCGTTCGAGGATGCCGGCGACGAGCCGTCCGGTGGCGTGGCCGGTCTGGTCGGCCCAGCCGATCAGGCGCGAGGGCGTCCATTCCGCGTGGGCGCGATGAGCCCGAGGCATGTGCGCCACCTGCGTGGAATAGCGACCACGGCCGAGCAGCCGCGCGTGCGACGCGACCCGCTGGCCCTTCAAAAAGACTTCGACCGTGGTCGCCGTCACGCGGGCCTCGACGTGCGCATGCACGAGCTGATAGGCCACGCTGTACCAGTTGTGCTCGACCTCGATGTGGTAGTCGATGTTTTATGTGGTCGACCACATAAAACATCTTCTGTGGCGTTCTGCCTTATGTGGCCGTCGGTGCGGCATCGCGCAGTTAAATCGATGCCGTCGTGAGGCCGACGGCCACATAAACGCGACCTACAGCGTGTGGAGAAATGCCATCAGCCCCTTGTCCTCGCGCCACCGCTTCGACGGCCCGCCTCCCGTGATCTCGCAAAGCGTCAGCGCTTTCGCTTTCATCTCCAGGTCGACTTCTGCATAGATGTTCGTTGTGGTGAGTGAGACATGCCCCAGCCATGCACGGATGGTGTTGATATCGACCCCGGCTCGCAGTAGATGAGTCGCCGTGGTGTGCCGAATCGAATGCGGGCTCACGCGCTTGGCGGAGAGCGACGGCACGTGAGCACGGGCCTTTGCTGCATGGCGTTCCACGAGCGTGTGAATACCGAATCGCGTGACGGGCTGGCCGCGGCGATTGAGAAAGACGCGTTCGGTTCCCACGCGTCCGCCGATGAGTGCCGTCAGTTCCGTGGCCGTCTGCGGCCAGAGCGGACAGTGGCGCATTCTGTTGCCCTTCCCCCGAAGCGTCACCGCGGAATAGCCGCTGCTGGGCACATGCCCCAGTAGGAGATCGGCGACCGTGATCTGCGCGGCTTCATCGGCGCGGGCGCCGGTATTGTAGAGAAACAGGAGGATGGCGTGATCGCGGCGGCCCTGAGCGGTCTCCTGGTCTGGTGAGGCCAGCACGGCGTCCATCTCCGGTTTCTCCAAGTAGATCACGGGCGTCTTCCCACACTTCTTGAACGGAATGTTCCGAATCTGTCCTGCCCATTCGAGATGCTCCGGACTGCGCTCGCCGACAAAGCGGGCGAGCGCGTGGAGGGCCGCCAACCGCTGGTTGCGAGTCGCGGTCGAGCAGCGCCGGGTTTCTTCGATGTCTTGTAGAAAACGCCGCACCCGTTCCGCCGTGACATCCACGATCGCCAGGCGATCGACCGGCGTACGTGCCTGGGTACCGACGAACGGCACGGCGAGCGCCAGCGTGTCGCGGTAACTGCGCTGCGTGTTTCGCGCGAGGCCTCGTTCGTGGACCAGATGCTCCAGCAGAAAACGGCGGATCCAGGGCCCGAGCTTCGTGTTATCGCTCATGAGGGCCCTCCATGTCGGCATAGCGTCCGAAGCGGAGGCAGGCTTCTCGGAGCAGCTCGGGGGTCATCGTGAGATAGGCCTGCGTGGCGGCGATGGTGCCATGGCCGAGGTACGTCGAGAGTTGCGGGAGGAGCCGTTGCACGTCCGCACCGGCTCTGTACCACGCAGTCAAACGGTGCCCCACAAACGCATGCCGTAGATCATGGAGCCGCGGCTGATACCGCGCGCCATCCGTCCGGCTGATGCCGGCGCACCGACGGAGCCGAGCGAACGCCCTCCGCACGGTGCCCTCCCGCAATGGCGATCCCTTGCGATCGACGAAGAAGGCCGACGCGGCGGCCTGGGAGGCGTGGCCGCCCTGCCGTTGCTCGGCATAGTGGCGCAGCGCGCCACAGAGATCTGGGCCGATCGGCACCACCCGCGTCTTGTAGAATTTCGTGTCGCGGATGGTCACCAGGGTCGCTGGTAGATCGATGTCAGCGAGCGTCAAGTGCAGCGCTTCACCGATGCGCAACCCCGCCCCATACAGCAGCAACAGGAGCGCTCGAAACGTGTGCGGCTCGAGATGGAAGTGCCCGGTCCGATAGCGACTCGTCGCCTCCAACAGCCCATGCACCTCCTCACGCGTAAAGAGGTACGGCACAAACGAAGGCGGGGCTTTCGGGATGATTGCGGGAAGCGGAGCGAGCTCCACGAGTCGGTGGCTCACGGCATACCGATAGAATCCCCGCAGCGCCGAATGTTTCCGATGCCAATAGCGCGTCACCGGTCCGTGACCGTCGAGGAAGGCACGGACGCGCTCGACCGGAATGTCGGCGATCTCGACGTCGGGACCGACGACCCGACAAAACGCGGTGAGCAATTGCGCCGTGGCTTGAAAATCAGCCCCGGCGGCTTGGCGAAAGACCACGTACTGGGTGACGGCCTCGTGTGTGGTCGTCATACGAGCCCGATGAGGTCGAAGTCCGCGACCTGCCGAAGACCGACGAGATCGACCTTCGCGTACACACTCGTTGCCGCAGGATTCCGATGTCCGAGGTGATCGCCAATCTCTTTCATCGAGAGGCCTTGATTGAGGAGGTGCGTGGCGCACGCATGGCGCAGGGCGTGGGGGCCCTGATGCGCGAGGGGAAGACCGAGAGGACGTAATCGACGATTGACAATCTGCCAGAGCGCGCTGTTGCCGAGGGGGCGAATCGGCGCCTTCAGCGACAGGAAGACCTGGCGGGCCGCGTGTCGCGGGCGTACGGTCTTCAGGTACCGCAGGATGGCGTCCCCAACAGCCTGGACGAGTGGAAACGTCTGAATCCGCTGCTGCTGCTTCGACCGGGTGACATGGATCGCCTCCGCGTCCCAATCGAGATCCTCAAGTCGCAACCGACGCACCTCGCCGACACGCAATCCGTAGACCGCGAAGAGCAGGAGCAGCGCTCGGTCTCGAATCTGGGATGGCCCATTACCCTCTGCGCCGGCGCACAATTGCTGGACCTGACCCCACGTCGGGCCCGCCGGCAATTGCTCGCCCGTATAGACACGAGGGGGAAAGATGCCACTCGCCAAGTCAGGTGCGCACCAGCCTCGTATTTCCGCATACCGGAAGAACGAGCGGAGGATGTAGGCATAGGTGCGGATCGATGCGCGTGTGCAGCCATCCTGCGTGCCTTTCTGGGCGATCGCCCGATCGATCTCCACCATCGTTACCCGCCGCAACGCTTCTGTGTCCGGGCAGAACCGGCCGAGAAACTCCTCGATTCTGCGGCATCGCGTATAGATGGTGAACCGAGACAGTCCTCGTTCGGACCGCATGACATCGGCGAATTCCGCGATGAATCCTGCACAGGGATGCTCCGTCGTGCGAGGCCTCTCCATGCGCTCCAGGAAACTGAGCCATCGCATCGCCGTTGACACGAACCGGATCCGCGCTGCTTGGCCATCCTTCTGTGCGTGGGACGCCGGTCTCCGCGAGATCCACTGATCAGCCGCGGCCTGGATCCGCTCCGGGCGGATCATCCCCTCAGCCTGCAAGTCGATCGCGTGGATGATCACCTGTTGATAGCGGGCGATGTTTCTGAGGGTCGCTCTCGTCGCGCCTTGCGCCGCGCAGTGACGGAGATACCGAAGTCGGGGTTCCAGCAGGCGTGCCGACACGTACCGCTGGACCGCACGCGGACGGGAGAAGAGTTGGTCAAACATGCGTCGAATCTCCTTATGAAAGGTGAAGGGGACTCGACCATTCTTGCCGACCAGTTATGTGGTCAATCGTCTTGACTGACGTAGCCAGACTTGCTCATGCGCGCGGGCTGAGGCACATAAGACAGAACGCCACAGAAGATGTTCACGCGGCGTGGCGTCCAGGTCGCCAGCTCGTACCGGGTGGACGGCAGTGGGCGCAGCGCCGGGCGCTCGATCTGCTCGAAGAGCGTCCGCCGGCTCACGCCCACCGCCTGCATCGGCCGGTCATTGACCGCGTCGAGACACGTGCGGATGGCGACATTCAAGTCCGCCAGCGTAAAGAACGTCTGATGGCGCAAGACCGCGAGGATCCACCGCTGCGCGATCTGCACACTGACTTCCACTTGGGGCTTGTCGCGGGGATGCGCCGCGCGGGCCGGCAGCACCACAGCGCCGTAGTGGCGGGCCAGATCGGCATACGTCCGGTTGATCTCCGGCTCGTAGTAGTTCGCCGTCGTCACGCCACTCTTCAGATTGTCCGGCACCCAAAGCGCGGTGCTGCCGCCGAAGTACTCCACCATCCGGACATGCGCACCGACCCACGACGCCAGATCCTGGGTGCGCGTGGCCTCGGCGTAGATCAGCCCGCTCGCCCCGAGCACGCCGACGAAGAGTTCGACGGCGACGAGGGCGCCCGTCGTCGCGTCCACTACCGACGGGCGTTTCCCGGAGAAGTCGACAAAGAGCTTCTCGCCGGCGCGATGCACCTGGCGCATCGACGGCTTCAGCGTGTGGGCCCAGCGGCGATAGCGGGCACAGAAGTGGCTGTACGCGTAACCTGTCGGGTGCACCGCGCGATACTCGAGCCACACCAACTGCAGGGTCACGCCGGGCCCTTTGAGCTCTTGATGCAGGTGGGCCCAATCCGGCAGCGCCGGGGCCACACGCGCGGGGTTGACCGGACGCGCAAACAGCCGCGCTTCCAGCGCGGCGTCGTCCAGGTCGTTGGGCAGCGGCCACGCCACCCCGGCGGCTGTGGCGCGGGCCAGATAGTCCGACACGGTACCCAAGCCCACCGCGCATGCCTGGGCAATCGCCCGGTGGCTCAGGCCGGTCTCATATTTCAAACGGAGTAATTCGCGGAGTCGTCTCATCAGTAGCCTTGTAGCTGCCATCCAGGGGGTCCCTCCTTACGGGAAACCTCCCAGCTTCGCTCACAACGCTCGATGAGTGGTCAGATAGCTCGGCTTCGCCGTTCACCATCACCGGAATCGATGTTCACCATGGTCAGAATCGGTGTTCACCATCACCGGAATCGATGTTCAGCATCAGCAGAACGCGCGTTCACCTTGAAACAGAATGAGTGTTCACGATGGACCGGAATACGCAATCCTGTACGAGATGCTCACCGGGCGCGTGCCGTTCGACGCCGATACGCCGCTTGCGACGGCCATGAAGCACAAGCTCGAAGCGGCGCGCGATCCGCGTGAACTCAATGTGTCGATCCCTGCCGGCCTCGGCCGGCTGATCCTGAAGTGTCTCGAGAAGGACAAGGATCGGCGGTACCAGAGCGCGGCCAACGCGCAGTTCCTGGTGGCCGGCAGCGTCATGAAGGTCGGGCAGAAGACCATCATCACCGTGAGGCTGCAGAAGGCGTCAACCGGCGACGTCGTCAGATCCGAGAAGATCGAATCGCTGAAGGACCAGGAGATTCTCCCCAAGTTGGATGCGCTGGCCGCCGGGATCAAGGCCGACCTCAATCTGGAGCCGCGAGACCCCGACGCGCACCGCCTCACCGGCGACATCGCCTCCCTGCGCGGCGACCACGGGGCGTCCGAGCGCGAATACCGGTCGGCTCTCGAACTGGCCGACACGCAGGACCAGCGAATCACGCGCGGCCGGCTGGCGTTGCTCTACGTGGCGCAGGGTCGATTCGAGAAGGGCAGGGAGGAAACTCGCGTCTCGACGCGGACCATTGGATGCGACAAGAACATTGACAACACGAGGACGGGGCCGCATTCTCGCGCTGAGGCGACAGCATGTGGAAAACAGCTGTGGTGCTCGTCAGGTTCCCGTTCTCGGATCTGTCCGCCGACAAGTCACGCCCGGCCGTGGTGCTGGCCGGCGTGGGTCGGAATGATGGGATTCTCTGCCCAATGACCAGCCATCCCCATGGCGACAGCAGGGCCGTCCAGATTGACGATTCGGATTGTGCGTCGGGGTCGCTGGTGCGACGAAGTTACGCACGGCCCGGCAAACTGTTCTCAGCGAACACGGCCGTCCTGGAGCGGATTGTCGGCGGAGGACTCCTGTCACCCAACATCCTTGACGGCATGACTCTCGCGATCGTGAGCGTGCCTCACACGGCCGACGCGATGGCCAGGGGCAACCGGGCCGTGGGGGATTGTCGCGACTGCCGGTCGAGCGTCTCCCGCACCTTTGCCGCCAGATCCCTGATCGAGAACGGCTTCTGGATGAACGCCACGGTGTCGTCCACCAACCCGTGTTCCGCAATCACGTCGCCGGTCGCACCAACGGCAGCCACGTGTCCAACGCGGCTGCCAGCGCCGACGGGTCGATCGGCTTGGAGAGATAGTCGTCCATGCCGGCCTCCAGATACCGCTCCCGGTCACCGGCCATGGCGTGGGCCGTCAGGGCGATGATGGGGATGCGGTGCCCCCCGGGTCGTTGATGAGTTTCCGCCCGCCGGATCTGGCGCGTCGCCTCGAGGCCATCCACCTCGGGCATCTGCAGATCCATCAGGATCAGATCGTAAGGCATCGTCGCCACCGCCTGGACCGCCTCCGCCCCGTCCGCCACCGCGTCGGCCCGCAGGCCCCACTTCTTCAGGATGCCCAGCGCCACCAGTTGATTGGTGTGGTTGTCTTCGGCGAGCAGGATGCGGGCGGACCGCCCCGCGAAGCGGGCCGCCGTCTCCTGGGCGGTGGGAGGCGCGGCGAGCGGGGGAGCCGCGGACGCGGTGTCGGTGTGGCCGAGGCCCAGGCGCGCGGTAAACCAGAATTCCGATCCACCGCCCTCGGGGCTCAGCACCCCGATCGCGCCCCCCATCAGTTCCGCCAGTTGTTTCGAGATCGCCAGCCCAAGGCCGGTGCCGCCGAATTTTCGGGTGGCCGACGCGTCCCCCTGGCTGAACTTCGCGAAGAGTCGGTCGTGCTTGTCGGCCGGAATGCCGATGCCCGTATCGCGCACCGCGAAGCGCAGGAGGACGTCGTGCGCACCTTCGGCGACCACCGACACGCGAATCGCGACCGCGCCGGCGGGGGTGAACTTCAGCGCGTTGCCCGCCAGATTGGTGAGGATCTGTCGCAGGCGGCCCGGATCGCCTCGCAGTGACGTGGGGACGGCGGGGTCGAGCGTGCGGACCAACGCCAGACCCTTCGCCTGTGCCTGCGTCATGAGCGCCGCGACGAGGTCGTCAAGCACGGTCTGCAGATCAAAGTCCAGGGTCTCCAGATCCAGTTTGCCGGCTTCAATTTTCGAGACGTCGAGGATGTCGTTGATGAGGCCGAGCAGCACGTGCCCGCTGGCGCGCACGGTTTCGGCGTAGCCCCGCTGCTCTTGGTCGAGCAAGGTGTCGAGCAGCAACCCGGTCATCCCGATGACGCCGTTCATCGGGGTGCGGATCTCGTGACTCATGTTGGCGAGGAATTCGCTCTTGGCGACAGACGCGGCGTTCGCCAGGGCGGCCAATTCACGCGAATGCGCGGACGTCACTTCGAGCTGGTGGTTGGCCTCCCGAAGTGCCGCTTCGGCGTGTTTGCGCTCGGAGATATCGCTCAGCGTCATGCGGCACGTCGGCGCGCCGGCCGCGTCTGGCGAGACGATCGCGGTGAGGTGTGCCCAGAAGACGGTGCCGTCCTGTTT
>Ga0194060_10001175_pt1 | contig 18852 bp, 18 predicted proteins | sample SepL225m_MetaG_FD_163427 | JGI IMG/M metagenome (GOLD analysis project Ga0194060, IMG submission 163427) | Anoxic zone freshwater microbial communities from boreal shield lake in IISD Experimental Lakes Area, Ontario, Canada - Sep2016-L222-5m | ecosystem: Environmental > Aquatic > Freshwater >...
GGTACAGCATCACGCCGCGCTTTTCGGTGGAGATGCGACGAAGAGCCTTCTCGAGCTGGTCGCCGCAATCGCACCGCGCCGAGTGGAACACGTCGCCGGTCAGGCAGCGGGAATGCACCCGCACGAGCACGTCCCGGCCATCGCCCATCTCCCCCTGCACCAACGCGACGTGCGTCTCCTTGTCGAGCAGGCTCTCGTAGGCAAACACGCGGAACTGCCCGTACCGGGTGGGCAGGTCGGCATCCGCCACACTGCGAACCATCCGCTCGGTGCGCATCCGGTATTTGATCAGATCGGCAATCGTGATCATCAACAGGCCGTGCCGCCGCGCAAAGACGGTCAACTCCCGCACGCGCGCCATCGACCCGTCTGCATTCATGATTTCGCAGATGACGCCGGCCGGGTAGAGGCCCGCGATCCGCGACAGATCCACGGCCGCTTCGGTCTGGCCGGCGCGCACGAGAACTCCGCCGTCGCGCGCGCGAAGCGGAAACATGTGCCCCGGCCGCGACAAGTCGGCCGGCCTGGTCGCCGGATCGATCGCCGCCAGCACCGTGTTGGCCCGATCGGCGGCAGAAATCCCGGTGCTGGTGCGGTGCCGCGCTTCGACCGTCACGCAGAACGCCGTATTGAACAGCGCCGTGTTCTGCGTCACCATCAGCGGCAGATCGAGTTCGTCGAGCCGCTGGCCCGTCATCGGCATGCAGATCAGCCCGCGGCCGTAGGTCGCCATGAAGTTGATCACTTCCGGCGTGATCGCCGACGCCGCAATCGTCAGGTCGCCCTCGTTCTCGCGATCCTTGTCGTCGATGACGATGATCATCTTCCCATCGCGGATCGCGGCAATCGCGTCGTCGATCGGCGCGAACGGCCCGACACGGGCGGCCCGGGAACCCGGGCGCCGGACGGCAGCGGCCCGACGGCGCGGCGTCCGCGGGCTCATACCGCGGCCGGCGGAAGCGCCACGGTGCCCGGCCACACGCCGGACAACTGGGCGACGCGGACGACATATTTGCCAATCACGTCCACCTCGAGGTTGACGCGATCGCCAGCGCGCAGGCCTCGCAGGTTGGTGTGCTCCCAGGTGAACGGAATAATCTGCACGGTGAAGTCTCGCTCGTAGAGGCCGGCGACCGTCAGGCTGATTCCGTCGACGGCAACCGATCCTTTGGGAATGAAGTAGGGCGCGAACGCGGGGTCGAAGGCGACGCGAATCCAGTAGAACTCGCCGTCGCGCGTCACCTCGGTGAGCACGCCCGTCGCGTCGACGTGGCCGAGGACGAAATGCCCGCCCATGTGCCCGTCGGGCCGCATCGGCCGCTCGAGATTGACGAGCGTGCCCGGGACGCACGCGCCGAGGGTGGTCACCCTCGCGGTCTCGGGGCCGATTTCGGCGTCGAGGTGCGAATCCGAGTGCGCAGTCACGGTCAGGCACACGCCGTTGACCGCCACGCTGTCGCCGGCCTTCAATGCCGCGGCCAGTTCGGTGGCAATCGCCAGCCGGTAACCGCCCTCGATCGGGTCGAGTGCCGACACCACGCCGACATGCTCAATCAATCCTGTGAACATCGCCCTCTATCATGACATCGGGTCCGCATGGCTCCACGCGCAGGTTCATCAGCGACGCCATCGAACACCGCGACGAGGTCAACCATGGTACTCCGGCCGGTCCCAACACGCGAGGGGTGACCAGCAGGCGAACAGTGTCGATCACGCCCGCCGCCCATGCGGCCTCGTGAAGCGTGGGGCCGCCCTCGAGCAGCAGCCACTGCACATCGAACCGCGTGAGCGCCGCCACCGCCTCCGCCATGCCGGGGCGCTCCACTCGCACCAGGGTGGCGCCGACCCGCTCGAGCGCTGTCGCGCGCGCCGCGTTCGCGTCGGCCATCTCGGCGGTGGTCACGATGAGCACCGGCCCGGAGGCCAGCGTCCCCAACAGCCTCGCCGTCGGCGGCGTGCGGAGCCGACGGTCGAACACCACCCGGGTCAGCCGAACATGCCGATACACGTCGCGTACGGTGACGATCGGGTCATCGGTCAGCACGGTCCCCGATCCGACGCCGACCGCGTCCATGTCTGCGCGCAACAGCTGTGTCCGCCGATCCGCGGCCGCACCGGTCATGTGCGTGGTCGCGCCGAAGGCCGCCGCCACGCGGCCATCCAGGCTGGTGGCGGCTTTCGCAATCACCCACGGGCGCTGCCGGCGCATGCGGGAAAAGAAGCCCCGGTTGATCCGTATCGCGTCGGCGGCGCCGACGCCGGTTTCCACGCGCACACCCAGCGCCCGCAGCGCGCTGGCGCCGCCGCCGGCCACACGCGGGTTCGGATCGTCGACCGCCATCACGACACGCGCGATCCCGGCGGCCACAATCGCCTCGGTGCACGGAGGCGTGCGTCCCGTGTGGCAGCACGGCTCCAGCGTGCAGTACAGCGTGGCGCCCCGCGCCGCCGGACCCGCCATCCGCAGCGCGTGCACTTCGGCATGCGGTTCGCCGGCTTTGGCGTGATACCCGGACCCGACCACCACCCCCGCCTGCGTCACCACCACGGCGCCGACCAGCGGATTGGGCGACGTGCACCCGCGGGCGCGGGCGGCCAGCGCCAGCGCGCGGTCCATGTAGTCCGCGTCGCGAAGCATCGGCCTCACCAGCCTTCGGTGAACAGGGCGTCCACGTACTCGCGCGCCGAAAAGGGAATCAAATCGCCGATGCCTTCGCCCACGCCGACATAGCGAATCGGCAACCGGAGATCGTGCGCGATGCCGACCGCCACGCCTCCCCGCGCCGTGCCGTCCAGCTTGGCGAGGACGATGCCGCTCACCCCGGCGGCGGCCATGAACTCGCGCGCCTGCGTCAGCCCGTTCTGCCCCACCGTCGCATCGAGCACGAGCAGCACTTCGTGCGGCGCGCCCTCGACTTCGCGGGCGGCGATGCGGCGGATCTTCTCCAACTCCAGCATCAGATTGGGCCGCGTGTGGAGCCGGCCGGCGGTGTCGACGATGACCGGGTTGCGTCCGCGTGCCTTGCCCGCGGCCAGCGCGTCGAACACAACCGAGGCCGGATCGGCCTTCTCTCGGGCTCGCACCACATCGACGCCGGCCCGCGTGGCCCAGATCTCCAGTTGTTCGACGGCCGCGGCGCGAAACGTATCGGCAGCGCACACCAGCGGATCGGCACCCTGGGATTTATAGAGACTGGCCAGCTTGGCGACCGTGGTCGTTTTGCCCGTGCCGTTGACGCCGACCATCAGGATGACGGTGGGCGATCCGGTCCGTGCCACCACCGCATCGGTCAGGCTGAAAATGCCGAGGAGTTCTTCTTTGACCAGGTCCCGAAGCGATTCGTTGTGCCGACGACGCCGTGTCACCGCGCCGACGACGCGCTCGGCGGCGGCCATCCCGACATCGGCGCCGATCAGCAGATCTTCGAGGGCCTCGGCGGTCTCCGCATCCACCGGGACCGCGCGCCGCTCGGGCGCATCCGCCCGTCTGGCAATCTCGTCGAAGCGTCCGGTCAGTTGCTGCGCGGTGCGCCGCAAGCCGTCACGAACGCGGCTGAGCAGTCCCATCCGGGCATTGTATCACCCGGTTTCGACCTCGATCCGCTGCGGGCGCAGCATCAATTCGGCCACCGCGGCGCCCGGCTGCGTGCGGCCCGCAAGCAGTTCGGACATCTGCGCGGCAATCGGCAGTTCGACGCCGCGCCGGGCGCCAAGCGCCAGGGCCGCCTCGGTGGTCTTGACGCCTTCGGCCACCATCTTCATGCCGGCAAGAATCTCCATCAGGCCGCGTCCCTTCGCCAGTTCCACGCCGACGTGCCGGTTGCGGCTGTACTCGCCCATGCAGGTGAGCACGAGATCGCCGAGCCCCGAGAGCCCCGCCAGCGTCTCGCGGCGCCCGCCCTCGGCGATCGCCAATCGCGAGATCTCCGCCAGCCCGCGTGTGATCAGCGCCGCACGCGCGTTGTGGCCAAGGCCCAGCCCGTCGACCACCCCGGCGGCGATCGCGATCACGTTCTTGATGGCGCCGCCAATCTCGACCCCGGCCACATCGGGGGTCGTATAGATGCGGAAGAACTTTCCGCGGAACTCCTGCTGAACCCGCTCCGCCGCCTGCGGGTCGCCGCTCGCCACCGACACGGCCGTCGGCAATTCGCGGGCGACCTCGATGGCAAAACTCGGCCCCGAGAGCACCACGATCGGATGGCTCGCCGCGATTTCCTCTGCGATCACCTGAGACATCCGGAGCAAGGTTCCCGTCTCGAGCCCCTTGACGACGCTCACCAGAACGGCACCCGGCTCAAGCCACGGCCTGACGTCAGCCAGCACGCCGCGCAGGGCGTGCGACGGGACGGCCGCGACCACGATGCCGGCCCCCGCGACCGCCTCGGCGAGTCGAAGCGTCGCGTCGATGCCGGCTGGCAACGTGATGTCGGGCAGGTATACGGCGTTCGATCGCCGCACCCGTATTTCATCCACCACGTCCGGCTCGATCGACCAGAGGCGGACCGCGTGGCCGATGCGCGCGGCATGCATCGCAAGAGCGGTGCCCCAACTCCCGGCTCCGAGCACGGCAATATCGGTCACCGGCGTTCTCCCGGGGAGATGGCGTGGCCCTCGGCGCGACCACCGCCCCGGCTGGCCAGCCGGATCAGTCCAACCAGATTCGAACGATGATGCACCAGCACCAGCAGGCCCGCGACAAACGAGGCGCGCGTCACCGGCGCGGGCGCGTGCATCAGATACACCATCGGGCCCAGACACGCCGCCGCGCAGATCGACCCGAGCGAGATCGTGCGGCTGAGGGCGACGACGGCGGCAAACACAAGCATCGCGGCGAGCATCGCCGGCGGCATCAGCACGCCAAACGCCCCGCACGTGGTCGCCACGCCCTTCCCTCCCCGAAATCCCAACCACACCGGGTAGATGTGGCCCACCACGGCGGCCACGCCCACCCACGCGCACACGCCAGGGCTGGCGCCCAGATACCGCGCCGCCAGCACCACGGCCGCGCCCTTGGCGATGTCGACGAGCACGGTCAGCAGCCCCGCACGCGATCCGGCGACCCGGAAGACGTTGGTCGCACCGGCGTTGCCGCTTCCGACGAGGCGAATGTCGAGGTGACCTTTGCGCCGGGCAAACAGAAAAGCAAAGGGAATCGATCCAATCAGGTAGGCGACGACGACGGCCAACGCGGCGTTCACCGTTCGAGCGTCACGCGAAGGATCGAGCCGTAGATCGATCCGAGCGGCGACGGCTGGCTGCGATAGAGGGTCGCGTGGTCGATCTTGCACCGTCCGATCGGATCGATCGAGCGGGAGGAGAGCACCGAACCGAGATCGACCGAGCCCGGAGACTTGAGCCGCGCCAGCGTCAGGTGCGCCTCGAATGGTTTGCTGTCGACCGCGAACCCGGCGCCCACCAGCCGGCGCGCCAACTCGCGGTGCACCTCGGTCAGCCCGTCCGCCCCCGACGCCACGTCGAGCCTCACCAGCCGCGAAAGCCCGCCCGTCGAAATGATGCCGAGGTTGCCGAATTCGATCTCGAACGGGGCCAGTCGAATCGGCGGCGTGAGCGCGGTCCGCAACAGCGGCAGCCGGCCCCGGTCCACCTCGCCGAGGAAGTGCAGGGTGATGTGAAGCGTATCGGGCGACGACCACCTCAGCGCATACGCCAGATCGCGGCTGCTCGATTCGCACTGGTGCCGAAACTTCGAGATCGCCGTGGCCACGCCGCGTTGCCCCGCCGAATCCAGATCGACAGCCAGGAATAATCTCATCTCACCGCTCCGACGCGCTCACGCGCGACGAACGCCTCACCCGGTTTCGCGCCGGTCACCAGACGTCTCACCATGTCGAGCGCCATCTGCCCCGCAAATTGTTTGACCCGAATCCGATCACCCGGAAATCTGAACGTCCGCACGATCCTCGCCTCGGGGCTGACCGCCGCGATCACCACGGTGCCCACCGGCTTGTGTTCGCTGCCGCCGCTGGGGCCCGCGATCCCGGTGACGCCGACGCCCACCTCCGCGCCCGCCTTCTGCACGACGCCCTGCGCCATGGCCTCGGCGACGTCCTCACTCACCGCGCCACGCTCCTCGATGAGGGCGGCCGGGACACCAAGCCACGACGTCTTGGACCCGTTGCTGTAGCATACCGCGTTCGCGAGCACATAGTCCGAGCTGCCCGCCACGTCGGTGAGCCTCGATGAAATCAATCCGCCGGTGCACGACTCGGCCACCGCGATCCGCCAGCCGCGCCGGCGCAGCGCCTCGCCGACCACCCGCTCGATCGGCCAGCCGTCCACGCTGAACAGGTCGTCTCCCACCACGGCGGCGACCTGGGCCGCCGCCTCGTCGAGCCGCGCCATCCCGATCGATTCGGTCTCGGCATGCACCGACAGGTGCAGCTCGATTTGCGCGGCTGCCGTCAAGATGGTGGTCGCGATCGGCAGCGCCTCGCCAAGCCAGCGACCGTACGTGGGAAACACGATCTGCTCGAACTCCGACTCGGTCCGGCCACACAAGCTCAAGACCTTCCGGCACAGCTTCCGGCCGCCGGCTCTCGGGGCGATCCGTTCGGCGGCCACACGCCCGAACATCGGCTCGAGCTCGGAGGGCGGCCCCGGCAGCAGGATCACGATGCGGCCCTCGCGCTCGATCCACAACCCGGGTGCCGTCCCGTTGGGATTGGGAAGCACCTCGGCGCCGGCGGGCACCAGGGCCTGCCGCCGGTTGACCTCCGGCATCACGCGGCCGCGCGACGCAAAGCGCGTCACGAGGCGATCGAGCACGGCCTGATCTTCTGCCATCGGCAAGCCCAGCAGCGAGGCGACCGCATCGCGCGTCAGGTCGTCGTCGGTGGGCCCGAGTCCCCCGCACATCACGACCAGGTCAACCCGCTCAAGCGCCCCGCGCAACACCGCCGCCACATCTTCGCGACGATCGGCCACCACCGACTTGGCCCGGACCTCGATGCCCAGACGGTTCAACACGACGGTGATGAACAGCGAATTCGTGTCGAGACGCGGCGGCACGAGCAATTCGGATCCCACCGCGATAATCTCTGCAAAGACGAGCGGCCGAGTGGGCACGCCGAGGGTCATACCATCCACCCCGGCCGCCACCACACCAGCACCTGAACGACCAGATTCGCGTAGACGCCCGCCATGGCATCGTCGGCCATGATGCCGAGTCCGCCGCCGAGATGTTCGAACCGCCCTGCCGGCCACGGCTTGATGATGTCGAACACGCGGAACAGCAGGAACGCGGCGACCACCACCGGCCACGACAGCGGCAGCCACAGCAGGCTGACCAGCATCCCGAGGACCTCGTCGACGACGACGATGCCCGGATCTTCGATGCCGAGTTGGCGCTCGACCACCGTCGCACTCCATATGCCGACGGCGAACACGACAAGCGCCGCGCCGACATCGAGCCACGGCGAGCCGAGCATCCGAAGCGGCACGATGAGCAACAATCCGGCGGCCGAACCCGCCGTACCTGGCGCGATGGGCGAGTATCCGGTGTACGCACACGTCGCGACGGCGAAGGCGATGCGGGACGAGACGGGCTGGAGTGTCATCGGATCACAGGACCGAATCGGCGCGTCATAACGCCGCCGTGTGTTGAATCACGCAGGTCCCGGCAATCCGGTCGTGCAGGGCGCGACACTCGCCGAACGTGGCCGGCACCAGACCCAGGCCACCCAGCCCGCCCAAGGCGAGCGTTCGCCAGAGGGCCCGCCGAAGCGACATGGCTTCCGGGCCGAGGGGGACGACCCGGATGCCAACGGCCATCTTTCCCAGGGTCTGGCCGAGGGTGCCGGTAAACAACGTCACGTACCCGCCGTTGAGCAGGACGAAAAAGCCCAGGAGCGGAGCCCACGGCAACGCGCCGACTTCGGAGGGGGCCAACCGGCAGAGCCGGAGGGTAAACCACAGCAGGATCAGGTCGATCGCCGCCAGCAGCATCAGATCGATGGAGGCGGCTCCGAACCGCCGGCCCGGGCGCGCCACCAGCGGGGCCGTCGCGACGGGGGCGACCGCAAATGCCTCCACCGCGGCCATCGGCGCGTCGGGACCGGCACCGTCGCGATCCACGGGAGGGGATCCCAGATCCAGTTCGAGGGGCACGGGTGTTCGCACGTCGCGCCGCACGCGACCGCGCACCGACACGGGCGTTGGTCGACGCACCGACAGCGGTGCACGCGGCGGCGATGCCTGCCGTTCGCTAAACAGCGGCAGGTCCATCGGCGTGCCTTCGGGAAGCGACGCCAGCCGGTGGTCGAGTCCGCGGCCGCCGGTCGCACTGGGCGTCTTCCTGAATTGGGCCCCGCGCGTCATGGGGGCGTCCGCCTGGTCGGGCGGCGCCACGTCTCGGACCATCAGCGAAAACTCGTAGCCGCAGTTTTTACAGCGGTCGACGCTGTCGAATCCGAGATAGCCGCACTTGGGGCACTTCATCAGCGACGCTCGCCCGCCAAAGAGAACGATGGGGTCGAACCGGTTTCGGGTCCTGGGACGCCAGCCGGGGGGAACCCCAGCAGCGCGCGCTGAATCGTGGCTCGCAGGCGGCTGGCCTCGACAAACAGCGGGTCCGCACTGTCGATCCCGTCCAGCGCCGCCAACGCCGCCTTCAACTGACCCGACCCCGACATGGTCCGCGCACGAGACAACGCCAGTTCCGCCCCGCGCGGCACCGGCAACCATTCGGCGGGACGGGCCGGCGCGGCCAGCACCGCGGGCCGGGCGCGCTGCAATTCCAGAAACGGTCTGAGCGGATCCTTAGAGGTGGTGAACAGGATCGCGGCGGCCGCCACCATCGCCAGCCCGACGATGGGAAGCGCCCGGACCGGGCGGCGCGAGGTGCCCAGCAGCGAACGCGACGTCACCGCCCGCGCCGATGTCTGCAGGCGTCGGGCCCGCGATTCGCGGACCTGCGAGGCGCGATCGGCAGACAGCCGCTCCAGGCGATCGAGATAGGTCTGCGCCGTCTCGTGCGGACCGCCCTGGTCCACCGCCGTGCTGAGCAATTCGCGCGCGACACCTTCGTCGCCGCGGCTCAACGCCTCAACCCCCTCGTGCACGAGCTGCTCCGAGCGGCGCTGGCGCTCGGCCATCGCGCCGCGGGCTCGCTCGATGTAGGCCCGGGCCCTGGCGTGGGAGCGGTCGAAAAACAGCACGCGCCCCCACACGTTGGTGGCGTCCTGGTACCGGCCCGCAAAATAATGGTCGAGCCCGGCGAGCAGCAGTTCATCGATCCGCGCATCGCGGTCGGCGACGCCGTCGGCATCGGCAGCGGGCGGCGGAGGAGTGGAATGCGGATCAGTCATGTCGGCGGCGCTGACGTGTGTGGCGATTATACGACAAGCCTACGCACTTTCGCCGTCGCGATCGCCCTGGCGGGCCGGGGCGATCCCCAGACCTTTCATCTTGCGGTAGAGATTGCTGCGCTCGACGCCCAGCAGGTCGGCGGTCCGCGAAATGTTTCCCTGCAGGGACGCCAGCGTCTTGAGGATGTAGTCGCGCTCGAAATCGTCGCGGGCGGTATGCAGCGGCCTCAACGGGGTGGCCTCGACCACCGCGGCGGCCGAGGGTGACGGCGCGAGGAACGTCAGATCCTCTGCCCGAATCACGTCGCCGGGCGCCATGATCATCACACGTTCGACCACGTTGCGCAGTTCGCGGATGTTGCCCGGCCACGCGTAGCGCGCCAGCACGGCCAGCGCGCCTTCGTCCAGCGTCTTGAGGCGCCGGCCGTACTCGCGGGCGAACAACCGCGTAAAGTGGATGGCCAGCAGCGGAATGTCCGCGGCGCGTTCGCGCAGCGGCGGCACGAAGATCGGAATCACGTTCAAGCGGAAGTAGAGATCCTCGCGAAAGCGGCCCGCCTTGATTTCGCTGAGCAGATCCTTGTTGGTCGCGGCCAGCACGCGCGTGTCGACCTTGATGCGGCTGGTGCTGCCGACCGGCTCGATCACCTGCTCCTGCAGCACCCGGAGCACCTTGGCCTGCGTCTTCAGGCTCATGTCGGCGATTTCGTCGAGAAAGATCGTCCCGCCGTCAGCGGTTTCGAACTTGCCCCGCCGGTCCGCGACCGCCCCGGTAAACGACCCCCGCATGTGGCCGAACAACTCCGATTCGATCAGCTCTTCCGGGATCGCCGCGCAGTTCACCTCGACAAACGGCCCGCCGCGGCGGCGGCTCAGCGCGTGGATCGATCGGGCCACCAGTTCCTTGCCCGTGCCGTTGTCGCCCAGAATCAGCACCCGCCCGTTGGTCGGCGCGGCCATCGCCACCTGCTCGCGCAGTTGCGTCATCGCGTAGCTCTCGCCCACCATGGTCAATTCCTCGCTGACCTTGGCCCGGAGCACGCGGTTTTCGGCCTCCAGATGCCGCTGCCTGAGGGCATTGGCGACCACCAGCACCGTCTTGTCGAGCGACAGCGGCTTCTCGATGAAGTCGAACGCGCCCATCTTGATCGCACGGACGGCCGATTCGATGTTGCCGTGCCCGGAAATCATCACGACCGCCGAATCGACCTGCCGGTCGCGCAGACGTTGCAACGTCGACAGGCCGTCAATCCCGGGCAGCCAGATATCGAGCAGAATCACGTCGTAGGTGGCGCGCAGCAGGCGGTCGAGGCACGCTTCGCCGCTGTCGAGGGCCTCGACCTCGTACCCTTCGTCGCGCAACACGCCCATCAGCGCCGTGCGCACACCCGGCTCGTCGTCGACCACCAGCAACCGCGCCTTCATGCGATCCCCGCGATGCCGGCGCCATCGGGCTCGCACGGCAGTTCGATGGTGAAGCGGGTGCCCTTCGGCTGGTTCTCGGCCACCTCGATGGTCCCGCCGTGCTCGGCGACGATCCGGCGCACGATCGCCAGCCCGAGGCCGCTGCCCCGCTTCTTGGTGGAGTAATACGGCATGAACAACTTCTCCCGATCGGCCGGGGCAATGCCCGGACCGTCGTCGGCCACCACCAGGCGCACCAGGTTGGTGCCCGGCACGTGATGGGTTTCGAGCACGACCTGCCCCTGCTGGTTGATGGCCTCGATCGCGTTGTCGACCAGATTGATGATCACACGTCGAATCTGATCCGGATCGAGGCGGACGCGAGGGACATCCAGCGCGAACAGGGTATCGACGCGCACGCGCTCGAACAGCCCGTCGTAGAGCACCAGAATGTGCTTGAGCAGATCGTGGACGTCGGTGGATTCGCGGCGCGGCGCCGGCATCTGCGCGAACTGCGAAAACTCGTCGACCAGCGTCTTGAGCGATTCGACCTCGCCGACAATCGTCGTCGTGCACTCGTCCACCAGCGCTTTTACCTGGTCGGGCGCCGTCGAGAACTGCCGCTGCAGACGCTGCGCGCAGAGTTGAATGGGCGTAAGGGGGTTCTTGATCTCGTGCGCCAGGCGGCGGGCGACTTCCCGCCACGCGGCCACTTTCTGCGCGCGAATCAACGGCGTGATGTCGTCCACCACCAGCACGCGCCCATCCGCCACGCCATCCTCGCCATGCAGACGGGTGGACGCCACCGCCAGCGCCACGTCCCGCCCCTCGCGCGTCAGCGACAACTCCTGCGCGGGCGGATCGGCGGCGCCCACGCCGCGCGGCTGCGCGATGACGGCGAGCGGCTGCAGGTCGGGCTCGTTGAAGACCACCGCCGCGGCCTGCCCCACCACCGACGCGCCCAGCCCCAGCAGCCGGATCGCGGCCGGGTTGATCGTGGTGATGAAGCCGGATCCGTCGATCGTCACCACGCCGGTCGCCACCCGTTCGAGAATCGCTTCGGTGAAGCGGCGTCGGCCTTCGACCTCGGCGTGCTTCTGTTCCAGATCCACCGTCGAGCGATCGAGCCGGCGCCGGTTGGTGGCCAGCTCGTCGGCCATGCTGTTGAACGCGTCCACCAGCGATCCGAACTCGTCGGCGGTCTCCCGCTCCACGCGGTGCTCGAAATGCCCCGCACCAATTTCGCGCGCCGCCACCGCCAAGGCCTGCACCGGCCGCGTGATGCGCTTGGCCAGATACAGCCCCATCCATGTCGCGGCGACGAGGATCATCAGCGTGACCATCAGGAAAAACGAGAGGTACACGCCCGTCAGGGGCTGCCGCAGCACACGCAGCTGAGTGTACGATTCGTAGGCCTTCGTCATCCGGCGCGCCCGCACGGCCATGTCGCCGGTCAGGTGCACGCTCGCCACCACGACACCCGAGACCGAGCCGTCGGGCCGGCGCACCGCCGAGGCAGCGCGGATCAGCTCGCCGCCGCTCTCGAGCGGTTCGCGCAGCCAGATGTCGGGTTGATCGGCCGCCGCCCGCATCGCCAGCCGGTCCGACGATCCCCGGATCGCGCCAGCCGGCAAGCTCGGCGACGCCACGTCCACCACGGCCACCAGCGTGCCGACCGGCTCGTGTCCGCGCGGCATCCGGTACACCTCGATCAACCCGGCGCGCTGATCGTTCACCGCCGGCGCCACCACGTCGCGCACCGGGCGCACGTCGGCCTGCCCCAGATCGATCGCGGCCAGCAGCCGCGCGACATGCGCCGACTCGTCACTCACCTGCCGCTGGCGATCGCGATAGTAGTCGCTGGCAATCCGCTGCGCCGACTCCAGTGTCTCGTCCATCTGCGCGGTGAACCAGCGGTCCACGTTGTTCCGGATGAGCTCGCTGCCCACCAGCAGCACCAGCACCGCCGGCACCAGCGTCATCGCCAGCAGGACCGTCACCAGCTTGGCGCGGAACCGCGCAAACGGCAGGGCGCGCCGCTGCTCGACCAGCAGCTTGATCACGCTGCGGGCGAGCACGAACACCAGCGCCACCAGCATGGTGAGATCCACCACCGACAGCGCGTAGAGCACGAACTCGCTGAGGAAGTCGGGCGCCAGCCGGTTCGACCGGTTCGCCAGCGTCATCGTGCCGGCCAGCAGCGCGACCAGGGCCCCAATCCCCAGCATCACCAGCCACGGATTGTCGCGCATCGGCCGCCGCGCCGGCGTCCGGGCGGGCGGCGCCGCAGGCGGCGGCGTCAAGCGCAGTGAGGTGTGAGACCGGCCGGCCTCAGCCATGATGGGTCCCTGCTCCTCTGGATCAGGGAATGTAGGTGAACCGCGCCGACCCGGTGGCGGCACTCGGCTCCCACGGCCACACAAACCACCGGACGCGAGGCCGTGTGCGGACCTGCAGCCGGACCACGTACTCCACGTTGGCTTCGAGATCGCTCGCCGTGAACAGCGGCAGCTTGGCGAACGTCGTCAGGTACTTCCTGACCGCGTCCTGATCGTCGGTCACCTGGGTGTCGTCGTTGCGACCGTCAATCTCCCGCGTCAGCTGATACCGACCCGTGAGCGTGTCGTGCCGCACCGAGGCCACCACCGACGACGACGCCAGCGTGCGATCGAACCACCACACCGGGCGCCGCAGCTCCACGTCGTAGGTGATCGAGGTGGCCAGCCCCGCGTGAATCGCCTCGCCGAGCTCGTCGAGCGTGCTGGCGGCAAACGCGCACGAGACATACACGCGGCCGCCACGCGCCACCGCAGACACCTCGATGCTCCGCTCCGCGTCGGCGCCTTGCACCGCCGCGAGCGCCAGCACGAAGGCCATCAGCCGTCCCGGAATCATTCCTTGCCGCTGACCAGGTCTTTCAGTTCCGCCATGAACTCGCCGATGTCACGGAAGTCGCGGTAGACCGACGCAAAGCGCACGTAGGCCACCTTGTCGAGCAGCTTCAACTCCCCCATCAACATGGCGCCGATCTCGTCGGTGGAAATTTCCTTCTCCGGCCGATCCTGCAGCGTGGCCTCGACCCGGTCGGCGATGGCCTCGAGGGCCGAGACCGTCACGGGCCGTTTCTCGCAGGCCTTGAGCAATCCGGCGATCAACTTCTGCCGCTCGAACCGCTCGCGCCGCCCGTCTTTCTTGATCACCATGTACGGAACTTCGTCGACCCGCTCGTAACTGGTGAACCGGCGCCCGCACTCCAGGCACTCGCGGCGGCGGCGAATCACGTCGCCTTCGCGGCTCTCGCGCGAGTCGACCACTTTGTCGCCCATGTGACCGCAGTAGGCGCACTTCACGGGGCCTGATCCTCCGCCGGTTTCGCCGCCAGCCCGCTGGCGCTGCTGAAGCTGAGCCCTTCCTTCGCCATCAGAATCGCCCCCGCGATCGTCACCGGCACAAACGACATGGCGTGCAGCACGATGGCCGCGCCAATGGCCCGGTCGTTGGGCGTGGCAAAAAACACGGTCGCCCCGATGCGAAAGGCCTCGTGGAATCCGCCGACCGCCCCGGGCGGCGGCACCGCGACGCCAACCACAAGAATCGTCATCATCAGAAACGCCGCCGGATACGACATCTCGATGTGGAACGCACGACTGGTCGCCCAAATGCCTGCGGCAATCGACAGCCAGAGCGGGAACGACAGGAGCATCGCCACCGCCATCCGCCGCGGCTGACGCACCACCGCCAGACCGTCGACGAACGCCCGAACCAGATTGGCCACCACCAGGGCCAACCGGGCCGGGAGCGCGCCTTCGATCTTCAGGGCCCAGCGTTCGAGCCGTTCCGGATGCCCGGCCAGGCCCATCATCACCACCAGACCCACCAGTGTGGCGCCAAACGCCGTCAAGCCGCCCACCTTGAGCGCCGAATAAATTGCCGGGTCGGTGGTGGTCAGCCCGGAGGAAAACCCCACGACGAAGGTCGCAAACAGAAACAACACCGCCAGCATGTCGAGGAGGCGTTCAATCACCACCGAGGCAAATGTCGCCGTCGGGCTGAAGCCTTCGCGCTTGGCCAGCAGATAGGGGCGAATCACTTCTCCCGCGCGCGCCGGGAGCAGCGTGGAGGCGGCAAAGCCTATGACGGTGGCCTTCAAACACACCAGGAAATGCGGTCGACCCAGCGGCAGGAGGAGGTACTGCCAGCGGAAGGCGCGCAGGACATAGGTGGAACCGGTCGCGAGCAGGGCGAGCAGAAGAAAGTCGACCCGCCCCTCCTGGAATTCTTGCCACACCGATGCCAGGTCGGCGTGTCGTAAGAACCACACCAGCAGGGCGACAGCCAGTCCGACAACGAGCAGCGTGCGAAGACGGGCGCGCATCCGCTCGGAACTCTACTACAAGGAAGTCGGCAAGTCTATGGTCCGCAGCAAGTTACGCCTCTCTTGCGCGGGGCGTACCGCGGCCGGTAACATGGGCGTCGTCGTGGAATCACTCCGGGAGTGATTCCAAAACAATCACTCCCGGAGTGATTGTTTGTCCGGTGCCCGTCAGCCTGGAGAAGTGTGCCCATGCCGCAGCCGATGCTCGATTCTGTCCTTGATGGTCTGACCCCGCTTCGCCGAGGCAAGGTGCGGGACCTCTACGAAGTGGGCGGCGACCTGCTGATGGTGGCGACCGACCGGATCTCGGCCTTCGACTACATCCTGGGGTCGGGCATCCCGGACAAAGGGAAAGTACTCAACCAACTGTCGGCCTTCTGGTTCGGCCTGATGACCGACATCGTCGCCAATCACGTCATCACCACCGATCCGCTCGCCTACCCGGAGCCGGCGCGCCGTCATGCCGAGTTGTTGCGCGGGCGGTCGATGCTGGTGCGGCGCACGCGGCCGATGCCGGTCGAATGCGTGGTCCGTGGCTACTTGTCGGGATCGGGATGGAAGGAATATCAGCAGTCCGGTTCGGTCTGCGGCATCGCGCTACCCAAGGGCCTGGTGGAATCGGACCGCCTGCCGGCGCCGATCTTCACGCCGTCGACCAAAGCCGACAGCGGACACGACATCAACATCAACGAGGCAGAAACCGTGGCGCTTGTGGGCCGCGAGTGGTTCGAGCAACTGAAGGATCTGTCGCTGCGCGTCTACAGCCGCGGCGCGGCGCACGCCGAGACGTGCGGCGTGATCGTCGCCGACACGAAGTTCGAATTCGGGGCGATCGCGGGGCCCGATGGGCGGGAGCGCCTCATCCTGATCGACGAAGTGCTGACGCCCGACTCGTCGCGGTTCTGGCCGTCGGCCACCTACACACCGGGCGGCGGGCAGCCGAGCTTCGACAAACAGTTCGTGCGGGATTATCTGGAGCGCCTCGGGTGGAACAAGCAGCCGCCGGCGCCTGGGCTCCCGGCCGATGTGGTGATGAAGACACGAGAGAAATACGTCGAGGCGTACGAGCGGTTGTCGGGTCGGCGGCTCGACGACGCGACGCCTGCGACTCGGTGACGATTCGCGATCGCTGCCCCAGACAGCGTGGGGGTCGGAGCGGAGGCTGCCCCCGCTCGGACCGTAGGAGCGACGGCGGAAGTGCCGGAAGTGCCGGAAGTGCCGGGCGCGCCGGCGCTGGCAGCCGCGCGCCGCGGCTGGGGACGAGACGGCCGCCAAATTCCGACTACCGCAATATGATTTAGCAGTCCTCCTGTTTCGGTGCCAGCCTCCGCGTCGAGTTGACAGCCTGTCCCGATCCCGTCATAATTGGCAGTCGTTGAGCGTGAGTGCCAGCGCACAGAGGGCCTGTGCGCCAAGGCAGGGTTCACATTCGTAGCAGGAGCAGCAACATTATGAAGGTTAAGCCACTTCACGACCGCATCATCGTCAAGCGTATCGAGGAAGGCGAACAGGTTGTCGGCGGCATCATCATCCCCGACTCCGCCAAGGAAAAACCCCAGCAGGGCAAAGTGATTGCCGTGGGCGCCGGCAAGATCGACGACAAGGGCAAGCGGCTGCCTCTGGACGTCAAGGACGGCGACACGATTCTGTTCGGGAAGTATTCCGGACAGGAAATCAAGCTCGATGGCGAGGAGTTCCTCATCATGCGTGAGGACGAGGTTCTCGGCGTGATTGCGTAGTCGACGGCTCGCCCGTCCAGGTCTTTTGATGCGTGAGTTCGCGACGAACTTCCGCAGCCCGGACCTGGTGCTGAGCAAGCAGGATTCAAACGATCGCTTCGGGCGCCTACGCAATCGCCGTAGCGAGTCGAAGCACTAAGGAGCGTTTCAATGGCAAAGCAGATTCAGTATGGAGAGCAGTCGCGTCAGGCCATCCTGCGCGGCGTGAACAAGTTGGCCGACGCCGTCAAGGTGACACTCGGTCCCAAGGGTCGCAACGTCGTCCTCGACAAGAAATTCGGATCGCCGCTGATTACCAAGGACGGCGTGACCGTCGCCAAGGAAATCGAGCTGCCCGATCCGCTCGAGAACATGGGCGCGCAGATGGTGCGCGAAGTGGCGAGCAAGACGTCGGATGTGGCCGGCGACGGCACGACGACCGCCACGGTGCTGGCGCAGGCCTTCTACCGCGAAGGCGCGAAGATGGTGGCGGCCGGCGCGAACCCGATGGACCTCAAGCGGGGCATCGAGCGCGCGGTCGACGCGATCATTGCCGACCTCAAGAAGCGGTCCAAGCCGGTCAAGGGCCACATGATTGCCCAGGTCGGGACCATTTCGGCGAACAACGACGAGACCATCGGCAAGATCATCGCCGAGGCCATGGAGAAGGTCGGCAAAGACGGCGTCATCACCGTCGAAGAGGCCAAGACCCTCGAGACCTCGCTCGAAGTGGTCGAGGGCATGCAGTTCGACCGCGGCTACCTGTCGCCCTACTTCGTGACGGACCCGGAGCGGATGGAAGTGGTGCTCGAGAATCCGATGATTCTCATCCACGAGAAGAAGATCAGCTCGATGAAGGACCTCCTGCCGATTCTCGAGCAGGTGGCGCGCCTGGGTCGGCCGTTGCTGATCATCGCGGAAGACATCGAAGGTGAGGCGCTGGCTACGCTCGTGGTCAACAAGCTGCGCGGCACCCTGCACGTGGCTGCGGTGAAGGCGCCGGGCTTCGGCGACCGCCGCAAGGCCATGCTCGAGGACATCGCGACCCTCACCGGCGGCAAAGCCGTCACCGAGGATCTCGGGATCAAGCTCGAGAACGTCAAGATCGAGGACATGGGCAAGGCCAAGAAGATCACCATCGACAAGGACAACACGACCATTGTCGAGGGCGGCGGCGAATCGGCCAAGATCGAAGGCCGCGTCAAGCAGATTCGCGCCCAGATTGACGAGACCACGTCGGACTACGATCGCGAGAAACTGCAGGAACGGCTGGCCAAGCTGGTCGGCGGCGTCGCAGTGATCAAGGTCGGCGCGGCCACCGAGACCGAGATGAAGGAAAAGAAGGCGCGCGTCGAAGATGCGATGCACGCCACCAAGGCAGCCGTCGAAGAGGGCATCGTGCCCGGCGGCGGCGTGGCGCTGGTTCGCTCGCTTGGCGCGCTCGACGGCCTCAAGGCCGACGGCGACCAGCAGATGGGCATCAACATCGTCAAGCGCGCCGTCGAAGAGCCGCTGCGGTGGATCGCCCAGAACGCGGGACAGGAAGGCTCGATCGTGGTCCAGAAGGTCCGTGACGGCCAGGACGACTTCGGCTTCAACGCGTTGACCGACAAGTACGAGCACCTGGTGGCGGCCGGCGTCATCGACCCGACCAAGGTCGTGCGCTCCGCGCTCCAGAACGCCTCCTCGATCGCGTCGCTGTTGCTGACGACCGAAGCGATTGTGGCCGACATTCCTGAAGAGAAGAAGGAAGCGGCGATGCCCCAGGGCGGCCACGGCGGCATGGGCGGCATGTACTAAATTCGGGTGTGGCGTTTGGGCCGACACAGGGGTCGGCCGTAGACGCCAGCACACACGCACGGATGCGATCCTGCGTAGAGACACGAACGGCCCGGTGGGCAATTGCGCCCATCGGGCCGTTTCTCTTTTGGCCACGATACGCCGCTGGTCAGATCCGGCGGCATGCGTTTGCGACCGCCCACGCCCTCGCCCTGTGTGGGGCGGGGGCTCGTCGGGTGGGCACGGC
>Ga0194060_10001177_pt1 | contig 18829 bp, 19 predicted proteins | sample SepL225m_MetaG_FD_163427 | JGI IMG/M metagenome (GOLD analysis project Ga0194060, IMG submission 163427) | Anoxic zone freshwater microbial communities from boreal shield lake in IISD Experimental Lakes Area, Ontario, Canada - Sep2016-L222-5m | ecosystem: Environmental > Aquatic > Freshwater >...
GCAACACCACCATGATGATATGATATAAATATTAACTAGCAAATAAATTAAAATACCACCAAACAAAAAAGTATTTTGTTTATACAAATTTCGCAAGCCAAATAATGCCAGAAGGCAAACTGGGGCATAGACAAAAAAGCCTTTTGAATAACTAAATAATACATTTGTTATTTCTGGTTTTAGGAAATTAAATCCTTCCTTTGTGTAGGACCAAACAAAGAAATGATCGGTATGTGCTTTGTATATTCCCAATTGACATACTGCAGGAATTGTTGCAAAAAGAAGTGCAACGAAAATTGTTTTTTTCTCTTGAATACTCCTTCTTACAATGTCTAGCAGATTCGTTTTGTCCTTTGCCAGAAAAGGAGCAATTAATAGAACAATTGCATCAGTAGGCCGTACGAAAAATAAAAAGGAGCTTGCGACAATAATATATATCAAGCTTCTTTTATTGAACGCAATAAATATCTTTTTTAAATGATAGAGTAAGAAGCAAACAAGTCCAAATGCCATAATATGGCACCATCCGGGAGCAAATACTGCATAATAAAAAATATTGGTACAGAAAACCATGCTCAAACTTACAGTGCATATGATCCATTCTTTCACTGCAAATTGTCGTAAGAATTTTCCGAAAAAGTAAATTCCCCAGAGTAAATAAAATAACGTGGCGAACGAAATGAAGATAGGGAACCATTTGGAATATCCATCTAATGGCTCGTTAGCGCAGTAGCTTGTAAAATAAGCCATGCCAAAAAAGGGCAACTCCATCAATGGAGTACCTATAAAATACTTTATAACTCTTGGATTTTCTTTTTCGCTATCTAAGTGATGATTAATGAAAATAGATGGTAGATAGCGGTAATAATAATAGGCGTCTGTGTTTACTGCATATTTCCATTGCTCACCTTTCAGTCTGTAAGTATAATCAGAATACAGAAGTGAAAAACATATTAATAGTAAAGTGACGTTAAAGGACGATGTTAATCTTCTCAATTTTGTAATCATCCTTTTTTGTTTTCCCTACTCAATTATCATTTCAGGAATATCTCCTTCAATCACTAATTTTCCTTTGGTGGCATTTTTTATTTCTTCTACACTTATTCCTGGGGCTCGCTCCAATAATCGGAAACCTGCGGGAGTAATGTCGAGTACTGCAAGTTCGGTCACTATTTTTTTAACGCACCTGATTCCTGTCAATGGCAATTCACATGCAGGCAGTAGTTTTGATTCTCCTGCTTTGTTTACATGCTGCATTGCCACGATAATATTTTTTGCTGAAGCTACTAAATCCATTGCTCCTCCCATGCCTTTAACCATTTTTCCGGGTATTTTCCAGTTGGCGATGTCTCCTGTGTCTGAAACTTCCATAGCACCTAATATTGTCAAATCTACCTTTCTTGAACGGATCATTCCAAAACTCATAGCAGAATCAAAAAAAGCTGAACCTGGCACTGTGGTTATCGTTTGCTTTCCTGCATTAATCAAGTCAGCATCCTCTTCTCCCTCTATCGGAAAAGGCCCCATGCCTAGTAACCCATTTTCGCTTTGCAGCACTACATTCATTCCTTTGGGAATATAGTTAGCGACTAGAGTAGGAATCCCGATACCAAGATTCACATAATAACCTTCTCTTATTTCTTTTGCTATTCTTTTTGCAATACCTACTTTATCTAACATATTCTTGTGTGGCTTCTGTCGCCTTCAATTGAGTAAGCGTATTTGAAGCACTTTGTTTATTATTTCTGTTGTTGTTTACTTTCAATTTGTTTTAATGCATCGCTACCGAATTAAGCAACTGGTTTCCTCACCGTTCTTTGTTCAATTCTTTTCTCGTAATTCACACCTTCAAAAATTCTATGTACATAAATTCCTGGAGTATGTATCATATCAGGGTCTAGTTCTCCAGCTTCAACCAATATCTCCACTTCGGCTATTGTTACTCTTCCTGCCATTGCCATTAATGGATTAAAATTTCGAGCTGTTTCTCTGTATATCAAATTTCCTTGTGTATCCCCTTTCCAAGCCTTCACTATTGCAAAGTCAGCATCAAACGCCATCTCCATCAAGAATTCCTTCTCTTCACCATCAACCACAAATTTCCTAACCTCCTTACCAATTGCTATTTCAGTTCCCACACCAGCCGGTGTAAAAATAGCTGGCATCCCATATCCTGCAGCCATGCATCGTGTGGCTAAAGTGCCTTGAGGAATTAATTCCACTTCAAGTTCTCCGCTCAGTAATTGTCTTTCAAATTCTGCATTCTCGCCTACATAACTCGAAATCATTTTTTTTACTTGTCGTGTTTGCAACATTAATCCGATTCCGAAATCATCCACTCCGGCATTATTCGATATACATGTCAATCCTTTAACACCTTTTTTTACTAATGCGGTAATACTGTTTTCGGGTATACCACACAAACCAAAACCACCCAACATGATGGTTGCATTATCGCCAATATCTCTTATGGCTTCTTCTGCATTTTTTACACTTTTATTCATAAAACTATTAATTAAATCAAAAACTAATCACTACTAACTAATACACATCCTCGGCATTAAAATTTTCTGTTCCACTTTCAATTTCCTTATTGTATTTGGAGCAATCCATTTCAATGTCTATTCGTTTGGATGGTTTTGTGAAATCACCTTGGGTGATTTTAATTGTTTTATCGGCATACACTTTTTGCATAAACTTGGCAAAGATTGGTAACGCCATATTTGCACCTTGACCTTGGTCGGTACTATTGAAGTGGACACTTCTATCTTCTGCACCTACCCAACAACCCGAAACCAAATCAGGAGTGATGCCCATGAACCAGCCATCACTATTGTTTTGAGTTGTTCCTGTTTTACCCGCCATAGGATTGGTTAATTTATAAGTGCCTCTCAATCGAGCGCCTGTACCCATTAATACAACTCCTTTCATTAATTGAAGCATCACGTATGCTTTTTCTTCACTCATTACCTCTTCTGTTTTCGGAGCAAAATCTGCCAACACTTTTCCATTCTTATCTTCGATGCGAGTTACAAATGTGGGTTGTATCCATGTGCCTTTGTTTGCAAAAGTTGCATTAGCGCCTACCATTTCAAATACCGATATTTCGGGGGTACCCAAACATATGGAAGGTACCGCGTCAATAGGGCTCACAATACCCATTCGTCTTGCTAAGTTCACCACTGCTTGTGGCCCAAACTGTTTGATTAAGTAAGCAGAAATATAATTGATAGAGTTAGCAAGTGCAAATTGAAGCGTGACTTGTCTTCCCTCGTATTTTTCTTCACCTGCTGAGTTGTCAGGGCAATATTGAGGTTGACCAGCTGGCATATCGATGCAAGTTCTAACGTTAGGCAATCGGTAACAAGGAGAATATCCTTCTTGTACAGCGAGTGCATAGATAAAGGGTTTGAACGTAGAACCAACTTGACGTGAATGACCTATCTGCACGTGGTCGTATTGAAAAAATTTATGACTGTTGCCACCAACCCAAGCTTTGATATAGCCTGTTTGTGGTTCGATAGACATAAATCCTGTTTGAAGAAAACCTTTGTAATAACGAATCGAATCGAAAGGACTCATGACGGTGTCTATTTCTCTCTTCCATGAAAACACGGTCATTGCTGTCGGGGTGCTGAAGTTCTTTTCAATCTCTGCATCACTCAACCCTGCTTTCTTAAGCACACGGTAACGTTCCGAACGTTTCATGCCCTGATGTAGTATGCCTTTTATTTCAGCTTTCGTTACGTTGTAGGCAAACGGAGCATTTCGTTTTTGTTTACAATCTTTGATGAAAGATTCTTGGAGCTTTGTTAGGTGTTCGGCTACTGCTTCCTCGGCATGGCGCTGCATTCGCGAATCGATGGTGGTATAAATTTTTAATCCATCACGATATACATCGTATTTTTTTCCATCGGGCTTCAAGTTTTCTTCACACCATTTTTTCAAAAACACATCTCTAATATATTCTCTAAAGTAAGGAGCTAAACCATCGTTATGGTCGGCAGGATGGAAACTTAACGTAAGTGGAATTTTTTGTAACGAATCCAATTGACCGTTGGTGATGTATCCGTATTTATTCATTTGCTGCAACACGGTATTCCTTCTGCCTTCCGATTTAATCTTGAATCGATTCGGGTTGAACATGGCAGGGTTTTTGGCCATACCTACCAGCACTGCAGCCTGCTCCAATCGCAATGAGTCAGGAGTGGTGTCGAAGTAAATTTCGGCAGCTGATTTAATACCCACTGCATTATTTACAAAGTCAAATTTGTTGAGATACATTGCAATGATTTCTTGCTTGGTATACTCTCGCTCTAGTTTCACAGCAATGATCCATTCTTTTAATTTTCGAATGACTAAATGAAAACCATGCAGCTCTTCGCGAGGGAAAAGCATCTTTGCTAATTGCTGTGTGATAGTACTTCCTCCTCCACTGCTTTCACTATGACGCATCGCACCAAATATTGCTCTGCCCAATGCACGGATATCAACACCGGAATGACTATAAAAACGAGCATCTTCAGTGGCGATGAGCGCATTCACCACATTAGGTGAGATGTCTTTAAACTTTACATTGGTGCGGTTTTCGGCAAAGTACTTCCCGAGCACTTTCATATCGCTCGAAAAAACTTCGGTGGCTAAATTTGTTTTCGGATTTTGTAATGCTTCCGTGTCGGGCAAATCGGCAAACAAGCGGACACCGAGTACAAAGGATAAAAGGGAAATAACGGGTAGGCTAAATAATATCCAGAACCAGAGTATGTATCTTTTGTTTTTATTTTCTTTTTGTGCACTCATGTATTATTCTGCTTTTGCAATTCTTAATCCAACATCCATAATCAACGGAACAATATCAGCTCGCATTCCATGTTGTATTTCGAACGAATAAGTTCCAGCAACAGGGAATCGAACATTGCGCTTGAACAATATTTGATTGTCGTAGATGTCGCCCATTCCGCTACCGAGCCATTTTCCTTTTTCATCCGAAAGGATGCAGTCTAAGGTATCGTTCGACATCTTCCCATTTGGAAATTTAGTCTTGATAAAAAGGTATAGGTTTTGGTAAGGATAACCATCCGCATTGCGAACGTTTACAAAAAAATTAGTTGGTGATGAAGGGTCTTTAATATCCACATCAAATTTTAGGATGTTGTCCGTTTTCCAACCTGTTTCAGGTATCTCTGTGTTTTTTTCAAAGATTCGTTTTCCATCGCAGGAAGTAAAAAACAATGCCGAAACCATGAATAGGAAAGCAATTTGTTTGACCGTTATTTTGTTCATTTGTTTATTGAATCGTTTTTTCAAATTAAATGGATGGTGTACAATAAACATTATTCCTTGGTTTCCTGAGGAGGTTTTGGTTGACCCGAATTGTTCGGCCTTGGACGATTTCTGTTCGGTCTATTGCGATTCGGATTAGGATTCGCATTTGCATTCGGCTTACTTCCATCCGCATTCGGTTTTGCCTGGTTCGGTTTATTCGGAGCAGGTCTGTTCGAATTCGGCTTGTTTTGAGCTGGCCGATTTTGATTCGGATTCGGGTTCGGCTTGTCGGGTGTTGCATTTGGTGCAGCCTCTTGTTTGTTAGCATTTGGCGGACCAGTGCGTTTCTTCTTTTTCTTTTTCTTGCTCCTGTCAAATCGAGTAAGACTATCTTGCCCCACCACATTTTCGTAATCGTGTTTTTTCTCAGCCAGCTTCAACGGAACAACTTTTAGCGTAAGGTCTTCTGGTTTGGTGCCTTCAGCATTCATGGCCATAATTTCTTTTACACGTGCCACCGAAAGTCCTATGAAAGTATCTGGTTCGTCAGTGTAAGAGAAGAACATGATGTGGCGGAAGATATCCGTTTTTTGATGAAAAGCTCTTCCCTTTTGTGTTTCAAGTTTTACATGGTTAACATCAGGAATGTCTCTCAATGCATCCATGTAACTATCCAATTCGTAATTGAGGCAACATTTCAGTTTGCCACATTGTCCGGCAAGTTTCAATGGGTTGAGTGAGAGTTGCTGATACCTTGCGGCACTGGTCGATACCGAACGGAAATCGGTAAGCCAAGTAGAACAGCAAAGTTCGCGACCGCATGAACCAATGGAACCTAAGCGCCCTGCTTCTTGTCGGGCACCTATTTGTTTCATCTCCACTCGCACTTTAAACTCGTTGGCCAATACTTTTATCAGTTCTCGAAAGTCAACTCGGTCTTCGGCTGTGTAGTAAAAGATGGCTTTGGTTCTATCGCCTTGATACTCTACATCTGATATTTTCATTTGCAAGTTGAGCTTTACAGCCATCGTTCGTGCGCTGTACATGGTAGCTTGTTCGAGCTTTTGCGCTTCTTGCCACTTGTCGATATCGCTTGGTTTCGCTTTGCGATAGATTTTTTTTACTTCTTCGGAGTTCTCTTTTACGTTGCGTTTTTTCATTTGCAGTCGCACCAATTCACCCGACAAGGATACTACTCCAATATCATGTCCAGAACCTGCTTCTACCGCTAATACATCACCAACGTTGATTTGATCGTTGGTAGTATTTCTATAAAATTCTTTTCTGCTATTCTTGAAACGAACTTCTACTATGTCGAATGGCGCTTGTCCGCTAGGCAATTCCATATTGGATAACCAGTCGAACACACTCAATTTATTACATCCTCCTGTTCCGCATGAGCCATTGTTTTTGCAACCGCCCGGCAGTGATCCACTCACCGTGCTGCATCCTCTGGCACTCGTACATCCACTACATCCCATATCTTTTTTTACTTCTTAATGCTCGTTAATAATTTTTTGTTCTCGCTCTCCTCGTTCGCTCTCCGTCAGTGCAATTACACTGGTTTTGGTAAATTTAATAATTCATTGAACTTTAATGCCAAATCCATAAACAGGATTTTTGTATTGGCATTTCGTTCCATATGAAAATACGCTTTGTTCAGTTCTTCAATAAATCGTTCTACATTGTTGGCATGAATAAATGGCGAGAATTTTTTTACAAACTCTTGTTCATCCACACCGAGTTTAATCAAACTTACATCGGCATAACTCATCATCAAACTTTCGCGCATGATGTGAAGCGCATATTTCAAAAAGTTTTTTTGTCGCTCTCTGCCAGTAGCTGCCACTTCGTCAATCCAAACCATTACCGCTTTTGGGTCGAACTTTAAACTAGCACGCATGAGTTTCTGAAAGCTTGCTAAGTTTTGTGCTGCGTTCTCGTTATCGCTAATCATCAAGATAGCTTCGGCATAATTACCATCGGCCAAGTTGGCTGTGTTTGCTGCTAGTTCAGGATTTATTCCGTGCCTTTCTATCAGGGCTTGTTGCAAATCTTCTTCAGTAAGCTTTGGTATTTTGATGAGTTGGGTACGCGATAAAATGGTGCGCAACAATTGGTCTTCGCTTTCGCATACCAATAGGAACAAGGTTTTATCAGGTGGCTCTTCTAAGATTTTCAAAAGTTTATTTGCCGACTGATGATTCATCTTATCTGCTTGCCAGATAATCATGATTTTGTATTCGCTCTCGTAAGTAGTGAGGCTTAGCTTTCGCAGTATCTCTCCGCTTTCGTCAACACCTATCACCGCTTGTTTGTTTTCGGCCGACAATTGTTCAAACCAATTGAACAGCGTGATGTAGGGGTTATCGATAAATGCTTCGCGCCACTCTTTAGCCACATCGGTGCTCACGCGCACCTCTTTCGAAAGTGCTACTGGATACACAAAATGCAGATCGGGATGGATGAGTTTGTTGTACTTAATGCAACTCGAACATTTGCCACACGAGTCGAATTCTTGCTTATCGATACAGCTAATGTACTGGGCATAGGCAACAGCCAAAGCAAGGCTCCCATTCCCTTGCGGGCCAAGAAATAATTGGGCATGGCTAATGCGACCGTCTTTAACGGAACGCAACAACCGCTCTTTGATAGCGCTTTGACCTATTATTTCTTTAAAAAGCATACCCTAATGGTGTTCAAAAATAAGTTTCAAAGATAGGAAATGTAATTGATATGAAGAGGGGTTTTCTTTCATCAAAAAATTAGGAATTAAGTATGCCTCAAAAGGGCAATAACAGACCTAGTTATTTACCCTTCACGTTTCTCTTTCTTAGGTTGCTTCACGCACTATGGCGTGGTGTACACATAAGAGTCGGAGAGGGAAGTGGTGCCCGAATCGTAAGTCAATGCAACTTGATAGGTATACGTCATTCCGTTAGCTGGCGATGTGTCGCTGAAGCTTTCGGTAAATGTAGAACCACTGGAATAATTCATTCGCGAGAAAGTTCCTTTAACCACTCCATCGCGGTAAAGCACCACCTTTTCGTATAAATTATAATTAATGGTTACCGTGAGGTCGTTGCGCGGAACACCCGATACAAGGGTGGTGGAAACGCTCGAAATGCTTACCACTTTGGAGCCTTCGTAGTTTTTGTCGTAGGGGTTGTTGTTCAGTTTTGTATCTTTCAGTTTGTTGCAGCCCGATAGCACAACGATTGAAAACAGGGCAAAGGATAGAAGTCGTGTCATGTTTTTCATTTTAAAATTTCAGTGTTAATCCTCCGTAAACGCCTTTGCTGGTGGGGTCGGGGAGTAGGTTGAACTGAATGCTCGACAATAAAGTTTCTTGTTTGTAAACGGGAGGCAGTGTTTTGCGCTGTTTCAATATCAAGCGCACGTAATTAAGCGCTAGCAAGCCCGACACGGTGTAACAGGTGTATTCGAGTTTTTTATCGTTGTTGTATTTTTTCTGATAGGTCTCAAAGTCGCTCCGCTGTTGGTCGATGGCAGCCTGGCTGCCAAGCCGTAGATAGGTGTCGCGGGCTTTGATGGCATTGATGTATTGCTTTTCGGCCACCACCTTATTCACAATCAAACCTGCACCAATGGCGGCACCCATGAGCACAGGCGAAATGTACAAGCGTTTGTTTCGCACTTGTTGATACGTATTTTTCTCGTTGATGTACTTGGTATACAGAGGGTCGGTTTTCACGCGATAGGTATAACGGGCAGTATCTTTGGGACGAATGTTGATGGTCGAATCGATAAGTGCAATGGTTGGAGTCCAAATGCGGATGCGGTGTTTGCCGGGTTCCATCTTCATCACTGTGTCGTTTACTTTAAACGAGGTTTCGTTGTCGAGCTTGCAGAGTGGGCGTTTGCAACCGTATATTTTCAAACGCAAATAGGAAGCCTGCTCGGTGGATTGAGCAAATGCCCCACCCAGAAAGGCTATCAATAGTAATACTAGTATGTTGATTTTTTTACCCATCCTTTTTACTTCGTTAGTTGGAGGATGCAAATGTATTGTTTTTTAATTGACAGAGGGAAGGGGGAATAGCGATTAGCGAATAGAAAATAGGCAATCGGTATTGAATTGGTGAGTTGTTCATTTAGGTACTTCATTTAATTTAACAACGCTATAGGTAATATTAAATCTTTTAGCATATTCTTCAACCGTTTCTTTGTATCCTGCTTCCTTCCTTCTTTTGTTGACATTCTCTGGGTCTTGAATTGGATACACAAACCCTTTTGATTCTCCTTTCGGAATATAAATTTGGGTTCCATAGATTTGTTCTTTTCCTTGATTCATCAAATAACGGTCTTCCATCATCGGGACACATTTAGTGGGCAATTGCTTTTCTGCTTCTGTTTTTTCATCAAGTCGAGGTAGATGCCAATTTTATCAATGTTGTGCTGAATAACAAAGAAAGCCACCATACAAGTTTTGTCGCCAACTAAATTCCGTCCAGGATAACCTCTTGTACTAAAAACATTTTCAACAAAAATCAGATTTGTTGAATCATATCTTTTTTGCATTCTCATAAGGTCTTTATCAAAGTTGGTAATAGAAACATTGTATTTTCTGGCTATACGTTTCTTTCTTCCTTTCGCTTTAGCTTCTGCAAGGCATCTATATTTCTGGTCAATATTCATAATGCTGTCAAGCGACTTTTTCAACTTCGTATCTATGGTGCTTTGCCCGAAAAGTTCCATTGAAGTTAAAGTAAGAGCTACGATTAGTAAATGTAGTTTCATTAGCTCGTATTTATTTAGCACAATCGTTACAACAAGAATCTATTAGAAGAAGTAGAGCACAAGAGAGTAATAATTTCGAAAAGTAGTTCCACCACATTTATAATGCATTTAAAATTCTCTCTTCAAAAGTAATAATTATTTATTTGCCAGAAAGGCAATTTTGCAATTGAGCAGTAGGCAATTGTTCAATTGTTCAAACCAAAGAATAGTGAACATCCGAACAATCGCATTTCGAATTGGGTAAAGCTCCCTCTCCTTTCGAAGAGGGGCAGGGGAGAGACCCCCTTTTATTACGCAATAGTAATCACCAATGGCAATCCGTCAGGACCGGCTTCGTTGTGCGAGTTAAGGTAAAAACCAATGATATAAGCTGTTTTGCCAACTTGTCCGCTAGTGAATAGCAAATCGAATTCCGAACTTGTTTCGTCATCCAACCTCACATAATCTGCCGGTTGAGGTACAGTGCCAGCGCCTACTATGGCCATTTTCACACCTATGGCATCCACTCCTTTGTCTTTACCTTTCTTAAAAGGGTTGCTGGTGTTTATGGCCACAATAGCCATGGTGAGTGCAGTGCGACTGATGCAAACGAGCGATGGCGAATATTTCGGAATACCGGGCGAAGTAGGGTTGGAGTCTGGTTTTTTAATATTGCAAACTGCACGTTCTTCGCTGGTAAGCGTTATGGTGGTATCGCTTTTTATATTAGCACGTATACCTTGCGTTAGTTTAAAACCATCAATATAAGCTTGATTGATGGCTGATATGGCCACTGGACCGTACAACACAGGGTCGGTATAGGTTTTGTATTTTGGTCCAAAATCGGTAAAAAAATCGGAAAGGGCAGTTACTTGAGTTGGCGACAAACCAAATCGGATAACGCGTGCAGGGTCGGTAACGAATGGAATAAAATGCGTTACAAATAAATTAAACTTGAGAATTTTGAATGATACGTTCATGGTGTTTTAGTGTTTATTATTAATTATTATTACTTATTTATTAGTTTATATTTTATCAGTTCTAGTTCTTTTTCTTCACTTCCAAATTCCCTGCTTTTCACCAAAAATTTTCCTGTTTTTATGTTTTGGTTCATTTTGTCTCAAAAAATTGCTATTGATTATTAATCGTTTAGCAATTTCCAGCATCTCTTTTTCCTTCCGCGCACACTTTCACTCCATTTCTGCTCGCGGACTCTTCGTAAGCGTTTGCGAAAAGGCCGTGAGCATTTTCGAAACGACCGTGAGCGTTTTCGAAAAGGCTGTGAGCTTTTTCGAAACGACCGAAAGCATTTTCGAAGAGGCCGTGAGCACTTTCGAAGAGGCCGTGAGCATTTTTCAAAACGACCAAAATCATTTTCGAAACGACCGTAAGCGCTTGCGAAAACATTTTGAGCATTTTCGAAGCGGCCGTGAGCATTTTCGAAGCGACCGCGAGCATTTTATTTTGCTTCTCGAGCGCTCGAGAAACGAAAGTTTGGCCTCGAGGAGGTTTTCGAACCATTTTTGAAGAATCATAACAAAGAACCGGGAGCAAAATTCGTATGAAAAACAATACGCCCAACCTTCTTGTAAATTTTGATAAGAAGGCTAGGCTTTTTTATCGTTAATTTTACTTTCGATTTCAAATACTAGTAATATGGAAAAGGAAACTGAAATTAAATTAATACGCAGAATTCAGCTTTGGAAACACAGCCCTCTGCTTGGATCAAACCCAATAGCAATTTGTGTTCTTTTTTGTTTGGAGATTCAAGAAATGAGTCCAACACAGTTAAGCCACTACCTCAGATGCGGATCCAGTGCCAATTTGCAATGCTCCACCACCAAAGATTTGGTAAAATTCGGATGGATTAACGAAAGAATTGTGAATGGGGTAAAAATAAAAAAACTATTTAGCATCACCCCGAAAGGTCAAGCCCTTCTCGAAAACGCCAAACTATTAGAGCCCTTTTTACTAGAAGCAAGAGCGAAAATGTTTCAGTAAAATAATGACAAATATTTTTTTCTTGAAAACAAATGTTTGCCCAACAATATTGAATAGCAAAAGAAACCGTATATTTGTTATCGCTTATTGGGGCATTAACTAATTGTATTTACAAATTACAAATCGTGATGGTGATGAAAAAAAATTACATTTTATTTCTTATGCTCGCTTTCATCGGCTGGAGCAATATGGTAAAGGGGCAAGTGCCGCCAAACTGGGCATGGGCGAAGGGAGCAGGTGGAAGTGGGGATGATGTTAGTAATGGTATCGCAACCGATGCTGCAGGGAATACCTATATAACAGGCGGGTTTAGTAGCCCTACCATATCCTTTGGAGCAACCACACTAACAAATAATGGCGGTGGCAATGTTTATATAACTAAATACGATGCCAATGGAAATGTAATATGGGCTAAATCAGCAGGAGGAATTTATTCTGATCACGGGAGCAGTATCGCAATAGATGCAGCAGGTAATACCTATATAACAGGCGGGTTTAGTAGTCCTACCATAACCTATGGAGCAACAACCTTAACAAACAATTCGAATAATATTTATTCAGATATTTTCATTGCTAAATACGATGTCAATGGGAATGTATTATGGGTTAAATCTTCAGGAGGAACTTCTGATGATGAGGGTGAGAGTATTGCACTAGATGCAGCAGGGAATGCCTATATAACAGGCTACTTTCAAAGCCCTACCATTACATTTGGAGCAACAACCTTAACCAATATTGGTAACTACAATACTTTTATTACTAAATACGATACCAATGGGAATGTAATCTGGGCAAAATCATCAGACGGAAGTACTGGTGTTCAAAGTTTCAGCATTGCATCAGATGCATCAGGGAATACAACTATAACAGGCTTTTTTTATAATGCGAGTGTCACATTTGGAACCACCACTTTAACGAATAATGGGCTCAGCGATATTTTTATTGTTAAATACGATACAAATGGGAATGTGATTTGGGCAAAATCTTCAGGTGGAACTTCTGATGATTGGGGTTACAGTATTGTAATGGATGCAGCAGGTAATGCCTATATAACAGGCGAGTTTGGTAGCTCTGCCGTTATATTTGGAGCAACCACCTTAACAAATAATGGAGGTGGGGATATTTTAATTGCAAAATACGATACCAATGGGAATGAGGTATGGGCAAAATCGGCAGGTGGGAGCGGTGATGAGCAGGGTTACAGTATTGCAACAGATCTTTCAGGAAGTACTTATATAACAGGTTATTTTAGAAGCCCTGCGATTACATTTGGAGCAACCACTTTAACTAATAATGCTTTTTACGATCTTGTAATTGCAAAATACGATACCAATGGGAATGTAGTATGGGCAAGCTCAATTGGAGGAAGTTCTAATGATTACGGTAGCAGTATTGCAACAAATGCAACTGGGTATACATGTGTTACAGGCTATTTTCTTAGTTCTAGCATCACGTTTGGAGCAACAACTATAACCAATGCAGATATTACAGGTGGCTCTTATGATGTATTTATAGCAAAATTGAATGCTACAACAGGCATAGCAGAAATGGAAAATAATGCGGCAATAGTTATTTCCCCCAATCCTTTTAGCAACTACACCACCATCACACTACCCTCAACCCAACAACCCGCAACTATTATCCTCACCGATATACTAGGCAAAGAAATAAGAACCATCCCTCATGTGCGCGACCGACAAGTGGTAATAGAAAAAGGCGAAATGAAACCCGGCATTTATTTCTTAACCCTAACTACCCAAGCCGGAGTAGAGAACAGGAAAATAGTGGTGGAGTAACGGCTTACCACAATGAAACAAAGCACTTGGTGTCCTTATGTCTTAGTGGCGAATGAAACGAGTAATTCATAAAAACTTTATCTTTGTAAAAAATAATAAGCCATGTCAACAGCAGAACTAAATGGAATAAAACTTAATTTGATAAGCTGGATAAATCAACTCTCAGACAAAGAGTTAATCTCTTTTCTCGATGGAATTCGACTTTCAAGAGCAAACGAAGATTGGTGGAACGAATTATCAACTGTTCAAAAAAAGCAAATTTTATCAGGCATAAAAGATGCAGATGAAGGAAAGGTAATTGACTCTAAAGATTTTTGGAAGAAGATAAAAAATGTCTGAAATAAAGATTAAACAAATTGTTTATACTAGCACTTCCTTAAGCAATGCAACTGCTATAAAAAAGTATTTATCAAATAAGTTTTCACAAAAACAAGTCGATCATTTTTTTTCTTTGTTGCAATCCTTCGAATCGGTTGTGATATCCTATCCAAAACTCTACCCCAAAACAACTAAAAAAAAAATGTGAGGCGTGCTGTTTTGAGTAAACCGCTCTCTGTATTTTATAGAATCGAAAAATCAACAATAGAGGTATTGGCTATATTGGACAATCGCTGCGATTTTGAAGTGTGGATTTGATAATAACAAAGTGTCAAAGCTTCAGTAACTAAAACAGATTAGCCCCCCTCTCCCTTGTTTGTATCGAGGGCAGTTGAGGTTAATTCCTAAATATGTTTTCCATCATCTACAGAATAAACAAATAAAATTATCTTTGCCACACAATTAGAAAAATTCAACTAAAACTAAAATAAAGTATGTACGGAGATTTCAAGAATCATTTACAGGCCGAATTAAAAACCATCGAAGAGTCGGGGTTGTTTAAAAAAGAACGAATCATTACCACCGAACAAGGAGCTGTTGTAAAAGTAAGCACAGGTGAAGAGGTTATTATCTTTTGTGCCAACAATTATTTAGGCCTATCCTCTCATCCCAAAGTAATAGAGGCCGCTCACAAAACCCTCGACAAACACGGATATGGCATGAGTAGTGTGCGTTTTATTTGTGGTACTCAAGATATACATAAAGAGCTAGAAAATAAAATTGCAAAGTTCCTTGGTCAAGAAGACACCATCTTGTATGCTGCATGTTTCGATGCCAATGGCGGTGTTTTCGAACCATTGCTTGGCGAAGAAGATGCTTTAATATCTGACGAACTAAACCATGCTTCCATTATTGACGGAGTGAGGCTATGCAAAGCACAACGCTATAAATACCGCAACTCCGACATGAATGATTTGGAAGAACAGCTGAAGAAGGCGCAAGCACAGCGTTTCCGATTGATAGTAACCGATGGTGTGTTTTCGATGGATGGATTTGTAGCACCTCTTGACAAAATATGCGACCTTGCCGAAAAATACAATGCCATGGTAATGGTTGACGAAAGTCACGCTACAGGCTTCATTGGCAAAACAGGAAGAGGTACTGTTGAATTGAAAAATGTAATGCATCGTGTCGACATCATCACCGGAACATTGGGCAAAGCCCTTGGTGGTGCCATGGGTGGCTTCACTACCGGAAAAAGAGAAATCATCGACATGCTTCGTCAGCGTTCGCGCCCTTACTTGTTTAGCAATTCACTTGCACCTCATATCGTGGGTGCTTCCATCGCTGTTCTCGATATGCTTAGCGAAGCCACCACTTTGCGCGACACATTAGAATGGAACGTTAACTATTTCAAACAAGGAATTAAAAAGGTTGGATTAGAAATAAAAGATGGCGACTCAGCCATTGTTCCTGTTATGCTTTACGATGCCAAGTTGGCTCAAGACTTTGCAAACAAACTATTAGCCGAGGGTATTTACGTAATCGGTTTCTTTTATCCTGTGGTGCCAAAGGGGCAAGCACGTATCCGTGTTCAGCTATCGGCAGCACATACTAAGGAGCATATTGATAAAGCACTAGCAGCTTTCGAAAAAGTAGGAAGAGAATTAAATGTAATTAAGTAGAAGGTCAAACACTTGTATCATCAGCCAAAACTGATGGTACAAGTATTAGTCCGAATTTTTTTCTACGCCAATGTGCATCAACGCATCGCCTTGGTTAATCACCGGATGCGTGTTGATAGCAATGATAAATCCATTTTGAGGAGCAGTTATTTTCTCCATTTGTTCTCCAAATGGGTCGGTGATTTCTCCAATCACTTCACCTTTAGTAATAGGCACACCATTGGTTTTAGTACAATGAAACATGCCTGATGATCGAGCTCTCACCCACGATGATTTAATCACCAACGAATAAGAATTTTCTCGAACATCTACGTCAACCATCTTCAAATATTTCATCAAACGCAAGCAGCCATTCACTCCTTCATTGATGTATTGATAATGGAAGCGCGATGATTCGCCACCTTCAAAAACCAAAATAGGTTTACCGTTCTTAGCGGCTTCCTTTCGATATGATTGATCACGAAAAGGAGCATTAATAATGTAGGTCGGTGCAAATTGTTTGGCAAGCTCCAACGAGCGACCATCGTCAAACGTGCAACGCAATTGCGGATAATTGTTGATTTGTTTTCCTCCAGTGTGAAAATCAAGCCCAAGGTCGATTTGAGGAATAATTTCGTTTGTAAGGTCGTAGGCAATGCGACTACCCAACGAACCATTTTTGCTACCCGGAAAACATCGATTCAAATCTTTGCCATCAGGCAAATCGCGAGTGCCGTATAGAAACGCAAAGGTGTTGATAACAGGAATAGCCACCACACTCCCGCAAAGAGGGTTACGAACTTCTTCCTTAGTGATTAATCTACGAACGATTTCTATACCATTCGTTTCGTCACCGTGCATACCTGCTTGTATCAATAATGTCGGCCCAGGATTTTTCGAGCGAAAAACATAAATAGGAATTTCAATTACCGCTTTCGTTGGCAATTGATACCAGTTCAAACTTATTTGAGCGGAGTTACCTGGTTCAATGTTTACTTCATTTATTCGTATGGTTTTATTTTCGTACTCCATCGTGTAGTTCAGTATTTGTTGAGGGAATAAAGATAAATTAAGGTTCGTGATTAAACTCGTTACGTTCTACATATTCAATGATTTTGCCAGCAATATCCACACCAGTGGCGCCTTCTATTCCTTCCAGTCCAGGCGAGGAGTTCACCTCCATCACCAACGGACCACGCGAAGACTGAAGCATATCAACACCTGCTACGGCAAGGCCTAGTTTTTTAGCAGATTTAATAGCGGTTTCCCGTTCATCTTTGGTAAGTTCTAACACGGTAGCATTTCCTCCTCTATGCAAATTGCTTCTGAATTCGCCAGGCAATCCTTGGCGTTTCATTGCTCCCACTATTTTGCCATCCACTACAAATGCACGTATATCAGCACCTCCAGCTTCTTTAATAAACTCCTGAACCAAAATGTTTGCTTTCAATGCAAGAAAAGATTCCACCACCGACTTCGCTGATTTGTGCGTTTCCGCCAATATCACACCAATACCTTGGGTACCTTCTAAAAGCTTTATCACCACAGGCGCACCACCCACTTGTTCTATCACGCTATCGATGTTCTTTGGTGCCGAAGCAAACGCAGTTTTAGGCATTCCTATTCCTGCTTTTGCAAGCAATTGAAGGCTTCTTAACTTGTCTCGCGAACGAACCAGCGCTTGTGATTCAACAGAAGAAAATACTTTCATCTGTTCGAACTGACGAACCACAGCTGCTCCGTAGAAGGTAACAGAAGTGCCTATACGTGGAATGATAGCGTCAATTCCTTTCACTTCTTTTCCACCGTAAAAAATGTGAGGATTGCTTTTTTCAATCACCAACACACATTTCAAATGGTCGAGAACAATTACTTCGTGTCCTCGCAGTTCAGCTGCTTCCACCAATCTACGGGTAGAGTAGAGTTTTGGTCCTCGCGATAAGATAGCTATTTTCATAGTAGTTGAGTTTTAGATAAATGAAATACTGTGTTAATTGAAATGATTACTATTTATTTTTAAAATGTTATTTCGATTCCATACAATTCAAAAGGGATACATCCACAATAAATTTATTCTTTAAAAAACGTCTGCCCAACAAAACAGGGTAACGCATCGTTCCTCTATTGGTAAGCGAAATTAATGCTTTTATTCTTTTATTCCCAATTTTAATAATTGTTTTTATCACGTATCTATTTTCTGTTTCGCCAAACGAATTCTTTATTTCCTTTTGAAAAAAATCGGAAGAGTGTTGTTCCTTCTCGTTGTACTCGGGGTGACTTGGGTCTAGTAATTTAAAATACAAAATATCATTTTCTATTCTGATATCATGGCAGTGAAGCACAGAAGTGAACGCTCCAGTATCTATTTTAGCCTCTATAGAAAATAAGCCTAAGTTAGGGAAATCAATAATTTCTCTGCGTCCTATCGTTGGTTTTGTTTTGTTTGGTAACATCTTTGGTAAATTCAAACGCAAGATATAAACTTTTAATCAATGAGTTGGTGTAATTTTAGACAATATCAATTTTATGACACAAGAATATCAGGACATTGCAGTTGGCCAAGGTATACCTGTTACTCTTCTTGGACAAACATTATTGGAAGGAAAGGAGAAATCAATAAAGAAATTAATCTAAGATGATTCAGAAAAACTCATTTAGCTAGTTCAACATCAATTGAAAAGTTCGAATTGTTCTTGCCTTTCATGTTTTTATAGTAGTCCATAATTTCTTTCATGTCCTTTTTATAATCGCCAGTTGGATATATTATTTTATCAATTCCGGTTGTTTTGCTTTCGTAGTTAATATATGCCAAAGCGAGTGGAACCTCTGCTTTTATGGCAACATAATAAAAACCTGTCTTCCATTTCTCGACACGTGAACGGGTTCCTTCTGGAGTTATTACAAGTCGCATTATATCGCGAGTTTTAAATAATTCAACCATCGAATCGACAGCACTAGTTTTTTCGCCACTAAATTTGTTTTTGGTCCTATCGATTGGCATGGCACCTAATGCAAGTAGAAATCGCTTAAAAGGAAAACGTATCC
>Ga0194060_10001178_pt1 | contig 18820 bp, 33 predicted proteins | sample SepL225m_MetaG_FD_163427 | JGI IMG/M metagenome (GOLD analysis project Ga0194060, IMG submission 163427) | Anoxic zone freshwater microbial communities from boreal shield lake in IISD Experimental Lakes Area, Ontario, Canada - Sep2016-L222-5m | ecosystem: Environmental > Aquatic > Freshwater >...
CGGGGTCTCTCCCGATGCTAAACCTCTACTGATCTCCTCCCGCTCACAGCTAGAGAGTCGTCGATATGCCCTTTCTTTCATACGGAGTGAATGTATCACCCCGTTGCGCTAGATTATTGATTCCAAGCAGAAAAAATGCCTATTGGTAGGAAGCCCGAGGTTCATGAAACGGAGAGGCCAAAGGTGGATATGTACTGGAACCCTTTCAGGGGTTTATCAACAGACGTCGCAGCGGCTTTAGGTGTTGGCGATGCTGGATTTCAAGCAGCGACAAGAGCGATGGTTCTTGAGGCGATATTTTCGGGAACGTTCGACGGTGGGCACGTGACATCGATCTCATCCGACCTAGTGGGTAGGGGTTGGGGAGAGGACGAATCAGTTATTCTTACGGATTGGATTGTGGAAATGCGAAAAGAGTTTTTGAGGAACTATGGTTTAGAATCAGATCCTAATGTTGAATAGGGGATGGTGTTGTTGTGCTTTTCAAATAACGTGGCGCAAACGATTACCGAGGGAAGGGCGAAGAAATAAACAAAGAGCAAAGAACAGAGAGCAATTCCCGACTGGAGCTGCTCTTTGTTCTTTGTTAACTGCTCTTTACGCTTGCTCTTGACCGTTCTCTTGCTCTGGCGGATGAGGGGGGGGGTAGAATTGGAGCATCTAAATAACTTAGCAAAGATTATGTCTGAAAAGATGCCATTGAGTTCAGCAGTATCCGAAAAAAAAGAGGGGATAGAAGATAAGGGGCTATGGAAAAAATTAGCAGGTGCTTTTGGAGGTTATTCTCAAGTGCCAGATTCCGTAGTTGGGATGGCGATTGCGGGTCAGATGAATAATGGTGGCTTGTCCATTGAAGATGCGACCGCTGAATTAGATCGTACCGTTAAACAGATTTGTGAACGATGGGAGGATCAAGATCCGGCTCCAAATGCCGATGAGATTCGTAAAGAGATTATCCGTGGAATGAAGGAGATGACAAAAGATTGGACTGAGGATGCAGATAACAAGGCTGTAGCTTTTGTTCGTATGCTTGAAGAAAAGAAGTGATTTTTTTCTGAAATAAAACACCTCGCTTTCGCGGGGTGTTTTTTTTCGTCAAAACGTTGAAGTTGTGACATTTTGTCACAGGTTGAAATTGGAGGAAGAACACCCACACACAGGCTTAAATTGGTAAAGAAAGGACTTTTATATTAAGGTTGTCTCATATGGGCTTCTACAATGTAATGTTTCGAAAAGAACCAGAGGGTGGCTACACAGCTATTGTTCCGAGTCTTCCTGGTTGTGTGACGTACGGTCGTAGTCTTGAACTAGCCAAACAGCATGCGGAAGAAGCAATCGAACTTTATATCGTCAGTCTCAAAAAGCACGGTGAATCTATTCCTTCTGACGAGACGTCTTTCTTTGCACCGATACGTTTGAATGCTCGTACACGCTCAAGCTCTACAAAGCGCAAAGCGTATGCCGCCTAAGTTGATTCTAAAATATCGGGAGATTATTCAGAGATTGAAGGCATTAGGTTTTGTCGAGGACCACATCGTTGGGAGTCATGTTGTTTTTTATCATTCCAAGACTGGAAAAAGAGCAGTCGTGCCAAAGCATGCAAAAGAGTTAGCCAAGGGAACAGTCAAATCCATTATTCGAGAATCCGGACTTGATGTGCAAGATTTTTTGCAAGGTTGAAACTTGATCATGAGGGGCTGGCTGATGGGCTCGCTTTTTTTTTGTTTGTGGTGTGGGCTTGACCGTTCTCTTGCTCTGGCGGATGAGGGTGGTAAAATTTGGATATAAATATTCATGATAAAGGACTATGTCGATGGAAATGCCAAAATCGGTTGAAGTAGAATCGAAACGTTTTCTTGTGAAATGGGAACAATTTAGCAACGATGGTTTGAATTCACCTTCATACTCACGGTCGGCAGAGGTTATGGCAGTGAATGCTGAAGCAGCAATCGATAAGCTTAAAAAAGCTGGAACGATTGATGAGGCAAGCGCTGGGTTCGAATGCACAGCCGAAGAAATTGTTGAATCAGAGTAAAAACAAAACACCCGCCTTACGGCGGGTGTTTTTTTCGTCAAAACGTTGAAGTCGGAACCAGGCTGCTATTGAAAACTATTTCCTGTCGAACCTTCTGTGTTTTTGTGCGTTTGTCCGGAAGCATGTGCCGAATGGACGGGACGCTTTATTGCGTAGCACTCGCTGTTACTATAGCATATTTTATTACTCTTGTCAAGTATATTGTATTAATCTTGGCTAAGATTAGCCCTTGTATTATGATACAGATATGCCAAAACACCTGCCCGTCCAACCATTTCGTCAGACGCCTGGATTTTGCGGGCCCGCCTGTTTAAAGATGGTTTTTCAGTATCACGATGTGCTTGTTTCTGAAGCGGCGGTCGCAAAAGCCGCTCACGCGAAACGCGCAACGGGAACCGAGCTTGAAGGCATGAAAGATGCGGCCGCGCATTTTGGGTTTTCTCTACGGTTTCAAGATAATGCGTCTTTTGCTGATGTTCAGGCTTTACTGAAAAAGGGAATACCTCCAATTGTTGATTGGTTTTCGACGGATGATGGCCATTATTCCGTTGTGGTTGGGTTGGATGCGAAGTCCATCTATCTGCAGGATCCTGAGCTAGGGGCAATCAATAAAATCGATCGAAAGACGTTTTTCCGTTGCTGGTTCGATTTTCCGGGTGAATACATACAGAGAGCATATGACGTGATTGTGAGAAGGTTGATGGTTGTGGAGCCGAAATAGTAAAAATTGCTTAGATTAGCCAATAATGCGGTTGGCTATGTTTGACGTTTCCCGTCTCCCAATTCACGATGCTTGATATATGTCATTTCAGCGAATTTTTGAGATGGTTCGACGCCAAGGGTTGCCGATGGTGGTGACGGACGAGACGGGAAAGGAGCCCGTTGTGATCCTGCCGTTTGATGTCTATGAATCCCTGATGGGGTCGGATAACAAGCCGCAGCCGGAAGTTAAGCCGGTCCCAACTGCACCTCCTCGAATCGATACAGTGATGAAGGATGAAATTTCGCTAGAAGAGCGGTTTTATGTAGAAACGCCTGAAGGTCAAGAAAACCGCTCATTATAGCCAAATATCTGATAACGATATATTGGTTTGTTCTAAGACTTGCATATCCAGGAACGCTCTGCTATTCTGCGGTCACTCATAAGTAGTTTCTTATTTTAACTTAGCCATTCTCACGCTTTGCACCATATGGCAGACAAGTTCTTGCGCACCAAACCGCACGTCAACATCGGCACAATCGGCCACGTTGACCACGGAAAAACCACCACTACGGCGGCTATTTTGTCGGTTCTTGCCGCTCACGGCATGATCGCCCAGAAAAAGGGCATGGATGATCTCGACAAGGCTCCAGAATCTAAGTCCCGCGGTATCACAATCGCAACGGCTCACACGGAATATGAGTCGGAAAAGCGCCACTACGCGCACGTCGACTGTCCTGGCCACGCTGACTACATTAAGAACATGATCACGGGTGCCGCCCAGATGGACGGTGCAATCCTCGTGGTTTCGGCCACTGATGGTCCGATGCCTCAGACCCGCGAGCACATTCTCTTGGCCCGTCAGGTCGGCGTTCCTTCCATCGTCGTCTTCTTGAACAAGGTTGACATGGTGGATGACGCAGAGTTGGTTGACCTCGTTGAGCAGGAAGTCCGCGATCTTCTCACAAAGTACGAATTTGATGGAGAAAAGACGCCAGTGATTCGCGGTTCGGCTCTCAAGGCCCTCCAGAATCCTTCTGATGACGCCGCTTCCAAGCCAATTCTCGATTTGATCAAGGCTTGTGATGAATGGATCCCAGAACCAGTTCGTGAAACAGATAAGCCTTTCTTGATGCCAGTGGAAGACGTGTTCTCGATTGAAGGTCGTGGCACCGTGGTCACGGGTCGTATCGAGCGCGGTATGATCAAGATCAACGAAGAAATCGAAATCGTCGGTCTCGGAGAAACGGCAAAGACCGTTGTCACGGGTATCGAAATGTTTAACAAGCAGCTCGACGAAGGTATGGCTGGCGACAACGCTGGTTTGCTCCTCCGCGGCACAAAGAAGGACGACATCGAGCGTGGTATGGTCTTGGCAAAGCCAGGCTCCATTCACCCTCACTCTGAATTCGAAGGTGAAATCTACGCATTGACGAAGGAAGAAGGTGGTCGTCACAAGCCGTTCGTTACAGGATACAAGCCTCAGTTCTACATCCGCACGACAGACGTGACTGGTGAAGTAACTTTAGCCCCAGAGGTAGCCATGGTTCAGCCAGGCGACACCGTGAAGATCACGGTTAAGCTCATCAACCCAGTTGCTATCGAAGACAAGATGCGCTTCGCCATCCGTGAAGGTGGCAAGACCGTCGGAGCTGGAGTTGTTACAAAGATCATTAAGTAATTCGTAACAGTGAGAGGATTCCCTTCGGGGATGCCATGGTCCTCTCCACCCATTACAATGTCTGACACGAAAAAGCCCGTCACAAAAGACGAGGCACCAAGCCACCGAGTTCGCATTAAGATCCGCGCGTACGATCACAAGATCATCGATCAGGCCACGAAGACCATTATCGAAACGGCTGAGCGCTCCGGCGCAAAGGTCGTCGGTCCAGTCCCGCTGCCTACCGAAAAGAAGAAGTGGACGGTCAACCGTTCCTCCTTCGTTCACAAGAACGCACGCGAACAATTCGAAATGCGTATTCACAAGCGCATCGTTGACATCCTCGACCCAAACGCAAAGACGATTGACGCACTCACGTCGCTCAATCTTCCAGCTGGTGTCGACGTAGAGATCAAGATGTAATTCAATTCACAATCATCCACGTTCGATCCCACGGAGAAAGTTTTCGCCCTTAAGCGAAATAACCTCCCTGCAGTGCATCGAAATCGATATCACGACAGACTTATAAAGCCTGGAATGTGTAGACGATTTCTGATCGCCTGCGGATTCCAGGCTTTATGAAATTCATCCTCGCCACAAAACTTGAAATGACACAGGTGATCCGTCCCGATGGGACGGTCGTTCCGGTTACCTTGGTACAGGCGGGTCCGTGCGTTGTTACGCAGGTTCGTACTCTTGAGAAAGACGGTGTTGCTGCTATTCAGGTTGGCTTTGTGCCAGTCCGAAAGTTGAGCAAGCCAGAAGCGGGACATTTGAAAGATCTCCCGAACATGTCAGAGTTGCGCGATTTTCGTGTGGAAGCTTCGGACCTTAAGCGTGGTGATGCCATTGAAGCAACCGCTTTCCAGGTCGGAGACATGGTGAATGTCACAGGCGTTTCAAAAGGAAAGGGTTTCCAGGGTGTTGTGAAGCGCCACGGTTTCCATGGTCACCCAGCAAGCCACGGTCACAAAGACCAGCTTCGTATGCCGGGTTCGATCGGTGCCGGTGGTCCTCAGCACGTGTTCAAGGGTCGCCGCATGGCTGGCCGCATGGGCAACGAGCAAACAACGGTTCAAAAATTGCAGGTCATCGAAGTACGCGACGGAGGAGTGCTCGCCATCAAGGGCGCCGTTCCTGGCGCTCGTCACACGGTGCTAGAAATTGTTTCCGCCTCATAATATGCCAAGTGTCTCTCTCTACAATCAAGAAGGCAAAGCCTCTGGTGAAGTTCAACTTCCAGACGCTCAGTTTGGCTTGAAAGTTAAGCCATCTGTTGTGCATGAAGTGCTTTTGGCGCAGCAAGCAAACCGCCGCAAGTCCATCGCGAACACCAAGACAAAGGGTGAAGTGAGTGGTGGTGGTAAAAAGCCATGGAAGCAAAAGGGTACGGGTCGTGCTCGTCAGGGTTCCACACGTAACCCACAGTGGGTTGGTGGTGGTATTGCTTTCGGTCCATTGTCCGAGCGTAACTTTTCGCTCAAGGTCAACCGCAAGACAAAGCAAAAGGCTTTGTTCATGGTGTTGTCTGACAAGGTCGCGAACAAGAACTTGATCGTTATCGAATCGATCAAGACCGAGCCAGCTAAGACAAAGTCATTTGCGGCTTTCGCAAAGAAGTTGCCACTTGGTCGTTCGACATTGTTCGTTATTCCTTCCTCAAACCCAACGCTCATGCGCATGGTGCGCAACTTGCCGAACGTGACGCTCGTCACGGTTCAGTCGGTTAACCTCGAAGATGTGATCAAGCATCGCACCGTCGCGTTCCTTCAGGACGCGGTTCCGGCCTTCGAGAAGATCTACGCATAATATGGCTATCCTTGATGTTTTGAAGAAGAAGCCTGCTGCAGCAAAAACTCCAGCAGAAAAGAAGCCAGCCAAAAAGGCTGCGACGAAGAAAACGGAAGAAACTCCGGTTGCTTCGGTGAAGACGGCCGTGCAAGGCAACCGTTTGGCGAACCTCGTTCTCGTGCGTCCGCATGTGAGCGAAAAGGCCGCACGTCTTGCTGATCGCGGAACGTATGTCTTTGATGTCACGCAGAACGCTGAAAAGATTTCTATCCGCAAGGCTGTGGAATCTTTGTACGGTGTCAACGTAACTGACGTGCGTATCATTAAGATTCAGGGCAAACCAATTCAACGTGGACGTCGCATTTCGCGCCGACGCGATCTTAAGAAGGCGCTCGTCACCTTGAAGAAAGGTCAGACGATTGCCCTCTACGAAGGCGTCTAAACTCCTATGCCAATCAAGAAATACCGTCCAGTTACCAAAGGCCGCCGCGCAAGCTCGGTGCAGACGTTTCATGACGTCACAACGATGAAGCCGGAGAAGACTTTGATTACGACGAAGAAACAATTCGCTGGTCGTTCCGCAAATGGAAAGATCGCTGTTCGCCACCAGGGCGGCGGCAGTAAGCGCTTCCTCCGCGATGTGGATTTTATCCGCAATCGTTATGATATCCCTGCCACGGTAAAATCCGTTGAGTACGATCCAAACCGCGGTGCCCGTATCTCACTCATCGTCTATAAGGATGGAGTCAAGAGCTACATCCTCCAACCAGACGGTCTGAAAGTAGGGGACACGGTCATGTCATCACTCACCGAAGCGGAAATCATGGTGGGAAATAGACTTCCTCTTGAAAAGATCCCAGTCGGTACGATCGTTCACTCGGTCGAGCTCGTTCCAGGCAAGGGTGGGCAGATGGGGCATGGAGCAGGTTCCCGCATCGAGTTCATGGCCGTTGAATCACAGTGGGCGGTGCTCAAGCTTCCATCCGGCGAAACGCGCCGTGTGCCAAAGTCTTGTATGGCTACCATCGGCGTCGTGTCGAATGTGGACTGGCACTTGGTCCGTTGGGGAAAGGCCGGACGTATGCGTAACCGCGGTATTAAGCCAACGGTTCGCGGTAAGGTCATGAACCCGGTTGATCACCCACACGGTGGTGGTGAAGGTAAGCATCCAATCGGTATGAAGTACGCGAAGACAAAGTGGGGTAAGCACGCGCTTGGAGTGAAGACACGTCGTCACAAGCTCGCATCGGATAAGTTCATCATCACGCGCCGTAAGGGCAAGACTCTCTAAACCTATGTCACGCAGTCTCAAAAAAGGTCCCTACCTCGATCCACGCCTCATGGAGAAAATCGCCAAGGCTGGTCCTGGTTCGAAAACGACCATCAAGACGTGGGCACGTGCCTCGACGATCACCCCAGCCATGGTTGGGATGACCTTCGGCGTTCACAATGGCCGCCAGCACATCAATGTGTTTGTGGTCGAGAACATGGTTGGTCACAAACTCGGCGAATTCTCACCGACGCGTAAATTCACCCGACATGGAGGCAAGCTTGCGAAGGCTAGCGACGCGACCACGCCCGCTCCAGCTTCCGCGCCTGCAGCCAAGAAGAAATAATATATGGACGTCCACGCTTCCTTACGCCATCTCCGCCAGTCGCCCCGCAAGGTGCGCCTCGTGATTAATGCTATCCGCGGCCTTTCGGTCACGGCAGCAGAGACGCGCCTCAATTTCACGCCGAAGATTTCGGCAAAGCCAGTGTTGAAGCTTCTTCGTTCGGCTGTTGCCAACGCGGAGCATAATTTTAAGCTTGATAAGCAGGATCTTTACGTACGTCACATCGTGGCGGACGGTGGTCCAACTTTGAGCCGTTCACGTCCACGCGCGTTCGGTCGCGCAGCGCCTATCCGTAAGCGCACGACGCACATCACATTGATCCTTGCGACCAAGGGTGATGCAAAACCGCCTGAAGGAAAGAAGAAGCTCAAGAAGGCGTTGGCTATCAAGAAGGCTAAGGCCACCAACAACTAATATGGGTCACAAAGTCCATCCTACAATTTTCCGTATTACGACGACTACCACTTGGCCGTCGCGCTGGTTCGCGCGTGAAGATGTCTACCGAAGCCAGCTTCGTCAGGACATCGGAATTCGCGAGTTCCTCATGAAGGAACTTAAGGAGTCTGCCGTGAATCGCATCGATATCGAGCGTTCGCGCGGTATTGTTACGGTAACGGTGCACTCGGCAAAGCCGGGTCTCGTGATCGGTCGTTCAGGTGACGGTATCGAAGCCCTCAAGAAGAAGCTCATGAAGAAGTTCTTCCCAATGGCCGCCAAGACCGTTCGCGTAAATCTCACCGTTCAAGAAGTGAGCCGCCCAGCGCTTCAGGCAGCTCTTGTTGTACAGGGTGTTATTGCCGACCTTGAGCGCCGCATGCCATTCCGCCGTGTATTAAAGATGTCGATCGAACGCGTAAAGAAGGGCGGAGCCCTTGGTGTGAAGATCGCCGTCTCAGGTCGTTTGAACGGCGCTGAAATTGCTCGTCGCGAATGGTTGGCATGGGGAAAAATTCCTCTCACCAATTTACGTGCCGACATTGATTATTCTCAGAGCTACGCAGCGACCATGGCTGGTTCGGTCGGTGTGAAGGTCTGGATTTATCGCGGTGACGTGTTCGCTCAAGATCGTTTGAATCAGTATCAGCCGACCACGCAGCGTCGCCCAGCGGGCCAGCGTGATCACGCGCAAGTAGCCTAATCCCACCCATATGTTGATTCCAAAGAAGGTCAAACATCGCAAGTGGCATAAGGGCCGAGCTCGTAACATCCGCCACGCCACTGATAAAATCGAACTCGCCTTTGGACCATTTGGTCTGAAAGCGATGACGGGCTCCTGGATCTCGAGTCAAGAGATCGAAGCCGGCCGCCGTGTTCTCACTCGATATATTAAGAAGGGCGGAAAAGTCTGGATCCGCGTTTTCCCAGATAAGCCTGTCACCGTGAAAGGTAATGAAACTCCTATGGGAGCTGGTAAAGGCGCAGTAGACCATTACGTCGCGGTCGTAAAGCCAGGCACCATCATTTACGAGATGGATGGAATTCCGGCCGATCAAGCTAAGATCGCGCTGCAAAGTGCGGCTTACAAGCTTTCATCGGTCTGTAAGTTCATCTCCAAATAATATGGAAGCCAAGGAATTGAAAACAAAGTCGTCCGTTGAACTTACCAAGATGGCTGATGAGCGTCGCGCTGAGCTCCGAGCTCTCCGATTCAAAGTCGCAACACGCCAACACGGAAAAGTACGCGACCTGCGACGCATCCGCCAAGAGATCGCTCAGATCGAAACGGCAAAAACTGCCGCCAACACCAACGTCTAACCTATGAATGTCACTCTTACTACTCCAACGACCAGCCGCCGCCTGCAAGGCGTCGTCGTTTCGACGGCCATGCAAAAAACGGCTGTGGTTCGTGTGGACCGTCGTCTCTCGCATCCGAAGTACGGCAAGTACTTCACGCGTTCGACGAAGTTCAAGGTGCATGATCCTGAAGCGAAAGCTAAGGTCGGCGATACGGTTGAATTCGCTGAGTGCCGCCCACTTTCGAAAGATAAGTGCTGGGTTTACGTCTCCACGGTCGCCGTGACAAAATAATATGGTACAACATCGTTCCATGCTGACTGTCGCGGATAACTCTGGAGCCAAATTGCTTCAGGTGATTCACGTCGACGGAGGCTACAAAAAGCATTACGGAAGACTCGCTGAACTTGTCACATGTGTGGTCAAAGAGGCCGCTCCTCGTGGACTTGTAAAGAAGTCTGAAATCGTTCACGTGGTGTTGGTTCGTACTCGTAAGGAGACGCGCCGCGCTGACGGTACCTATGTTCGCTTTGATGAAAATGCTGGTGTGATTATTGATCCGAAGACGAAGGACCCGAAGGGAACTCGTATTTTCGGACCAGTTGCACGCGAGTTGCGTGCTCGTGGCTTCGCGAAAATTATTTCGCTTGCCCCAGAAGTTGTCTAACCCTATGTCCACTAAATTTCAACTCAAGACCGGCGATGTCGTCATCGTCACCACCGGCAAAGAGAAGGGAAAGCAGGGCAAAGTGCTGCAGGCTTTTCCGCGTCTCAACCGCGTTGTGGTTGAGGGCGTTCGTCTGTCTAAGCGCCATCTCCGTACCCGCAAGGAAGGGGAGAAGGGTCAGATCGTCGAGGTTTCCATGCCAATTCATGCTTCCAACGTGATGCCAGTTGGTGCGAGCGGCAAGGCTATTCGTCACAACAAGGCTCGCGCCACAAAGTAATATGACGCTCAAAGAACGCTACATTAACGAGATCCGCCCACAGCTCATGAAAGAGCTCGGCATCTCCAACGTAATGGCTGCACCAAAGGTCACCAAAATCACGGTGTCTGTCGGATTGTCGCAGTCAATCAAAGAACCAAAGGTTCTCGAGTTGATTGAGCAGACCTTGCGTCGTATCACGGGCCAAAAGGCCGTGAAGACCAAGGCGAAGAAATCAATCGCAAGCTTCAAAATTCGTGAAGGTCAAATCGTTGGTATCATGGTCACATTGCGTGGAGATCGTATGTGGGATTTCCTCACACGTTTCACGCAGTTCACCTTCCCGCGCATCCGCGACTTCCGCGGAATCTCGGATAAGACGGTGGATGCTCAGGGCAATTTGTCGATTGGATTCCGTGAACACCTTTCGTTCCCAGAAATTCGTAACGACGAAGTCGAGCGTGTACACGGCCTCCAGGTGACCATCACCTCTACGGCAAAAAATCGTAAGAACGGCCTTGCCCTGTTTAAGGCGCTTGGCTTCCCTTTCACCGCGTAATTCTATGGCCACTCAAGCTCAAATCGCGAAATCCCTGCGCAAGCCGAAGTTTTCCACACGTGAAGTGCGCCGTTGCTGGCGCTGCGGCCGTAAACACGGCTATATGCGAGACTTCGGTCTTTGCCGCATCTGCTTCCGTGAGTTGGCAAACCGTGGTGAATTGCCGGGCGTGACCAAATCCAGCTGGTAAATCCTATGTATACCGATCCAATTAGCGACTTCCTCACCCGTCTGCGTAATGCGCAGGCCGTTGGCCACGAGACCGTTTCGGTCCCGGGGTCGAAGTTGAAGTTAGCCATCGCAAAACTCCTTGAACGTGAAGGATTCGTTGGCGCCATCAAAGAAGTATCTGATGGTGTAAAGAAATCCTTTGAAGTCACATTAAAATACAACGATAAAGAGCCAGCGATCCGCACGATCACTCGCATCTCCAAACCGGGGTTGCGCGTGTACCGTGGTGCGGATGAACTGCCTCGCGTGTTGTCGGGTCAGGGTATTGCCATCGTCTCCACATCAGCGGGGATCATGACAAACCGTGACGCGCGCCGCCGTCGTCTCGGAGGAGAAATCCTCTGTGAAGTTTCGTAATACGTAATCCCTAACCTTTATCTTATGTCACGTATCGGAAAGAAGCCGATCATCCTGCCCTCGGGCTTCGACGCCACCGTCGATGCTGGGAAGGTGGTTGTCAAAGGCCCAAAGGCCTCGCTCACAGTTCCACTGCCGCCTCATGCGTCTGTGGTGATTGATGGCGAGCCAAAGGCCCTGACAGTCACGGTCCAAGACCCCGAGAATGTCACTCAACGTGCCATCTGGGGCCTCACGCGTCAGCTCATTGCGAACGCCGTGATTGGTCTTCAGACCCCGTTCCAGAAGCAGCTTGAATTCATCGGCGTTGGTTACCGCGTTGCCGTTGAAGGAAAGACGGTTGCGATGGACGTTGGGTATTCCCATCGTGTGATGTTCCCAGTACCAGAAGGCGTCACTGCCACCGCAGAAAAGCAGATTCTTACATTGGTTTCTTCGGACAAGTATCTTCTCGGTGAAACAGCCGCCCAGATCCGTCGCTTTCGCCCACCTGAGCCTTATAAGGGCAAAGGCATCAAGTATGTTGACGAGGTTATCCGCCGCAAGGCCGGTAAGACCGCGAAGACAGCCTAAACCTCTATGTCTAAACTTTCCTCCAAACTTGCCAAGTCCCGTCGCGTCGCGCGCGTGCGTGCGATTGTGAGTGGCACAGCCGAGCGCCCGCGTCTTGCGGTCGCCCGTAGCTTGAAGCACATCCGTGCACAGGTGATTGATGACGTAGCGGGTAAGACGCTCGCTGCCGCTTCTGACCTCGACGTTGAGGCCAAGGGTAAGAAGAAGTCTGAGGTATCACTCATGGTCGGCAAGCTCGTCGCCGAGCGCGCCAAAGCTAAGGGTGTAACCAAGGTTGTATTCGATCGTCGCGATAAGCGTTATCATGGCCGCGTGAAAGCCGTCGCTGACGGCGCGCGTGATGCCGGATTGATTTTCTAATATGAACGAAGAACAGAACGTAAACGCCACGCCTGCTGAAGCCCCAGCTCCAGCCCCAACTCCAGCCCCAGCTCCAGCTTCGGCTCCGGTTGCTTCGGCAGCCCCTGCAGCAAAACCAGCTGGTCCTGCACCAACTGGACGTCCAGCTTTTGGTGGTCGTGGTTCAAACCGTGGTGGTTCATTTGGTCGTGGTGGAGCGGGTGGTGGTGCCGGTGGTCGTGGCGGAGCTGGTGGACGTGGTGGTGCCGGTGGTCGTGGCCGCGGTGGCGCACGAGGCGGCGATGTCCCAGCCGAAGCTGATTACGAAGAAAAGAACCTTGAGATCGCGCGCGTTACGCGTGTGACCAAGGGTGGTAAGCGCATGCGTTTTCGTGCGCTCACCGTTATCGGTAATCGCAAGGGCCGCGTAGGCTTTGGTCTCGCGAAGGGCGTAGACGTAGCCGGTGCAACCGCAAAGGCGATCACTCAGGCTCGTAAGGCATTGCTCACCGTTCCGCTTTTGGATGAGACGATTCCACACGCTGTTACCGCAAAGTTCGGTGCCGCTGTTGTGCTCTTGAAGCCAGCTCCAAAGGGTGCCGGTATTAAGGCCGGTGGTGCTGTTCGCTCCGTGCTTGAATTGGCCGGCGTTCCAAACGTCGTTTCGAAAATTCTCGGCGCTTCCAACAAGATCAACAACGTGAAGGCAACATTTGCCGCGCTTAAGATGCTCCGCCTTCCGGTGAAGCGCGAAACTCCAAAAGCATAATATATGTCACTCACTATTCACACGCTCAAACCAGCACATGGTTCCCGCAGCAAGTCCCGCCGCATTGGTCGCGGTGCTGGTTCTGGTCGCGGAAAAACAGCTGGTAAGGGTACAAAGGGTCAGAAATCCCGTACGGGTGGTCGCAAGAAGCTTAAGCTCAAGGGCTTAAAGCAGATGCTCTTGGCTTTCCCAAAGAATCGTGGTTTTCGTAGCCGTCGCCGACAGGCACACGCCATCACGTTGACGAACCTTGAGAAATTCGAGGCTGGTTCATCTGTGACGCTCGACGCATTGCGCGCAAAGGACATGATGACGCGCCGCGAAACATCTGCCAAAATCGTTGGAACAGGTAAGTTGACCAAAGCTCTTAAACTTTCGGGTATTGCTGTGACTGCAACGGCAAAGGCGGCTATCGAAGCTGCTGGCGGTTCGATCTCGTAATTCCTTCAACCCAAAACCCCATATGTGGGACAAGCTCAAGCAAGCCTGGCAGGTAAAGGAGGTCCGTAACGGTCTCTTGTTCGTCTTCGCCATGATGGTTATTTTCCGTGTAGCGGCAAATATCCCGTTGCCTGGAATTGATTTGGTGGCGCTCAAGCGTTTCTTTGACGCGAACCAGGTCCTTGGCTTGCTCAACTTGTTTTCTGGTGGCACGATCCGCAATTTTAGCGTGGTCGCGCTTGGAGTTGCTCCATACATCACGGCATCGATTATCTTTCAGTTGCTTGCGATGATCATCCCTCGCCTTGAGGAGATTCAGAAAGACGGAGAACAGGGTCAGCGTCGTATCAATCAATGGTCGCGTTGGTTGACGGTTCCTCTCGCGTTCATCCAGTCGTTCAGCTTGCTCGCGCTTTTACGTCAGTCGCAAGTGCCGATTTTGACGACGACGAGTGCATTGCAAATTACAATGATTATTACCGCGGTCACGGCAGGAACATTGTTCTTGATGTGGATCGGTGAACTCATCTCGGAAAAGAAAGTGGGTAATGGTATCTCCATTATTATTTTCGCCGGAATCGTTTCAAGTCTTCCTGATCATTTGACGAAGTTTATTTCGACGTTTGATCAGTCGCAGTATTTGACGGTTGCTGTGTATGCTTTGGTAGCCCTCGCGACCATCGCTGGTGTTGTGTTCATCTCAGAAGGTCAACGTAATGTCCCGGTTCAGTATGCTCGCCAGTCCAATGGACAGAGCTCCGCTGTTGGCGGTGTGGCTTCCTCATTGCCTTTGCGCGTGAACTTGACAGGTGTTATTCCAATCATCTTCGCCGTGTCATTGTTGATCTTCCCTTCGGTGATCGCTCAGTATCTGACGCGCGCCCGTTCGGAATGGTTGGTGACTGCTGCAACTTGGGTGCTGACAACGCTCCAGAATCAGGTGATTTATGGAACGCTCTACTTCCTTTTGGTGGTGACCTTCACATACTTTTACACCTCGATCGTGTTTCACCCAGATCGCATCGCAGAGAATCTTCAGAAGCAGGGCGGTTTTATCCCGGGTATTCGTCCAGGGAAACCAACTTCTGAATATCTTACGAATGTCATCAATCGCATTACGCTCGGTGGTGCATTGTTCCTTGGCGCAATCGCTGTGCTTCCATTGGTTGCACAGGCATTCACGGGAACGACCACGCTTGCTGTTGGTGGTACATCATTGTTGATTGTGGTGTCTGTGGTTATCGAAAGCATTAAGCAGATCCAGTCACAGCTCACGATGCGCGAGTACGACGTCTATTAATTGAATATGCGGAGGAAGCGTCTACGGGCTGTTATCTTTGGTCCGCAGGGTGCGGGCAAGAGCCTGCAGGCGCTTTTGTTATCAGAGCGATTTAGCGTTCCGTTTATCACTTCTGGAAAAGCGTTTCGTGAAGAGATGGCGGAAAAAAGTGCATTGGGGGATTTGGCGAAAGAATATGTTGATGCAGGGATGTTTGCCCCGGATGAGCTCGCGAATGCAATCCTTGCTCGGACGATGAAGCGTGTGGATCTTGAAAAGGGATTTGTGATTGATGGGTATCCTCGTAATGTCGAACAAGCAGAAACGCTTGATCGCATTGCGAAAGTGACGCTCGCTATTCAGCTGAAGATCGCGGATGATACGTCCGTGAAGCGTCTTGGTGGGCGATTGATGTGCCGCGCATGTCGTGCGGTTGCAGCGAGCCCATCTCGTACGTGCGAAGTGTGCGGCGAGAAACTTCTTGCGCGTGAGAAGGATAAAGAGGAGACGGTTCGTCGTCGTTTAGCGGCATATCATTTTATGACGGAGCCGTTATCCGGATACTATCGTCAACGTGGCGTGTTGCTTGCGGTGAATGCAGAGCAATCTGCAGCAGAGCTCACGCAAGAATTGATTCGTAAGTTGGCGAAGCTTGGGTTCGTGGCGTAACATTTATTTCATGTCACTCATCAAAACACCGGAAGAGATTACGATACTTCACGAAGGTGGAGTTATTTTATCGAACACGCTTCGTGAAATCGCGAAGGCGTGCGTGGCAGGAGTGACATCAGAAGAGCTTGATGCCATTGCTCGAAAGCGTTTCGCTGAAGCGGGTGGAACGGCATCGTTTTTAAATTATAAAATTGATGAAGCGGGGATTGGATTTCCAGGCGCATTATGCGTGTCTTTGAATGACGAAGTTGTTCATGGACTACCTATTCCAGCGCGTGTGATAAAAAATGGAGATGTCGTCGGTCTTGATATTGGTCTTTGGTATAAAGGTCTGGCAACGGACATGGCGACGACTGTGATTGTCGGAGAGGTGGATGAGCGTACACAGGCGTTGGTTCGTGATACGCGTGAATCACTCGTGCAAGGATTATCCGTGATTCATGCAGGCGGATTCGTGCATGACATTGGAAATGCGATTGAAGATTATTTGAAGCCAAGAAAACATGGCATTGTCCGTGACCTTGTTGGGCATGGCGTTGGACATGCCGTACATGAAGAGCCGCAAGTTCCAAATTATCGTGAACGCCGTTCACCGCTCGTGAAATTACAGGTTGGAATGGTGCTAGCGATTGAGCCGATGATTACAAATGGTGGCTGGCGCGTGTATATGAAAAAAGACCAATGGACCATCGCGACAGAAGATGGAAGCACTTGCGCACATTTTGAGGTGACCGTGGCAGTGACAAAAGATGGATACGATTTGATCACCCCTTGGCCAGACGCGTAACCGTTGACTTTTTCTCTATTTTCCTATACGTTCCTCGCACGGAATATTCCGTAGGAGGTTCTTTTCATGCGTGAATTTGTGCGCACGGATCAGGGGTCGGGGTGGGTACAGACCATGCCGATCGTGCGGAGCGGAGCGATCTCCATCCTGACAAAGGAGGCGACGCTTCGGCGAACGGATGAGTCGGACACGATTCTCCCAACGGGGACGTTCATTCGTCGCGACGCGCGTCTGACGCGTGAGACGGCGAAGAAGCCAGCGGCGGAGCAGCGGACGCATCAGATCCTCGAAGAGGGAGCTCATGCTGCTGCGCGCCAATGTCTTCACATCCAGCGCTTCGAGCGTGGTGATGGTGCGGAGATGCTTAAGCGATTGCCTCAGATCACGCGCATCGCGCAGGAGATCTACGTGTGTGGTCAGCTCGAGTTCTCGTTCCATGAGAAGATCACGCAGAACCTCGCGTTCTGTCGTGAAGCGAGCTTCAACGAGAACAAGACAGCTCCGAAGAAAGTCGAGGTGCGTGAGCATCTCGATACGGCCAATGCGCAGCGCTCGAAGTCTGGACGCCTCAAGGCGATGCCTGCTTCGTCCGCCGTGCTTGGTTCCAAGCGTGACGTGGATGCGCGTTTCAAGGAGACAGCGGCGATTCATGCAGTCTTCAATCTCAACTACATCGCCGTGGATGAGATGCTGCAGGAAGCGTGGGGCTGCCTCGATATCCTCTGGAAGCAGATCGGTCCCGAGGGTACGGCAAATGCGACTATTGGTCGCGCCATGCATCAGATGACTCGCGATCGAGCCACGATTCGCACCGCGAAGACATCTGTCCAGGCGGCGATCGAGAATCTTTCGTTGATCAAGATTCAGCCGTATGTACCACTCGCACAGGCCGCAAGCGAGGCGTGTAAGGACCTTCATTGGTCCATCGACAATTGTCGTCGTGCGCGCGCGGGGCAAGCGCTCGAGCGAGTGCGTTACCTCCTGCGTCGCATGCGCATGCTCTGGTTCGTCGAGCGTTCGCTCATCTTCGTTCTTTCGTTTCCGTCTGCGGATGGATTGCACCGTCCGCGCGCGGTCGAGGTGTTCCACGAGCGTCTCGTGAAAGCTGAGACGCGTGTTGCGAACATGGAAGATGTGGAGTTCGATCCTGAGCTTCGCAAGACGGTTCGTGAGTATCTCGAAGCCACGCGAACCAATGTGGAGGCGGGGGATCACGAGCGCGCTCGCGCTGAACTGAAGTATCTCACGCACTTGTTGCGTGTGCTGCCGGCATAGACCCCGAGGGTCTATTTTTTTATAATGAAAAACGCCTTGGCATTCAAGGCGTAGAAAAGTATTTCCAGATCATGAGCGCAACGATGCCCAAGACAAGGATGGTTGGGGTGAGGCAACCGGCGGTTGATGTTTTGAGCTCTTTGATGCGCGACACGGTTCCCTCCGTTTGTAGCTATGTGGTTTCTATTTTTTTGAAAGATTGCACGCGCTGACGAATAGCCTGGATGAGTTCGCCACGACCGTCACCACTCAAGCAGGAGTTGGGGACGATAACGGCGTCTGGATATTGACGCGTGAGTTCGCGTTCGCGCGCTGACTGTTCCGAGCGAGAAAGTTTATCAATTTTATTCGCGACGAGAATAATAAAAATGCCTGCGTCTTTGAGTGCGCGAATCATTTCTTCGTCGTCTTTTGTTGTGCCGATTCGGCTATCTGTGACAACGATGGCGCCAGCTAAAGGACCAGATTCTTCAAGATATCCAAAGATGAGATCTCGCATGGAGGTTCGTTTTTCACCTGCGACATTCGCGAACCCGTATCCTGGAAGGTCGACGAGAACAAACTCTTTTCCAAATGCAAAAAGATTGATGAGCTGAGTACGACCTGGAGTTGAGCTGGTTTTTGCCAAATCCTTCGACTTTGCGAGGGAGTTGATGAGGGAGGATTTTCCCGCATTTGAGCGACCTAAAATAGCGACCTGAGGAGGCCCATCATGGGGCACGGCCTTCGGGTCTGCGTAGCTTTTCAGGAAGATGGCGTCTGACATGATGCGTAGTTAACAGGAAATCATGAAAAATAGCTAGGGTTAGGGCTATGTGCCATTGACAGATCAATTTGGATGTGGAACGCGGTGTATTATGCACTTCAATACCGTCCAGAATCGTCATTCGTTCCGATTGCCAGATTTCGATTATGCATCCGCTCATGCATATTTTGTTACGATTTGCTCCTTGGAATCAATAATCTAGCGCAACGGGGTGATACATTCACTCCGTATGAAAGAAAGGGCATATCGACGACTCTCTAGCTGTGAGCGGGAGGAGATCAGTAGAGGTTTAGCATCGGGAGAGACCCCG
>Ga0194060_10001179_pt1 | contig 18820 bp, 11 predicted proteins | sample SepL225m_MetaG_FD_163427 | JGI IMG/M metagenome (GOLD analysis project Ga0194060, IMG submission 163427) | Anoxic zone freshwater microbial communities from boreal shield lake in IISD Experimental Lakes Area, Ontario, Canada - Sep2016-L222-5m | ecosystem: Environmental > Aquatic > Freshwater >...
AACACACTGGAGCGTCTGGGGAGACCAGTGTCGGACGGAACTGGAGTAAATCCATGCTTTGCCGGAGAAACGGTTGTCGCGGTTGCTGATGGTAGAAATGGGGTTACTATCCAAGAGTTGGCGGAGTCGGGGGTTTCTTTCCCTGTATATTCAGCTCGCAGGAGGCAAAGGAGTAACCAAACGGGGGAGTGTGGATATCAGGACGGGTGGGAGACTGAAATAAAAAATGCTACTGCATTTAAGTCAGGAGAAAGAAGCACGGTCTCTGTACGCTTGTCAGACGGATCAAGCTTTGAATGCACCCCCGACCATAAATTAGCTTTGCCGTCAGGGAGCTACATAGAGGCAAAAAATGCGGTGGGATTGGAGCTTGAGAAATTTTTCACTTTCTCTCGATCTCAGCCCGTCCGTCCAGATGCCACAGCCCCTGCTATAGATGAGGCTATGGACAGCAAAGTATTTGTGGTCTCCGTCACCACCACTGGAAAATTCGTGGATGTATATGATCTAACGGTTGAGGATAACCACAATTTCTATATTATCACGGATACACAGGATATTCGGTATCTCAACTGTAGTGGGGTTCTTGTACATAATTGCGGGGAAATAATTCTCAGGCCAAAGGGCTTTTGTAACCTGTCAGAGATTATCGTTCGCGAAGGTGACAGCTTAGATATACTCAAGAGGAAGGCGAGACTTGCCACAGTTTTGGGGTTCCTTCAGTCTATGCTTACAGATTTCAAGTTCATTTCCCTAAAGTGGAAGCAAAATTGTATCGAAGACCGTATTCTGGGCTTATCCCTTACTGGACTACGTGACCACGAGGTTTTGGGTGTTGCGGGGTACACGGCTGAGGGATGGCTCGATAGCATGTACTACGAGGCTCATGCCATCGAACGCACCCTGGCAGCGATGTTTGAGGTTGAACCAGCAAAGGCGATCACTTGCGTAAAACCAAGCGGCACAGTATCACAGTTGGTGAACTCAGCCTCTGGGCTACATGTCCGGTACTCAAAAGAGTACATACGACGTATTCGCATGGCTGTGAGTGATCCTCTGGCTAAGTTGCTCATTGCTCAGGGTATGGAGTTCTCACCGGAGAACGGGGAAACTTATGAAAATGCCCGCACCTATGTCTTCTCATTCCCGATTAAGGCTCCAAGCTCCTCAAAAGTCAAGGCTGAAGTTTCGGCCTTGCAGCAGCTTGAGTACTGGAAGATGCTGAAGGTAGCATGGTGTGACCACAACCCCTCATGCACAGTTTATGTCCGTGACCATGAATGGGTGGCAGTTGCGGCCTGGGTTTATGAAAATTTTGACATCTTGGGAGGTATATCCTTCTTGCCAGATGAAAATATTTATGAACAGGCTCCGTATGAAGAGATCACGAGTGATGAATACATTCTCAGGCTCTCCAAGTTTCCAGCGATTGACCTCACAATGTTGTCAGATTTTGAGGCTGAAGATTATACCACAGGAGCGCAAGAAGCAGCGTGCTCAGGTGGGAATTGCGAACTGAACTAAACGTCTATCACAAGGGCACGGAGACGTGCCCTTGTTCATTTTTAACCAACTTACGATTATGGATTACAACCGCTTATTGATAGAGAATGAATCCCTATCCGACACCAATGAAGCCTTGAGAAAAAGAATCGCACAACTGGAGGCCGATACTATCCGCCTAAATGTTGAAGTCTGGGCATTGAGACAACACAGTTACCACACCGAGAAGACCGTGGAAGAGCTACAGGCCGAGGGGCATTGTATTGCAACCGTACCCAAACCCAAACGCCCTTATTTTGACGGGCCAGAGGTCTCTTTGAACAATTATTATGACAGAATTGACAGTGACGGAAGATTTCCGATAAAACCAAGAGGAAATGGCGAAGGTTCAGTATATATTAATGATCTAAAACCAATAACAAGACTGGCAAGACCCTTTCGTGGGAAACAATTTAACTTTGACGAGGTGTAAATGGATGAAGCGCGGGAACCGGTTGTAATTCAACCGGCGGAGTTTTTGAAACAATTAAAGATTGAAGTGCCAGAACCTGAACGCTTCATAGATGCTATCCTGTCATTCCTTTTTTGGATGCCACAGGATACTTCATTTTCAACCAACGTATTCAATTTCTCCAAACTGGACAAAAATACGATATATTGTGAGGCCACGGTTGAGGCCGACGAGTTAGTGAATGTTTTAGCAAAATCGGATGTTCGCATCCCAATTTAAAATAATAATGCAAACCCCTACCACTTTGAGAGAATACCAGTATGATCTCCCTGCAATGGAGAACAGAATTATGAGAGCTTACCTTGCGATGAAGACCACCGACAAGGAAAAAGAGCGCACAGAACTGTTCCTATCCATCAAGGAGATTGCATACGCTATCTTGATGGTGGGAAACTACAGCACACACAACCTAAACTATGAAGACGTGTCCTATGAGTATGCCGTCTACATGTTCACCCGCCTCGTGGCAACCGGCAAAGGCAAATTCGTGCCAGAGTACCAAGACCGATTCCCGTGGCAAAAGTACATTTCGCTGAATATCCGGCACATCATACACAGCCGGTTCCTTGTGTCAGACGATGCCCTGGGCTCGGATATTGTCAACCTTCTCGATGACGGTGATGGTGATGACGAATTGAGGGAATTGATTACCACCTCGGAGACCAGCGTTGACCGGATGACCAAAGAGTACACAGTCAGCCAGATTTACGATGTTGTCAAGCAATTCTACTCACAGGCAGAAATTGCCCGTCTCTACCCGATCACCAAACAATATCTAACCAGTCACGGCGTGGGAATGCTCACTATTGACTGCCCTGCCGATGTCAAGGCTTTTGCAAAAGTGCTTATAGCCGTATCCAAGCGCATCCTTTATCAAGGAGTCAAGACTGACTTCAGGGATCGCTCAAAGTCTCAGATTGAAGATTGTGTAAGCAGCAGTCTAAAGTCCACTCTGTTCATGGCCAGCGTGATTGAAGCCGATTTCTTTCCAACGGATTTGTTGTTGGCTCTCGACCTGGATTCAATTCTCCGCCTTGTCACTATCTCAGGCGGCAGCACGATCCGGATCCCGACAACCCGCGAGTTTGAGTCAATCATTGGGGCCACAATGGCGGCTTCAAAAATGATTATTGACGGAGAAACGGATGTAACCAAGGCCAAGTGGGAAGCCAAGCATGAGTATGGGCTCGTGTTCAGCAACCGCGTGAATATGAGCAATTTCATTGACCGAATTATGTCCTCATGCCACTTCTCGGAAGCGGAGGGCGGAAAGCCAGCGTCTCCGCTCATTCATTTGCTGTTGACGTATATCAAGTCCCTGAACACCATAACCGATACGCTTATTGATAAAACCGACACCGAGAGCTACGACACCCTTGTCAGCAGTTTCGGGAAATTGGTGGATATCTCTCTGAATATCATTGATTCATTGACCCCAAAAGATAAATCACAGCAGTGAAATATGGCTGAAAAAGCATGGCAGAGGTAAATTTCGATTTCCATACGATGGAACCTCGTAAGAACTTCCATTCATTGCACTCAATTCGAGAGCAAATGTTGGCAGCCGCAGACCGGATTAAGGCCAAAATTGTGGAAAGAGATTCAATCTGCAATGAGCTGAAGATTGAATTATACGAAAATGCCATACGAGAACAAGGGCAGCTCATTGCCCGTGCCAACAAAACGTCAAAGAAGTTATGCCAAGAAAAGAAGGTGAAGGGGAGAAACCGAAAGGCCGCACACCCAAAGCCGTAAAGCCAGAGGAAAAACCAAAGCTCCTGCCAGATTTGGGGCCCGAACTTGAGGCCCTTTTCGGACAGGCTCCAGTTGCGGCTCCAACCCCACAGCCCAAGCCCAAGCCAGAACCCAAGCCCGTGATTGTGCCAGAACCTAAGCCACCGGAAACTCACTTGGTGGTTACGGCAACTGGCATTCAGGAAGTGGCCAGTGGTGGGCAACTGATTGAAGCCCCGCAACAGGCCGAGCAGCAGGAACTGAACCTTGATACTCTCACTCAGATTTATCACCGTGGAAGTTTTGAAGTGATTCAGGCTCTCTTCTCTCAAGCCTCGCAGGAAGCTGGAAGACTGGCGAAGGTCAGAGAAAATCTCAAGGTAGTGGAAGAGAAATTATTTGATCCGATCACTATCTCAACCATGAACAATGATGAGCTGATTCGGATCGCGGAATTGTCTCAACGGGCATTGACTGGCAGCACAAACTACCTGTTCAAACTCCATTCAGGAATGACAACAGGGCTTGAGGTTATCGGCACACTCCAGAAAACTCAGGCTTCGGCGGTAAAAGACAAAATTGACAACCCTGACTTGGATATGGTGAAACGAGAGTTGGGAGATCTTCTCCTTCAGAAAATTAAAGAAAAATCTGCAAAACCGAATGTAATATGAGCAAACTCGATTTGATATTGGAGTCTGGATCCCGCAAAGGCATTTGGCCAAGTTCTGTCACTGGCTGGAGTTCAAAACCAAAAATGGGAAGATGTAAGTCGCTTATCGTAGGAACTGATGATGGGAGCCTTCTGATAAAGCGGCTCAATCTCAAGCCCGTGGAAGGGCGTGACGGAGTCTGGGAGGCAGTAAGTGGCTCTGACACTATCATGGAGGTGCAGCAGATGGATTGGTTGCACCATGCAGAGATACGCATATTTTTTGGCTATCTGACCATTCAAGGTGTCACCGACCTTGTGGATCTTATCCGAACCACAATTTACGGAGCGAAGCCTCCGGTTATGGTCATGAGACAGGAAGAGGCAAAGGCCAGTGATGCTCTTGCTCTCAAAGCCAAATTCCCAGAGTGGGATATCTCGGTCATTGGTTTTTATACGAGGCGTTTCCCACAGTCACGGCTTGAGGCAGTGGTGAAGGATTACGGCCTCGTGCAAAATGGCTCCACAGATTGGTACAACTCACCAAACAGTAATTTTGTGGTTCGATTTGGGAGTAGGCCGTTTCCAACCTTCGCCATCGCCGTAAAAGCCCCACGTATTGCCACAGAGATGGCCAAGTTTGAGCAGGGATACTCGATAGGTAGAACAGCTATGGTTATGAGACAAGAGGAGGGTATTTCTAACGGCCCGCTTTCATTGCTCAATGATGAAAAGAAAGAGCTGGAGAACAAGTTCAAGGATTGGAAATTTTCCTTGACAATGGGATCCAGAGTTGTAACCGAGAAGGTGTTCAACAACCTAAAGAAACCCCTATTTTTGAAAGAAGAGAAGGGAACCGATTTTTGGTATTCGGCAAAATATAAGGTGGGAGTTGAATACGACGGGGCTCAACATCTTGCCGCATTATCAATTCAGACCAATGTTTTCAGTGACTTCCACAAATATAAAGCAGCCTTTGAGATTCTGGACAAAGCCATAGCCTCAGCCGGATCGGTTATGGTCATGAGGCAAGAAGAGGCCATGAAGTTTAATGACTGGAAAGACCAGCCACTTGACCCGTCAAGCAGCAGATATTCATGCTACGTTACCGATTCGGATAAGCGTCGCATTGTCAGGGAGTTTGGCCTCGTGTCCGAGGGGCCGTGGGTGTTCTCGGATGTCCACGATTTCACAAAGCAGAAAATAAAAATGATGTGCTTGGATGGAACTCACAGTGCAGATTCCCGTTGGCACGTGGCTTGCGATATCAACTATAAAATGAAGATTGAAAAGTTACTGAAGGTAAAGCCTCCGGCCATGGTTATGAGACAGGAAGAGGCTTCAGTCAACCGCCCAGAACCCGCTTGGGCATACCGTTTTCCAAAGTGGAGGTACGATATTACAAAAGAAACTTTTGTCCGCAAACTGCCCCCTGGCTCCCGAATACAGCAGGTGGTGGGCCATTTCGGAATGAAAGCCGAAGGCGTTGCCTGGGTTGCTCCAATGCTCAGGGGAGTGATGTTATTTTGGAAAGGCGGAGACAATGACACGGCAATAATCTCACTGGATTACAATACATACATTCAGAAAAACATGACCACTATTGACACACTACTGGAAAAACCACCAGTTATGGTTATGAGACAGGAAGAGGCAGCGGCAATGGTGTGGCCATACGGATGGGCCGTATCAAAGGGGAAGGTTAAGGCGGCCAGTAAGTACCTCACTCAGGCCGAGGCCAAGGCCATCGTCAAGCAGCTCAACATGGAGCCAGTGGTTGTTTTTTGCGAAGAGACAAAAGTGTGGACAAAATATGAAGGCAGGGTTGAGGTGGATATGTCATGGAGCAAGGGCCCAACTGACCACTTATCAACTATTTACGTCAAGCTGAGGGGGCTATCACCAAGCGATCTGAATAAGCTTATAGCCGACATAGAAAAGGCCATAACCATAAAGCCTCCGGTCATGGTTATGAGACAGGAAGAGGCCAGATCGCCAGTTGCTCAGTTGGAGGCTGTAATGGGGCTGTTCCCTAAATGGGTGCAGTCCCGCTTGAGCGGTGCAAAGCATACCTATCTCAGGAATGTTCCTGAAAATGTGGAAGTGTCTTGGGTGATACAGAAGCTGAGAATGACAGCAAGCCTCACTGGAGGCAATGAGTTTACTCACCATTATCACATCCCAACTACGCTATTGGCCAAGTGCTTTTTGTTGGCGGCAAGTTCAAATACAAAAATGCTTCAGATTGAGTTAGGGAAGTTCAAAGGAACCCCCGATCAATTGAAGCACTTCTTGGGCGTGATTGAGAGGGAGGCTTTCTCGAAGCCTCCGGTCATGGTTATGAGACAGGAAGAGGCCAATTATAATACTTGGCTGGATAGCCTGAAGCTTGAGTGGAGACACGATTGGCCCACAAACACCATTTTTACAATAATTAGCGGATCCAAAATAGGCGACCTTATCAAAAAACTGAAGCTCAAAAAAGACAAAACTCCGTGGTGTGATTGGAGTGAAGAACAGGAGGTCATTGAAGTGTATTGGAGTGGCTCCATCAATCCTGCCAAAGTCGCGGTGAGAACCGATGTTCCGGCAGCCACGGAGCAAGTTATAAAAGATACTGTGGAAAAGATAGACCGGCTTGCATCAAAGCAACCGGTCATGGTTATGAGACAGGAAGAGGCTTCAAGCCGGTTTGATAAAATCTTGGAAATAAATCTGGAGAAAGTTGTCCAAACTTGGATGAAGTCTCCAGAAAATGCGGAATGGGAAGGGGCTCCAGCGTATTGCCGACGAAAGGTGTCCACAGGGGGCCAAGGATTACTTATCAAGCATTTTGATATGTTGAAGGTTCAAGGGCATGGAGGGGTTGATACGTATTTTACTACGGAAGACGAGCCAGAGGCTATAAGTATGGACAGGGAAACGATTGTGGTATTTTATAACAAATGGAAGGGCAGCCTTAAAAACTTTGTGGATTTCCTCAAAACCGTGAACCGGCTTTTGAGTACAAAGCCACCGGTCATGGTTATGAGACAGGAAGAGGCCAAAGCCGCTTCACCAATTTTGTGGAGTAAGTTCGATCAGTTCTATACAGGCAGGCTCAAGCCAGAGTTCAAGGGGTTGTGGAGGGCCATAAACCGGAACTGGAACCTGAAGCTGGATCCAGATTCCAAGAAGGTGCCGAACTATTCAAACAAGGGCGTTGACTTCCTGTATACCACTGACGTGTGCGACCTGTATTCGGATTACTTCATTAATGTTACTGGACAGGAAGCCCGTAAAAAGGTTGAAGCCTTTGCCAAACAGTTCATGGAGGCGGGTGGGAAACTTCCGGCCATGGTTATGAGACAGGAAGAGGCTGTGAATACTGCACTCACAGGTGCGACCAGTGATTTGGCCCAACTCAGGAAAGTGTTCAAGAAATGGCCATCGTGGAAACACTCAGAGGTTAGATCGGTAAAAAATACTTTCTACATGATACTCGACCCCAAAGCGGATACATACCGGATTGTAAATGAGCTGGGGCTCAGTCTGGAGTCTGGAAGCGGAACGCCGTTATATTTTGCGGCCACCACTGGAATACTGTATAACTGCTTCAATTTGGTCACTGGAAGGCGCAACGGTGCCCCGCCACGAATGGAGTTTTACTTGAGCAGTTTCTCTGGCACACCTGAACAGCTTAAAAACATTCTCGTGGCTATTGACCATTCCTTGGTAAAGCCTCCGGCCATGGTTATGAGACAAGAGGAGTCGCGGCTCAACACCGTTTTGAATGAAGTGGGCTGGGCCAAAGCCAAAGCCTTTGCCACTGCCAATGGATGGTGGATTGGCGGAAGAACCCTTGGCTTGAGAATTAATGCAAAACAAGCTGATGACATAATTCGCCAGTTCAAGATGCAGGCAGTGGCTGGGGGGCTAACATGGAAGTTTGAAGGGATTACCGTCACCAAACGGGAAACAGAGGGCTATGACAAATTGGACGTACTCATACATAACTATAGTGCCGGTGAGTTGTATCAAGTCGTGACCAAGATTGATCAGATTGTGAAATCGGTAAAGCCTCCGGTCATGGTTATGAGACAGGAAGAGGCCAAAATCAGCAGCTCCGACATTGCCATGCTGAAAGACGCATATCCTGATTGGACTTTCTCAACAACAGCACCTGGCCGAACTATCAACCGTGCTTGGATCGTGGTGGGGAAGCCCGCAGCCGAGGCTGTTCGCAGATGGGTAGGGCCGACGTACCATCAGGGAGACGTAGTCACCGTAGATGACAAGCAGGATCCAATAATCGTGTCAGTTCATGGGAAATACGCCAGCACTGTAGACCTGTTTCGGAAGTTCCTGTTTACCACAGATTCCATAATTAAGAAGGTAAAGCCAGTAAAGCCTCCGGTCATGGTTATGAGACAGGAAGAGGCTTCAGTCAATGAAATGAAACTCAAGTGGACAAAGTTCGAGTTAGCGGGCAGCACTTTCTACACCTGCACTCTCATTTCCGAAATTGCAGCTCAAAAAATGATTGCAGACAAGAAAATGAAATTAGAACCGGCTGGAGTGGACAGGTGGTGGAATACTGACTATATCACAACACAACTCTTGCTCACGAAGAACAAAGCAGGGAAAAATAGTTTTCCATCCTACGAAGTGACCGTCAACGGCATGGATTGGAGGAATGCCGTCGAGAAGGCAGCAGGCCCCCGACAAAGCAGCCAAGAAGAAACAATCAAAATCGCTTGATATGAAACTGGATAACATCCTTGCAAGGTACTATGGTATAACTCTTCCACCGAAGCCAGTGGAAGAGGCCAGAGATTTGGTTAAGGCTCATAATGGAAAGTTAAACCAGTTCAAATGGTTTAGTCAAGAAGGTTTATGGTCGGTGTTGGTCAGCTCTAAAGATGCGAAATATATAACCGACCGCCTATTGAACGCAAGAATATATACTGGCTGGAAGTTTAGTAAAACACTCACACCAGAGGGCGCGGAGATAATCCACATTTACACTGAAGAGCGGGCTCTGAAAGACCAAATTGACATGTGGCTCACAGATTCAAGGCCTCCGGTCATGGTTATGAGACAGGAAGAAGCCGCCCCCACAATGAGAACTTGGATGCGGTCAGCCACTTGGGCGGACATGAACCTAAACCAAGAAGACGCTATGAAAGTGGCTCATGGTATGAAAATGGAAATATTTTCGTCAGGAACTCAGTGCAGATTGGAAAGCAGCGACCACAAGAAAGTTACGGAGGGTGTTCTCACTCAGAGAAGGCCGGAGGTTTTGTGGAAATTCACATCCAATGATCGGCCAGCACAGGATGCCATAGACAAAATATTGCGGGGCCATGCTAAGGTTATGAGACAGGAAGAGGCCGCTGAAGTGGGGTACATGGGGTGGACGGTGACGTTTGAAGGCATTGGGATGTACAATGCACGAACTTGGATTCATGATCCAGCTATCGTGGATTTGCTCAAAGCCAAGTTATTTCTAAAGAAGCGGGATGTGGCGGGCTTGGAGAGTTTTGAGGATCCCAGAGGCGACCTATCTATTTACGTGCCAAAGGTCTTCAACAAAGGCACGGGGTATGACGCTATAGTAAAAACAAAGGACAGACAAAAAGAAGTGGATAAAGTGGTCAAAGCCGCAGGATTGGTAAACCGTGCATGGGTAAAGCCTCCGGTCATGGTTATGAGACAGGAAGAAGGGCTTATAGGGGAAAAAGCTAAAAAATTGATTCAGAATAGAATTAAGAATATGCCGGCTTGGTCAGTCTCTAACTATTGGGTATCCCTTGATAACATTGGGGAACCGGCCTTAAAAAGAATAGTCAAAGCTTTAGGCATGAAGCCGAGCCCCGACAAGGAAGGAAATTGGGAGGTAAACGAACCAACCGTTATACATTATCTAAAATCAAAAAACCGCCTGATCGTGGATTTCACCGAGATTGATCAGCAGGGAATGTTAAGGCTCATCAGCCGAATTGAAGCCGCAGTCCAAAAGCCTCCGGTCATGGTTATGAGACAGGAAGAGGCTTCAGGCGACAAGAAGGTGCTCAAGTGGACAAAGTTCGACGGTAGCTATGAGGCTGAAGTCCCCGCAGAGTTTGGAAAATGGTATGCCGACAAATATAATTTTGTGAACACTGTCCGAGGCAGTAACGGTAGGTACAAATTAATACAGGGGAATTTTTTGAGCCTTGTGACCATTAAGCAACCCGAAAATAACTCTTGGCCGTGGGTGTTCATAGTGGTCGACAACCGAGTGAAAATTGCCATATCAACAGCCTGGGCCAGTGACGTATGGAAACCGAAGCCTCCGGTCATGGTTATGAGACAGGAAGAGTCCAAAGATGAATGGCCCGCAAAATGGAAGTCTGACCCAAAACTTCCTGGACGGCACTACCTGTTTGTCAGTCCCGAAGCTGGGAGCAAGATTATCGCTTTTTACCGAATGGAAAAAGGTAGTCAAGGATATATATATGATGACCTCGATTGGAGTATGAGGGCAAAGACGGTTCCTGGCGGGTACACGGTGTATATAGAGCATTCGGGCATTTTTTATAAACCGGCCTCTGGCCTCAGTCGTGCCGTAGACAGGATAACAGCTATTTCAAAAGAGTTTCCACCTCCGGCCATGGTTATGAGACAGGAAGAAGTCGCATTCTCGCGAACCCGCTTTCTGCCTGGGTTGAGAAAAGTGACTGAGAGCAAGAAGCCCGCCCCCCACCATAAAGTTCAAGTAATGGGCTGAAAATTGTGTATACTGAGGAACCAGAAGTAACATTCTGGCTCTTTGTGTTTTCATTCGTTTTCCATTGAAATACCCGTCTATGAAGCGCGAGTAAAAATTCAATCTCCCAAACGGGAAGCAATAAATCACAGCAAACAATAGAAAAATGAAAATAGCAGCAAAATTAGCATGGGGTAAAAGAAAGGGGGAAATATGTTAGAGGGTTATATCGCCGAACGCTATCCCGAAGTTGAGTTTGATTCCGTGACTGAGCGGCTTGTGTCATTTTTGACCGACAGCGGCTTCAACAAGGGATTGAACCTTTTGGGCTTGACAATTCCTGAAGAAATTCATGCTATCAAGCTCCCATATAAACCCCACATTGCCTACACGGCTTTGGTCAAGTTCATTCCCGTGGACAATGATATAATTGTCACGGCCTTCAATTACATCGTGACCTATGGCAAGCACCAAACCACTTCCAATTCTCCTGATGATGCAGAGAGAACTCTCGAAACCTTCAAACTGATTGAAAATGCGTAAACCTTCAAGGGCTATTGACAAGTATTTTCCTTATGCCTTTACAACCTTCCCACTGGAAGCCTCAGTTGCAATGATAGCAGCGACCTCGGTCATTGACTATGCAGAGGGAATTATCTCCGATGGTGACTATCCAGTAACTTTAAACGCCTCCAAAACAGTGAACCTGGCTTTGATTGAGGGCAGATATTTCATCTATAACAAAGGGGAGGGTTACTACCGTGATTATAAAGCTTGCGTTCGTGCCGGATTGGTACGGGCAAAAGTTCACCGGTTCCCGTCGGATGCCATAATGATCGAGAACCTCTACACCCTACATGGCATCACTCCAGAAGAAATGAAGGGCCGTGACGATAGCGTTGACCAACAACTTGACGAGGTGATTCAGGGCTTCAGAGACAATCCAGAATTTAACGATATGTTTGTGCTGGAAAGCATGAGCGAAATTGGAGGCCAGAAAATCAAGACCTCTGGTGTCGAAATGTCAATAACCAGTTACCTGTCAAACTACCCCACCATTGGCGCGGCCAGTTGGCCCCGCATCCCTATGCTTACAGGTGGTACAGGTATTGCCAAGACCTCCATCATTGAGAGTATCATTTCCAAAGTGCCGTCGAAATGGGGCTATAGGCTCGTGACCTTGAAGTCCGGCTTCATTGACAAGTCCGATTTGATGGGCTACGTCAAAGTTGAAAACGTGACCATCGACGGAGTCACCAAACGTGTGGCGAACGAGTCCCCGATGAAGGAACTGCTCACCTCTACCGACAGCTTTGTGCAGTCATGCCGTGATTTGGTTATGTCAGCGAACCCCGATCTTGTGGGGCCAAGAACAGCCGAAGATGAAAAAGTTTTTCAGACAGCCGTGGAGTATGCAAAAACTCCGGTTCTGTTCTGGGATGAACTAAACCGCACCGACCCCGCCATTTTGCCACAGATAATGGTTATCGTGTGTAGCAAGAGGCTCAACAATTACAAATTTGAACTTGCTCCAATGTTGGCAGCGGTGAACGCCAATACCAAGCGTAGAGGCAAGGATTACCTTGACGATATGTACAAGGTTGCGGAAATAAAAGATCCTGCAATGATTGACCGCTTTCCTCCACTGGAAATGGATCCCTCTGACCCGTCTTTGCTGGGCTCTTTCCAAGAGACCATGATGAAGAAATGGGGCGGCAAGATTCCGGCCATTGACGTGTTGATGCAGAAACTGAATGAGACCAAAGTCAACAGCATTGGCTTACTCTATAATGACACCCTGTATGTCAATGCAGACACCCCTGGCGCGGATCTCACCTATGAACTCAAGTTTCCCACCTTCCGTGGATGGGATATGGTTTTTGATTATATGTACAGCAAGATACAACTCAACAAGGCCATAAACCTGGAGTTCATCAAAGGGATTATCGGCAGCGAAGCAGCCGACGGCCTGTTTGAAATACTCAAAACCAATATCGAGTTCAAGGGGTTATTCGATGTCAAGAAAAACCCTGGCAAAAACCTGCACGGCCTCTTCCTGGAAGACAGTTTTGATTCCGGCACTCCGGTTCTTTTGACTGGACGTTTCGGCATGGCCAAGACAGCAAAAATTACTGACGAAATTAAAAAGAGGAACGGCGTGGTTCTGAACTGTGACCTTTCGGCTCAGGATAAGGTCACGATTCGTGGAATGCCAAACCAGCAGTCACTGAAGGAAGTAATGTTTGGAAGCTCTGGCACGTCACCATTGGCCCTGAAAATGGCAGAAATTACGGCCAATGACCCGTACTTCCCACAATTTACAACCGTGAACACCCCGTTCAACTTTGCGTTCACGGTGCAGAAGTGTATCAACGAGGGCACAATGCTTTGCCTTGTGTTCGATGAAATAAACAGATGCTCCCCGATTGTGATGTCGGGCGTGTTCGATGCTATCTCAGACAAAAAGTTCCTGGGCGTTGACCTGAAGCCCTTGTACGAAAAGCGGCTTATCAGAATTATTGCAGCCGGTAACGTAGGAGACCTTTACGACGTTGGTGAAGGTGAACGCGATATGGATGCCGCAGTCATGGCTCGATTTGCTTCAGCTCGCGTGGACAAACTTGACAGCACGGATGTTGAAAGCTTCATGGGCTATGCACGAAAAGCATTCCTCTCCAAAGATGGAGTCGCTTCACCGTTCTTGACCGTTTTGCAAAACATTCCAGTGGACAAGATCCTCGCGCTCTTGTCGCTTGAAAATATTGATGAAGATGATTTGAAGCTCGGCGCGAACCTTAGCTCGTTCAGGACGTTAACGTATCTTGATTCAAAGATCAAGACCAACGAGGGGTACATGTTCAAATTCCAGCCGTCGGCTCCGATGGATATCAATGTCAATGACTACTACCTGGGATTTCAGTATGGTGACGGCATTTTCTTTGAGGACAATGATGGTGAAGATATCTCTTACAAAGACTTCCTGTTAAAAGTCCGCAGCCAGCCTGACTTCTATACCGAAGACGAGATTCTACTCACGATGGGTGATGCCGAGAACACAATGTACAACACATACTGGAAAAAGCAGATATACAGCAACTACAGCACGAGAGAACAGACAGAAATGTATCAAACTCTTGTTCTGGCCGTAGAGAAAGCTATGTTCGCAAAGTATAACGTCTACGAGGTCACGGCCAAAACCATTGAGGCCCATATCGTTATGGCCGCCAGCTCGAAAGAGGTTCAGAGTTTGTCGAACCCCGCTATGGTTGGCATGATTGTGGAGCAGTGCATCATGAAAATAAACTGTGATATCAAAAACAAAGTTGAACCCCTTACTTCAGGCGGATTCAAGGCTCTGATTCAGGAGGCGGTTGAAGGAGCCAATGGGCGAGTCAATGTTCAAGTCAACGATTCGGATTATGACTTAATATTGTCAAAGTTGCTTCAAGTGAGAACTGAAATTGTGGATGACCAAGAGCTGAAGCCTCAGTTTGGTTCCACGATTACCGTCAATGATTCATATTACAATGCAGCCGAGGGAGACTTGGAGGCACTGATAGCGAAACTGTCAGTATGGTATGACCTTGATGCCGACCCGATGACCTACCCCTACAACTCAGAGGAGGAGGTAAATTCCAAATCTTGTCCACTTATTGGTCTATATGACACCAACATGACCTCAACAACAATTTGGGAGGCCTGGATTGCTGCCAGCCAGAAGGCAAACGCGGGGGCGACGTACTACACTCTTATCTCAGGTCAGAACCTCACAGCCTTGCATTTCTACAGTTTTCCAGCGAAAAGCGGTTTGGCCGTATACCGAAGGCTTAGGATGAAGGAAGGTGTCGGGTTCAAGAACACAAGCCTGAATTTCTCGATGACTGATTATTCAGGCACTCCTGAAGGGGCTAAGAATATTATTACAAACATGGCCCACGCCAACTTGCCCTTGGCCACTTTCGAGGGCGTGGAGGGGGGTGTGCAGCTTCTTCTCTCTGGCTTTTGCCTACCTTTGAGCACGACCCCTAAAGAGACCCCCAATCTCATGGTACGCTTACAGGAGAACGCCGCCGGGGCACTAAAAAGTGTTACGGGCAACCCGATGGACGCACTTCTGGCCGTTGAGGCAGAACTGGCAACGTCGGATATGCCGTATCTTGACGCAGAGATTCTGGCCCAGACCCCTATTCAGTTCACACTTCAGAAATGGACGGGAGCAATAGCCTCGGCCTTCAGCATTATTAACGCTTCATTCAAAAAGGTATGAACCCTGTAGTCATGGCAAACTCTAAAGCAACAAAACAAAATAAGGATGGTGTATTATTACAGGCTTAATCTATTACGTATTGTCGGAACTGACAACCAGAAAAACGGGGAGCATTACGGCTCTCCGCAGCTACATAAAAACAAAGGGCGTTGGCCGTCGCAAGTACTACTGCATGACAGTACAGCTTGATGACATGATCCGAGAGCTTTACCCAAAGTCTGGAGCTACGGCCATAGCCAATTTGATGGCGGTGATTGCACCAGAACTGAAGGCCGGAAAAAAGGCCGATTTCAGCCTTTTTAAAGACGAGTTAAAGGCGCGTTACGCGGTGAAATATCGAGGTGAAATTCGGTACATGGAGCAGCATCTCGCTATCGAATCCGATTTCACTGAGTACATCCCTTTGTTTGGCTATATCTTCAGCCCAAAGGAAGACACTGTTGAAAATGCAACTACAGCATACATGGTTGGTCTATACATCATGTTCATAGAATTGGCTTTTTTCAAAACGCTCTCCCAAACTATGAGTGAATATGACAGCAGAAGCTTGTACTCTCTGTCCTCCGAGGAATTGGGGAAAGTATCGAATCCTGGAGACAATGTGCTCTCGGTGACGGATCCAATGGGAGGAGGAATAGTAAAAGGCTCAATGTTTGCTATGTTAGGCTACGCTTCAGGCGCGGGCCCATTGTCACTCTATCTCAGGCAGTCCCTTATATCAAGGGGCGGGTTAATGGGGGTTAAAATTAGTTTGGAAGGAGGTGACAAGACCTTCATTGCCGTTGACGTGGCTTCAGGCCATGCCATCAACAAAACAGACCTGCTGAAAAAGCTCATGGCTCTTTACAACAAAATAATCACAAATTAAATGTCACTATTTGGAGATATTTATGACCTCTACTTCAACGTCGGAACCGGTGAACTTGGTAACGTAATCGAAGCACGAAGCACTGTACCGGCTCCAGAAGACAGCTATGCAAAGCCCGTAATTCTGAAGAGCAGCGGGCCGGTAGAAAACAAAGTACAACTGGTTCATCAAGCCTTGGTCGATTTTCAGCCAATGACGCTGGACAGTAAGGGCGGCCTAAAAGTTACAACCGCCCTTTATTCAGACCCAAATGTTGGAGGTGTCTGGAAAGACTTGATGGACGTAACGGAAGGAGGATCCAACGGCGCAGACGCTCGCACCAAGGTGTTGATTCAGCAAATGATATCCTATTGCAAAACCCGCTATGCTATGATGTGCTCTGGCGGAGACCGGCTTACTCCGGTCAATGGAGACCTGTTTCGCTCCGTCGCGAAAAATGTTGGAGAGGTAAAATGGGTGACGACAGGCACTTTATGGGTAACTACTGACAGCCGGACACGGCTTCAGTACATGGCCATAAACCCTTTGTTCGTTCTGCGGGCCATAATTGAGACGTTTCAAAAGCAAGTCTACGACAACAAGATTTCAAATGATGTCCCTGGGTTGGCCATCATTGGGAAGCAGGTCGTGTGCTATCTGTTCATGCACGAGTTCAGCCATATTGCCTACGGGCACCTGAACGGCATTGAGTCCCACAAAATTATTTTCGGAGACGAAAAAGCCAACTACTCTTTTGATTCCTTTATTAACCGGAACATCGAGAATGACGAGGGATGGGTAACTCCCGACAGTGGCATAAGCACGGCTCAGTATGCTCTGGTGGAGGCGGCAACCGTTGAAGGAAAATTCTCAATAGTCTTGACAGCATTTTTGGCCGAGGGAGACCTCTTCACCAAGATTGACAGGATGCGGCAAATGCCCCACATTCCTAACTCACTCATAGGCGTTGTTCCTATTTGCGGAGAAAGCCCTGATTTGCCTTCAATGCAGTGGGAAGTCAAAAAGAACATGATTATTATCATGGACGAAAAGCACCTTTTCTCTCTGGAAGAGCAGAAGACGCTTGGAGATTTGCTGAACAAGGGCCGGAAGGCTCCGCCAAAGGCACAGCCGAAGCCTCCTCAAGCACAGCCGAATACACCTCAGAAGCCGTCGCCACCGAAGCCTCCTCAAGCACAGCCGAAGGATAAACCAAATGAGCTTACTCAAGAGGAGAGGGAAGAGCTTGCCCACAACCTGCATAAGGTTGGACAGTCGGATGACAATATCAAGGCGATTACAGGCTTGGGAATTTTACCTGTTTGGGTTGCCGATGGCTCGCAGAAAACTCCTCAAGATAATCCATTGGATGCCTCGGTAGAGCATGAAATAGCCAAAGTTGCAAAGGCGCGATCAGCGGCCTCAAGCACAGAGTTAACTCCGGCTCCGGCTCCAGTCATTGCACAGCCCATGATTCAGCCCGTGGCAGCAAAATCAGTTGAAGTACCTACAGAACCCAATGTCACAGCTCCGGCTCCCGAACCGGCTCCAGTTATCGAACAACCGATGATCCAGCCAGTAACCTCGGAACCGACCACCACTCCAACAGTTGTAAAGGCGCGAGTTCCACGAAAGAAGCCAGTGACAGTTGAACCGGTGGCCACGGCGGCAGCCGCTCCTGAAGTACAGCCAATGATAATGCCAGTGATGCCGGATCCAGTCATACTGCCTCCCGCAGCCACAGCTCCCATTATTCTTCCAGCCGTGGAGCAGCCAGAGGTGGTGCCCATGATTCAGCCAGTACCACAGCCAGTGCCACCGGCCCCCGTTATTCTGCCAGTAATGCCAGCTCCGGTCATTATGCCGGAACCTGAACCGGCAGCACAACCCATGATTCAGCCAGTAATGCCAGCTCCGGTCATTATGCCGGAGCCAGTTATTGACCATCCTTTGTCGGCTGAAGCCCCAAATGTTCAATTGAAGCATGGTGGCGGAACGTTCAAAATGTATGACCGTGTTCAGGTCTCCCCTTCTGGGCAAATTGGAATGATTGCTTCAGACTACATGCAACAGGGTATGTATAAAATTGTAGTTGGCCCAAAATCGGGTTATATTGACCCTGCAAGATTGACACTTCTGCCGAGGCTCTATGCCGAGGGCGACGTAGTGACAATTACTGCCTCTGGAATTAAAGGAACCGTCACGAAAGTGAAACCTGGGGTTCACGATACGTTGTATATCAGCGTAATAAAGAACGGGAAACACTTCATGTATTATGCCGACAGCAACCAAGTAACTAAATCGTAATTATGGCAGAACTATCAGCAGCAGAACAAGCCAGAACCGCTGAACTCCTCAAAAGAGCAGGATTCAGTGACAAAGCTATAAATGGCATCCTTGACCCGAACGCGGAACCTGAAGAAGGGGGCGAAGGCGGGGAAGGGGGCGAAGGCGGACAGCCACCGCCTCAAGGTGGGGAAGGCGGAGAACCGCAACCCAAAGAGCGTGAATGGCCCCCACCTCCCGAACCAGAGAAGCAACCCCCACCACCTCCAGAACCTGGCGAAGGCGGGGAA
>Ga0194060_10001180_pt1 | contig 18809 bp, 14 predicted proteins | sample SepL225m_MetaG_FD_163427 | JGI IMG/M metagenome (GOLD analysis project Ga0194060, IMG submission 163427) | Anoxic zone freshwater microbial communities from boreal shield lake in IISD Experimental Lakes Area, Ontario, Canada - Sep2016-L222-5m | ecosystem: Environmental > Aquatic > Freshwater >...
GGCACACCCGTTAATCCGCCCACCACGGCATAATCCTCGACAATAACGTGGCCCGCCAAATTGGTGCCATTGGCAAGCACAATGTTGTTTCCCAGGTGGCAGTTGTGGGCGACATGGCAATAAGCCATGATCAGGTTGTGATCACCGATCATGGTAACGCCTATGTCGTCAACAGTGGCTCGATTGATGGAAACAAATTCTCTGATGTTGTTGAAATTGCCAATAACTACCTTAGTAACTTCTCCTTTAAACTTCAGATCCTGGGGAACACCGCCGATACAGGAAAATTGCGATACCTGGCAGTTGTCACCAATCTCGGTCCCATCCTCGATTACCACGTGCGACCCAATGGCGGTATGACAGCCGATCCGCACCTGCCGCCCGATAACACTGAAGGCGCCAATCGACGCACCTTCCCCGATACTCGCTTCGGAGGATACAATTGCAGTTGGATGAATTATCATGACGGATTTATTACCTTATACTCCTCTTCCAGCTTTTTTACCCGCTCCACCAGCAGGGACAATGTTTGCCTCATATCCGGCAATTTTGTCAGCGAGGCAACAACGCGCAACCATGTTTTATGAGGCATTTGAGGCGATCCCGAGATGGTCATGCCCGAAGAGACATCTTCATGGACACCCGATTGAGCACCAATCATAACATGATCGCCAATGGCGATGTGTCCCACTAAACCGGCCTGACCGCCAATAATCACACTTTTGCCCAACCTGGTGCTTCCGGAAATGCCAACCTGGGCAACAATAATGGAATTCTCTCCAATAACCACATTATGGGCGATCTGCACAAGATTATCAATTTTAGCACCCCGTTGAATCCATGTTTTCCCTAATGTTCCCCGGTCAATAGTGCTGTTGGCTCCGACTTCCACATCATCGTCAATCTGCACACTGCCCACCTGCGGGATTTTCTGATTATCAACTCCGGGATTGGCATAACCAAAACCATCGCCGCCCACCACCACGCCGGCATGAAGGATCACACGCTTACCAATAATACACTTCCGGTAAATACAGACATTAGGATAAAGAATTGAATCCTCGTCTATCAAGACATCCCGACCGATAAAAACGCCCGGGTAAAGAACGACTCCCCGCATAATTTTTGCCCCTGGTGAAACCGTAACACCTTGATAAACAGTGGCCTCTGGTGAAATACACGCATCATCCATAATAAAAGTATGGCTGGATATACCCGGGGCATGGGAATCGTCGGGGTGGAAAATCGCCAGAAGCTTCCCCAAGGCAACATAAGGGTCGCTCACGATAATCAAGTTTTTACCCGGGCATTTCGTCCCGGGACGAACTAAAATCGCATCTGCGCGGGTAGTCGCCAGTTGGCGCGTATATTGCGGGTTGGCAATAAAAGTAAGATCGCCAGCGCCGGCTTCGTCAATAGGGTAGATGCGCTCAATTACAACCTCCCCATCACCGACGACACTACCGTTTAAAATATGCGCAATTTCTTTAATTTTCATGGGCGGCAGTGTTCTCTGGTAGAAAATTACTTTTTAACGGGATTAGGTTTGTAGGACTTATTAAATTCGTCCATGACGCGTTTTGTGAGGTCACTTGCTTTGTTATAGTAGGGTATCGGCATCGCGCTCAAGTCGAAGATTACGGTATACTTATCTTTTTCTCCCATGGCAGTGACGACCTTTTGGATTTCGGGAATCATACTCTTGGACAACTCCTGATCCTTTCCCTGCAAGTCGTCATTGGCTTCTTTTACCAACACCTGATATTCGCGGAATTTCGTCTGATAGGTAGTTTCTTTCTCTTTCAGGGCTGCTTCCGTAAGAATCGAACGCTGCTTCTCAATTTCCTCCTTCATCTTTTGCAGCTCCGACTCCCGTCCCTGCACAATAAGTCTGTTTTTGTCATAAATATTCTTGAACTCCGCCGCCGCTTTTTTGCCGGATTCAGAATTCATCATAATGTCCCTGATATCTACAAAACCAATTTTCTCTGCAGTAATCTTTTCCGCCGCGGAACCTATACCAGTAAATAACAGACAGAAGATACCTGCAATCAATACAACTTTCCTATTCATAAGATCCTCCTCTTTTTTGTTTATTCATGTTCATAATAGCATCTGAAAATCCAACAGCAAGTAGGAACTACATAAACATGCCGATGGTAAATTCCCACCTGTTCGTCGACTCGTCTTTCTTCGCATCGAGAACATGGCCCCACTCAAGCCTGAGAGGACCTACCGGCGAGTACCAGCGCACACCAAGCCCCGCAGTTTTTCGCATATCGTAAATATCATAGCCCGATTCCCAGCTGTTACCGGTATCGTAAAAAAGGACTCCTTTCATGCCGGCATCCTTAATGAGCGGGAAGATAAACTCGGCGTTAAAATTCAGCATGGTCAATCCCCCGATCACATCACCCGTAAGAGGATCCATCGGCCCTACAGAACGAAGCCCCCGGAGCGAATTGATGCCGCCCAGATAAAATCTTTCGAATACCGGAACTTCCTTACCTTCCCGGGGTTGCAAATACCCCGCTCGTCCTCTCACGCCAATAACGGTCTCCAGGGGTAGCGAATAAAACCAGGCTGAACTCAGCTGATATTTAACAAAAGTGGCGTCTCCCTGGAGAAATCCACCGGTATATTCAGTGGATAAACTGCTCTTCGACCCTTTCGAGGGGAACATAACATCATCTGTTGTATCGTTGGACAGCGTGAAGGTCAGACTACTGGTGGTAATTTGCCCCAGTTGCCTTTTTATGTATGTGGAAGCCGTATCCGATATTTGACCGACCTCATCCTTGCTTAGTTTGTATCCCGCGTACCAGGAGATGCGCTCCCAGATGGGATAACCAAAAGTAAAACCTGCGCCCTGAGAATCCATTCGGTAGGTATCGTAAGTACGATACATTTTCCATAAATCCGTCTTGGTCCACAGAGGCATATCGAACAGCCAGGGCTCGATAAAAGAAAGTTCGTAATTCGTTGAACGGCCTCCGATATTCGCTCTCAAACTTAAACTTTGTCCACGTCCGAAGAGATTCTGCTGGGCGATCTGGGCGGTAAAAATGGCATTGTCCAAGGCGCTGTAACCGGCGCCGATACTGAACATTCCTGTCGGTTTTTCCCGGACACGAATATTCACTGTTGTCAAGTTTGGATCGGCGCCCTTTTCCGTTTGAAAGTCAACTTCTTCAAAATATCTGAGCCGATTAATTGCCATATAGCTTTTTTTTAAGTTACTCTTGCTGTAAAGATCGCCTTCCACTATGGAGAGGAGTCTCCTGATTACTTTGTCTCGTGTCTTAGCATTGCCGATAATGTTTATTCTGTCGAAGTAAACCTGATTACCCTTTGTTATCTGATAGATAACATCTACCGTCAGTTCTTTGTCCTGGGGAACAGTTCGGGGAACTACATCAGCATAGGCATAACCCTCGTCGCTGCAGGCCTGTTGGATTAAATCCATATCTTTCATGACCGATTCGCGATCATAATAGCGTTTTTTATTAATCATCAGTTTGCCGAGCAGAGCCGCACGGGAGAGCTTTATCTCGTCACCGGTAATACTGACGTTACCAACCTGATATCGCTTGCCCTCGGTAATCGGTATCTTGACATAGATGCCTCTTTTGTCATGGATGATTTCCGGTTCGCCGATCTGGGCATAGATAAAACCATTGTTCAGGTAGAAGGCATTTATCTTTCCTATATCCTGATTAAGCTGTTCTCTCTTTAAGAGTCCGGAATCACTAATAAAATAAAAGAGACCTTTTTCATTACTAGTCATCAGCTTACGCAACTCTTGGGCGGTATAGGCCTCATTGCCAAAAAATTCTATTTGGACAACATACAGCCGTTCGTTTTCAACGATATTATAAACTACTCGGGCGTCCTTTTCCCCCTCCTTTTCAACAACATCCATCACTTCTGCGTTGTAATAGCCTTTGGTGTCGTATAGCTCCTTGATCCTTCCCGCATCAGCTTTAATTTTCTCACGATTCAGGATCTGCTTGGCTTTGGTAACAATAACAGCCTCAATGTCATCTTTTGCTAGTTTTTCATTACCTGAAATTTTTATGGAAATGATAATGCCCTGTTCCTGCAACATAAAAGTGATTACCTTGCCTTCCGGTGCATCGGTAACCTGGGCAGAGACATCCGTAAAATACCCCATTTTGTATATCGACTTAATATCCTGGGCGACATCGGCATTGGCAAAAATACTTCCGGCTGCACTTTTGACCACCTGGTTTATGGCAGGGCTTTCAATACGGCGATTGCCCTTAAATTCTATGCGGGCAATTCTTTGCTCAGCGCCCACACGCATCATGATATCGCCCACCAATTGAAGAGCGATATTTCCCAAGCTATCCATACCTTTGCCCTGAGCAGAAACAACCGGCAACCTAACGTGCTTTTTTATATCCATGATACGTACATCAACGCTTAGATTATCCCCTAATTCCGTCACGGCGCCCATTATGACAAAGTCAGCGTTAACTTCTTGGCCGGCGGCAAAACCATAAGCGTCGTCAAGACTTTTCCCCTCCCTGTCAGCGGGGAAAGAGTCCCGTTCAATTAACTGGGCATTTCTTTGCATCCGCAGTTGCGCTGCCAGTTGATTGAAAACAGACTTTTGGAGATTGACGACGTTTTCCCTGCTGTGCACCTGAAAAGGCAGCAGGATAATTCTTTTTTGATCCTCTGCGAACAGAAGCGGGGAAGCGAAGAGGGGGAAAAGAACCAGCGCACATATCAGCAACAAACTTTTTTTAGGCAATTGCGTAAATCCTTCCGTCTCCTAAGCCAATGCGACGCGACATCCTGTCAGCCAAGGATTTATTATGGGTGACGACAATTAACGTAACACGTTTCGTTTGGTTCAGATTGATGAGCATATCTTCAATTTTTATTCCCGTTGACCTGTCCAGGTTGCCGGTCGGTTCATCAGCCAGCAGAATGTCCGGCTCCATCATCAGGGCCCTGGCCACGGCTGCACGTTGCTGTTCTCCGCCGGAGAGCTCGCCAGGCTTATGAGTCATCCTATCACCAAGCCCTACATCGTTCAAGATAATTTGTGCCCGTTCCTTGGCCTCACGACGAGAGAAACCATGCACTAAGGCAGGCATCATGGTGTTTTCCAGGCTCGTAAATTCCGGCAAGAGATTGAAAGATTGAAATACAAAACCAATACTCTGGTTCCGGAAGCGTGCCATTCTTTTTTCGTCCCATTGAAAAACATCTAAACCATCGAACAGCACTGCTCCGGACGTTGGATGATCCAGGGCACCCAGAATGTGGATCAGGGTGCTTTTGCCCGCGCCCGAGACTCCGAGCACCGCCAGCGATTCCCCGGCAGAAACGGTGAGATCGAGGCCTTGCAAGACTTCAATCCGCTGTGCATCCTTTATAAAGGTCTTCGTCAGATTTCTTATCTCTATCTCCGCTCCCATGTTTTCTCTTAGACCTTCCTATCTCTAATCATAACGGAGCGTTTCTGCCGGGTCCAAACGTGAAGCGCGCCAGGATGGATATATAGTCGCCAGCAAGCTAATGAAGAGAGTGCCCAAAATAATTGTTCCCACATCACCGTAATTCACCAGCGAGGGCAAAGCGCTCAAATAATAGACATCGGCCGGAAGAATCTTAAAGCCAAATATCCTCTCTACGAAAAGCGAGAGTTGCTCGAGGTTGTAGGCGACAGCCAAGCCAGCTATGGCGCCCAGCAACGTTCCAATGACACCAATAATCAGCCCCTGATAAATAAAAATCTTCATAATGCTGCGGGCAGTGGCGCCCATGGATTTCAAGATGGCAATATCGCGGTTTTTTTCCATGACCACCATGATGAGCGTGGTAATAATATTGAACATCGCGACCAGCACAATCAAGCTGAGGATAATGAACATGACACGCTTTTCCATTCTCAAAGCGGAAAAGAGGTTCTTGTTCATTTCCATCCAATGTCTGGCCCAATAGGGATAGCCGAGCTTCTTTTCAAGTTGCCGTGCGATGCTTCCAGCCTGATAGATATTGTCAACCTTCACCTCCAATCCCGTAACGACGTTACCCAGATTCAGGAATTCCTGGGCATCGGTAAGAGATAAAAAGGCCATCGTTGAATCATATTCATAAAAACCTGAATCAAAAACGCCGACCACCAGAAATTTTTTCAGACGCGGCATCACTCCTAGGGGGGTTGAAATCCCCTGGGGAGATAAAATGGAAACGGTATCGAAAAGTACTATCCCCAGGTTCTTCGCAAGTTCCCTACCCAGGACTACACCGGGCATTTTCGTGCCTTCAGGGGTAAGTTTGAGCTGAAAGCGGTTTTTTTCTAGTAGATACGAAATGTCACCTGCTTGCATCTTGCCCAGGTTGATGACCCGGGAGGCGGTTCCCGGGTCCATCCCCCTCAATATGACGCCACTGACGCTTTCCCCTTTTTTCAACATGGCTTGGGAGTAAATAAAAGGCGTCGCCGCGACAACCTCTTTCTCACGGGTGACTTTTTGCAGTACCTTTTCATAATCGCGCAGCACTCCGCCATACTCCATCAAGACGACATGGGCATTAATGCCGAGGATTTTTGTCCTCAGATCAGTCTCGAAGCCATTCATAACGGCTAAAACAATAATCAGTGCCGCTACGCCCATGAAAATACCGGCAATCGAAAACAGCGTAATTACCGACACAAAGACTTGTTTACGCCTGGCCCTGAGATAGCGGAGACTGATGAATAACTCATAGGGCATATTCACTCTTTTTTTCTCATTTGCGGGAAGAGGATAACGTCTCTGATGGAGGCGGAATCGGTAAAAAGCATAACCAGACGGTCAATGCCGATTCCCTCTCCTGCTGTAGGCGGCATGGCATATTCGAGGGTGTTGATGTAATCCTCGTCCATCTCATGGGCCTCGTCATCGCCGGCCTCGCGGTTTTGCAACTGCACTAAAAACCGCTCGCGCTGATCGACTGGATCATTGAGCTCAGAAAAGGCATTGGCAATCTCCCGGCCGCAAATATAAAGCTCAAATCGATCGGTAAACCTTGGATCGGCGGCATTTTTTCGGGACAAAGGAGAGACCTCCAGTGGATATTGGGTTACAAAAGTTGGTTGGATGAGCCTATCCTCCACCAATTCATCAAAAATGGTCATGATGATCTTTCCCAAAGGGTCTCGGTCACCTGCTTCGAGTCTCATACTGCGGGCGTAGGCACGGGCCTTGTTCTCATCCTCCAGGATATCGGCACTAATCATAGCATGGCGTATGATAGACTCTTTAACGGATATCCGTTCCCAGGGTGACTGAAGATTAATTTCCTGACCCTGATAGGTGAAGCGGGGGGAACCGAATATCTCCTGGCCCAGAAAGATAAACATCTCTTCCGTAAAGGTCATCAAATCCTCATACGTGGCATAGGCGCAGTAAAATTCCATCATCGTAAACTCGGGGTTATGGAAAGCAGAAATACCTTCATTGCGAAAGTTACGGTTTATTTCAAAGACCCGCTCCATGCCTCCCGTAATAAGCCGTTTCAAGTATAACTCCGGAGCAATGCGCAAATAGAGGTCCATCCCCAGAGCATTGTGATGGGTTTTAAAAGGTCTGGCCACGGCGCCACCGGCCTGAGGCTGCATCATGGGAGTTTCCACCTCCAGAAACTCATGTTCCTCCATAAACTTGCGAATCAGTTGGATGATGCGGCTACGCCGATAGAATAACTCCGCTACCTTCGGGTTTGCAATCAGGTCGAGATGCCGTTGACGATATCTCGTTTCTACATCCGTCAGGCCATGCCATTTTTCCGGCAGAGGTCGCACCGCCTTGGCCAGGAGCTTGAACTCGTCGACGTCAATGGTGAGCTCGCCCGTCTTGGTTTTGAATACGCTACCGGCAATATAAATAATATCGCCAACGTCCAGTCGTTTAAATATCTGGAAAGACTTCTCGCCGATTTTGTCCTTCCGGAGAAACGCCTGTATTCGTCCTTTTCGGTCTTGGATAATAACAAAGGCACCCTTGCCGAAGTTGCGGATCGCCATCAAGCGTCCGGCCAGAGTAAAACGCTGATCTATCTCAGCCAAGGCGTCCGTTTCGAGCGGGGAAAAGCGTGCAAGAAGTTCAGCGGAGTTATTCTGGATGCGCACATCGTTGGGATACAGATCGACGCCCTCGATCTGAAGGGAAAGAATCTTTTCTTTGCGTTTTCGGAGCAGTTCGTTATCTTCCATATACTTTTCCTCATGGTCATAAAGTGTGAGTGACTATATTTATTTTCTTTTTAAGTCAAGGGAAGATTGCGACGGACAAACTGTTTGTTATTATGTGAATTTATGTATATAGAAGCGTCATTAAAATTGAAGATGCAGGTCTACTGGATGGATTAGTCCAATAACGTCAATGTTGATATGACTATGGGTATCGCTTCGAAGTCAGGACAAAAGAAGCAGGGAACTCAGATAGACTGTTTTTCCTGTCAACACTTCTATATAACTTATGATCCGAGCTTCCCTTATGGCTGTCGGGCCGCAGGTTTCAAGTCGCGCCGGTTGCCTGCCAAAGAGGTGCATGCGAGCTCTGGAATGGCCTGCCTGCTGTTTGCTGAGAAAGATAGAACTCGACGATGATCAAGAGCAGAACTTCATAGAGTGCTTTTGACGTTGTCCTCCGCTGGTTCCTGTGCATCTATGTCCGGATCCTCTGGAACGCTTGTTTCACTATTCGCCTTTTGCTGCTTTGCAGCCATGCGTTTTGACGCCTTGTCAATCTGTTTCTGCTGTCTTGCTTTTTCTTTCGTCTGTTTGCCAAAGTTGTACATGGATCTTCCCATTTTCATCTCCTGTTTTCTTAATCCTGACGGCCACAACTGGTGGAAAAAACAATAAGTATGCACGGTACTTATATTTTACTCTTTGCTTATAGTCAAGGCCTTACTTCATGACCGTACTTGTCATTGATGACTCTTTGTGGTATTTTCCAATTCAAAAGAACCAATTACCACTAAAAAGGACGAAAATAATTTCTCACTTACTCATAACGAAAGCATCCGCGAAAATAGCCGTCTACGGACGCATGATCAAGTTCGAACATACTATTTTTGCCCTACCCTTTGCCTTATCCGCCCTGCTGCTTGCCCACCGGGTAAACCCGGTCAAGCCGCGGCTGGCTTTCTTGATCATCATGGCGGTTGTTTGGGCCAGATCAGCTGGAATGGGATTCAATCAGTTGGTCGACGCCCGCTGGGATGCCAAAAATCCTCGGACAGCCGCACGAGCAATACCTGCCGGCCATATATCTACAGGAGAGACAGGCGTCTTTGTCTTCGTCTCCAGTATCCTGTTCGTCGTCTCTGCATTAGCTATCTCGCACCTGTGCTTCTGGCTTTCCTTCCCCGTCCTTTTGATTCTTTTTAGTTACTCCTACGCCAAGAGATACACCTGGCTCTGCCATCTGATTTTGGGATTTGTCCAAGCCTTGGGGCCGCTGGGTGTTTGGCTTGCCGTAACAGGTTATTTTTCCTTAAATATTTTGGTTCTATCCCTTACCTTGGGCACCTATATCGCGGGCTTTGATTTGCTTTATGCCTGCCAGGACACAGAATTTGACCGTCGCGAAGGACTCTACTCCGTGCCGGCTAATTTAGGCATCCGTCGCGCCCTCGGCTTATCCATTTTTCTGCACGCTATCACCTTTATTTCGATGCTCTCCCTTTACTGGGTTTTCAAGCTGAGTTATTTTTATCTTGCCTATGTTGTCATTATTGGACTGCTGCTCATCGTAGAGCATAAAATTGTCAAACCTGACGACCTATCGCACATCAACATCGCCTTTTTTCATGTAAACAGCGTTATTTCCGTGCTCCTGCTGGCCGCCATGGTGACGGAAGAGCTGATTAGAAAGATAATTGTTTCATGAGCTACGCGAATCTTCATGATTTTGTCAAGGCGCTGGAAAACAAACATGAGTTAATTCGTATTCATGCAGCTGTATCGTCATATCTGGAAATCACGGAAATTACCGACCGGGTATCCAAAGGCAAAGAGGGCGGTAAGGCGCTCCTATTCGAAAATGTCAACGGTTCCGCCTTTCCGGTGCTGATTAACGCCTTCGGCAGTGCCCAACGCATTGCGCTTGCTCTGGGAACGGATAACCTGGATCACCTTGGTAACAGACTGCAGGAAATCCTGTCTCCGGAGAGGCCGAAAAACATGCGTGACAAATTTCGTTTATTGTTGCGTGGCCTGCGCCTGAGCCGTTTCCTTACGCGCGTGGTCAAAATGGCTCATCCTCCCTGTCAGGAGATCATCCGGTGCGGCGAGGAAGTAGATCTGGCTGAATTACCAATTCTCCATTGCTGGCCTGATGACGGCGGTCCATTCATTACGCTGCCCGTCGTATTTACGAAAAGCCGGATATCAGGCAAGCGCAACGTCGGCATGTACCGCATGCAGGTCTTCGATAAGAATACGACCGGTATGCACTGGCACACCCACAAAGACGGAGCGCATTTTTTCCGCGAGTATGAGAGTCAGGGCCGGAGGATGGAGGTAGCAGTTGCCATCGGCACTGAGCCGGTAATTACCTATGCCGCCACCGCACCCTTGCCGCCGGGGATTGACGAGATGCTGCTGGCCGGCTTTATCCGCCGTAAAGCGGTGAAATTAGTGCCTGCTATAACGGTTGACATCGAAGTCCCCGCCGAGGCGGAGATTATTCTGGAAGGCTATATCGATCCCCAGGAAAGACGCCAAGAGGGACCTTTCGGCGATCACACCGGCTATTACTCTCTGCCGGACCTTTATCCCGTATTTCATGTCACGGCCTTAACGCACCGTAAAAATGCCTTGTACAGCACCACAATCGTAGGACGGCCTCCTATGGAAGATTGTTACCTCGCTCTGGCCACGGAAAGGATATTTCTCCCGCTGCTTCGCACTCTGATGCCAGAAATCAAAGACTACTGGCTGCCATGGGAAGGAGTGTTTCATAATATCGCCGTGGTGGCTATCGATAAGCAATATCCCGGGCAGGCACGGAAGGTCATTCATGGTCTCTGGGGATCCGGACAAATGAGTTTCTGCAAGGCGATAGTAGTCGTCGATGCAAACGAACTGCGCGACAAGAGCGAAAATCTCTTGAAGAACATCCTCGGCCGCATAGATCCGGCAAGGGACGTTTTTACCGCCGAAGGTATTCTGGATGCCCTGGATCACTCAGCGCCGTGCGCTCTGTTCGGAGGAAAGCTGGGAGTAGACGCTACCCGGCGCATCGCCGGGGAACCGCCGCGCCCGGAGCAGACGTTAGACTGCGACACCTTGGATCAAGGCGACATAATCAAGAAGATTAAAGCAATGGATGAATGTATTACTGATATTCGCCTAATATTTAACGACATTCATCTGCCCTTGGTAATGTTGAAGATCCGTAAAGACAACAAAAAAAGCGGATCTTTTTTTCGTGATCTTCTCTTGGCCGGAAAAACCCCGAGCCACGGCATTGCCGTCTTTTTTGATGAAGTGATAGATCTCGCCGATGATTCGCTGATCCTCTGGAAGGTTTTCAACAATGTAGACCCCCAGCGTGATATGTTCATCGGGGAACGGGTGATAATCATTGATACCACGATAAAGTCCGAATTGGACGGTCATCTGCGCCTCTGGCCTGATGAATTGATCAATCGGCCCGATATTAAACAACGGGTCGATGCCCGCTGGGAAGAGTACGGATTGGCTGATCCGGTCAATTAATAAACAATTGACACTACTTACTTGGCAGGCAAGGAACAACGGTGATGAAAAATTTTCTTCCCTATTGGCAGGAAAAATACCCCGAGAAGTTTGCGGCCGAAGCCTTTATTTTCAGCCACATCCGGCGCGGCGACCACATTTTTGTCTCTTCCGGTTGCGGAGAACCTCAGTATCTTATTAGTGTCTTAATGGAATTTGTCGAGTCACACCCCAAGGCGTTTTTTGATACGGAGATCATCCATGTCTATTCGCTCGGATTATCCCCCTATGCGCAGGAAAAGTTTAAAAGCAATTTCCGGTGCAATGCCTTCTTTATCGGCAACAGCATCCGGGAGTCAGTTAATAGGGGGGCGGCTGACTACACGCCCATTTCACTCTCCCAGGTACCGCACCTGATGAATACAGGTATGGTAAGGATCGACGTAGCACTAGTGCAAACTTCCGTTCCCGATGAACACGGTTTTCTGAGCCTGGGGGTCGGCGTTGATATTGTCAAGGCGGCAACGGAAGTGGCGTCGGTAGTCATAGCCCAGGTAAACCCGCGGATGCCGCGTATTCATGGAGATGGGTTCATCAACCTTCAGGAGGTTGATTTTGTCATACCCTATGAAGAACCGATTCTGGAACTAAACGATAACGCGCCCAGCCGAGAAGTTGAAAATATTGGCAAATACGTCGCCCAACTTATCCAGGATGGCAACACGATTCAAGTTGGATACGGCGCCGTGCCCAATGCCGTCATGGCCAATCTCTACCATAAAAATCACCTGGGGGTGCATACGGAACTCCTCGGCAATGGTCTCATCAAGCTCATTCAGGCGGGAATTATTGACAACACCCGAAAAAGCATCAACCGGGGAAAAACTATCGCCTCCTTTTCCATGGGCACCACAGAAACTTATGCCTTCCTGAACGACAACCCTTCCATCATCTTCAGGTCCATCGACTACACCAATAATCCGCTCATCATCGCTCAGCATGACAATATGGTTGCCATCAACAGCGCCCTGGAGATCGACCTTACGGGACAGGCAACTTCAGAATCCCTGGGCGGCCGCTTTTTCAGCGGCGTCGGCGGTCAACAGGATTTTATGAGAGGTGCCCTGCTGGCCAAAAATGGCAAAACCATTCTGGCGATGAAATCCACGGCGCTTAGTGACGCCGTATCGCGCATAGTACCCTCACTCAAGGAAAACAGCGGAGTAACCATCAACCGGGCCGACATCCGCTACGTCGTTACGGAGTACGGGATCGCTTATCTGCATGGCAAGAATGTTCGCGAACGGGCGATGGACCTGATTTCCATCGCCCATCCCAAGTTCCGTCCCCATCTCATCGAAGAGGCGAGAAAAAGAGGTCTTATTTACTCCGATCAGGCCTATCTTCCTGCCCAGGACGAAGAATATCCGGAACAAATGGACGTTTACCGCACAACAACAAGTGGACTGCCGGTATTTATCAGGCCGGTGAAAATTAATGATGAGCCCTTGTTGAAGGATTTTTTTTACTCTCTTTCCGACCATACCCTGCACTCGCGTTTTCTTTCTTCACGCCTCGATATGCCCCATGAAAAACTGCAGAATTATGTGGTAATAGACCATAACACCTCTTTAGCACTGGTCGTTATGAATGCCGACAAAAAAGATCTGATTTTGGCTTACGGCCAGTATGAAATCAATAAACCTACCCATACGGCAGAAGTAGCTCTCGTAGTAAGAGATGACCATCAGAATCTGGGTATCGGTACGGAATTGCTGTCTTATCTTACTTACCTGGCCCGACGGGAGGGATTATTCGGTTTTACGGCCACCGTACTGACGGAAAACAGAGCCATGCTGCATCTCTTTTACAGCCATGAATTTGAAACCGTGAAAAAAAGTGAAGGCGGCGTCTATGAGCTGCAGATTTCCTTTAAGCAATAGGCAGATGGAATATGGACCTTTTTGACCAGCCCGATAAGACCGCTTCCTCCCGACCGCTTGCCGACCGCATGAGGCCGCGCACACTACAGGAATACGTCGGACAATCACACCTTTTGAAAGAGGGGTGCCTGTTGCGCGGTCTGATAGAAGAAGACCGCATTATTTCCATGATTTTCTGGGGACCGCCAGGATCCGGCAAGACGACGCTGGCGAATCTGATTGCCAAGGAATCGCAGGCCTATTTCATGAGCTTTTCTGCCGTCCTTTCCGGAGTCAAGGAAATCCGCGGTGTCGTAGACGAAGCCAAAAGTCAGTTACGCTCTCACCAACGGCACACCATACTTTTTGTCGATGAAATTCACCGCTTCAACAAATCTCAACAAGACGCCTTTTTGCAGCATGTAGAAAGTGGACTGATTACGCTGATTGGCGCCACGACGGAAAACCCTTCCTTTGAGGTCATTGCGCCCCTTCTATCAAGGGCACGGGTCCTGCTGCTGAAGCCTTTTTCCGCTGAGGAACTCAAGATTATCATCACCGGGGCAATAATCGACAAGGACCGAGGTCTCGGATTGCTTGATCTCCAGTTAGAAGAAGCAGCCTTGCAACATATCATCTGGTCTGCCGATGGCGACGCCCGCACAGCGCTTAACAGTTTGGAAGCTGCGGCCTCGATCGCTTCATCTCAGGGCAATGAAAAAAAGGCCCTTACGCTGGCTATCGTGGAAGAGGCCATCCAAAAAAAGGCAATGCAATATGACAAAGCCGGTGAGGAGCACTACAATCTGATCTCCGCGTTACATAAAAGCCTGCGCGGAAGCGATCCTGACGCCGCTCTCTACTGGATGGGCCGCATGCTCGATGCCGGGGAGCCGCCGCTCTATGTTGCCCGCCGAATGGTGAGATTTGCATCGGAGGATATCGGCAACGCCGATCCCCACGCTCTGCTCGTAGCTATGGCCGCTGTACAGTCCTTTCAGCTGCTCGGCACGCCAGAGGGGGAACTGGCCCTTGCCCAGGCAGCGGTTTACCTGGCAACGGCGCCGAAAAGCAATGCTCTTTACACTGCCTATGGCCGCATCAAGGAGACAATCCGGAAGACCGGTTACCTGCCCGTGCCGCTCCATATCAGGAATGCCCCCACAAAGTTGATGCGCGAACTTGATTATGGCCGGGGATACCAATACGCCCATAACTTTGACAATGCCTACATCCCGCAGGAGTATTTGCCGGAAGGCATAACTAGCCAAAAATATTACCTGCCAACGGACCGCGGTTATGAGAAGACAATTAAGGAAAGAATGGTGTATTGGGAAAAGATCCGCCACGCTAAAAAAGACAGCTTGAAAAAGGAGGAACCGGAAGGCCATACCGGCCATCCGGTTCAGGGAGGACTGAAGGATTAAACCCTCTTATCTTGGTAGTCTACTATCGGCTAAGCGTGCCCGTTCTGTTTATCCGATAATTTCAATTTATATTATACACAAAGTGTGCCAAAGGGGACTTTTTCCCCTCCATTGATCATTTAGCAGCGAATGAAAGCCATGGGGCAGCATTTTCAAACCTGACGATAGCCCCGGTTACGGCAAAAAATGTCGAGCAGTAGATGGATTATTTAATATACAATCATAATATCGAACACTTATGATATTTACAGCATTGTGACTATAATCGACATAATTGTCGAGGGATGGGATCCCTATCATGATAGCAGAGAAAAAAATTATCTGGCGGCATCATACCAGCCATGGTCAACGCATTTTCGTCCCCCCCCTGGCGATCGGTATTGCCTGCGCCGTGTTCATTGTTATGATTCTTACGATGGGTATTTTAGATCTCAAGCGAAGCGAAAAAAGTTTGGTCAGTTTCCTTGAAAACCAGGGAGTAGCGATTATTGAAGTAGTACAACGGCTGAGCCAGGAAAACCTTGACCTTATTATCCAAGCCGGTGACCGGGGCGATGGATCAACCTTCGCTCCGCCGCGGGAAGAAGCCTTATATCCAAAAACCTGGCTCACCACGGAATTGGCGGAATTGGGTCGAGAAGTTGATAATATATGGCAAGCAGATCACTTGAGCGACATTGGGTTAAAGCAATTTGCCGCTGAACAAGGACTCTGGTTTGTGGCCGTCATGAATCAGCAGGAACAGGTGGTATTTCAAAATCGTTCCCTGCCGGCGGAATATTTCTCCACTGCGGACGCGAACACCAGGCCGCCGCAAATTACCCTGGGTTTACTCACCGAGCTCGCACAGCAGAAGAAGATCAGCTACATCGCCCTGAAGCGGAAAGACGGAAGCGGCACGGTGATCATCATGTTAGACAGGGAAGGGTTGCTCTACTGGGGCTTAAAGGTTTCCGTACAAAAGGCTATTGAAAAATTGGGCGAAGGTCAAAAACAGGGCTTAATTTATATGACGATTACGAACAAAAAGGGCATGGTGCTCGGAAAGTCAGGCCGTCAACCGGAAACGTGGCGCCCGAACGACATGCATGTCTATGAACTTCTGGCCGGCACAATGAAAAAAGAAAGTCGCAAAGTCCTGTATCTAAAGAAAAACATTCTCGACATGGCCTTGCCGCTGTACATCAATGGCAAGGTAGCCGGTATCGTCAGAATCGGCCTCGACAAAGAAAGCACCGACAGTATTCTTAAAGAAAACACCACTAATCTGATTATCTTTATGATTATCGTAGTATTCATCACGATCTTCTCCATGTGGGTTTTATATCATAATCAGAATAGGCATCTGGCCGGCATAGTAGAAATCGAAAGACGGCTTGAGAAAGCAGAGAGATTATCGGCACTCGGTCAGCTGGCTGCCGGTGTGGCACACGAAATCCGCAATCCGTTGAATGCCATTAGCATGGCCTGTCAACGCTTAAAGAGAGAATACGCGCCCGCCGATGAAGAAAAAGGGCCTGAATTCCAGTTGCTCTCCGGGGTTATCCGTGATGAGATTAGACGTCTCAACGGCATCATTGAGGAGTTCCTCTCTTTTTCAAAAACACGCCGGTTAGAGCTGCGCTTGTATCCGGTAACGGAAGTTTTGCAGAAAATCGTCAACCTCATTAATGAGGAGGCCAAATCCCAAGGTATTACGATTAAAACCCAAGGATTTGAGACGCCGGAAATCATGCCTATGGATATGGATAAACTCCAGCAAGCCTTTCTGAATTTTGTGAAGAATGCCATGGAATCGATCACTGGCGAAGGAGAGATAACCATCGCCGTGAACAGGAAGGACAAAAACTATATTAGCATCAGCATCGCGGACACAGGTTGCGGCATCAGTCCGGAGGAAATGGAGCAAATTTTTAATCCAGAGTACACCACCAAGGAAAAAGGATTAGGATTGGGGCTCGCTTTAGCTCATGAAATTATCCGGGGACATGGGGGGGAAATCGGGATTTCCAGCACTTCGCAGGTAGGGACAACGTTTGAGATAATCCTGCCGACGGCAAAGTCGGCGGAGGGATTAAACAACCAAAAAACAGTGACATAGGAGTCTTCCAATGAAGAAACTAAATATCCTGATTATTGAAGACAGTCAATCGCAGCGTGAAATGCTGAGGGATTTTCTTTTAAAAGAAGGCCACCTGGTAACCGATGCAGAAAATGGTGAAAAGGGAATCATGATGGTTCAAAGCGGACATTTCGATCTCATCCTGCTGGACTATAAGATGCCGGGGATGAACGGAATGGAGGTATTACGGCAAATAAAAGCAATCAATCCGGAAATCGATGTCGTAATCATTACCGCTTACAGCACCATCGAAACCGCCGTAGGAGCTATGAAGGCCGGGGCAATCGATTACATTACCAAACCCATAGAATTTGATGAGCTGCTATTCCTGGTCGACCGGGTCGCCGAACGGCGCACCCTGATCAGAGAAAACGATATCATGCGCCAGCAATTAAAAGAGACGGGCGTTACCACAGACAAAATCATTTATCGCGGCGCCAGTATGAGAGAACTCATCAACATGGCCGGCAGGGTCGCTCCGAGCCGCACCACTGTTCTCCTTCAAGGGGAGAGCGGCACGGGAAAGGAACTGATGGCCAGGTTGATCCATCAATTGAGCCCTCGATTGAACAATTCGATCATCGTAGTTAACTGCGGCGCCCTGCCCGAGACACTGCTGGAAAGCGAGCTTTTTGGACATGAGAAAGGTGCGTTTACCGGCGCATCGGTCCGGCGCATCGGCCGATTTGAGGAGGCCGAGGGAGGTACGCTTTTTCTGGATGAAATCGGGGATATTTCCCCGCCCGTACAGATAAAATTACTCAGGTTTTTGCAGGAACGCGAGTTCCAGCGCCTGGGCGGCAATCAGACCATCCATGCGGATGTGCGGATTATCAGCGCTACCAATCGGATTCTGGAAGCGCGAGTTAAGGAAGGCCTCTTCCGGGAAGACCTTTTTTATCGTCTCAACGTTGTGGTGATGTCACTGCCGCCGCTCCGGGAAAGGAAAGAAGACATTCCCGCGTTGATCGATCATTTTCTGAAAAGATATTCTCAGGTTAACGGAAAGGATATCATCGGGTTAACAAGTGAAGCGCAAGACGTGCTGTTAAAATACGACTATCCGGGCAATGTTCGGGAACTGGAAAATATTATGGAAAGGGCGGTAGTCATCGCGCGTGAGGAACTGATTTCACTAGAAGATCTGCCCTTCCGTGATACCGATGGTCTTGGGAATGCAGTCAAGTCGGATGCCGGCATCCTCAGGAAATCTATTGAAGAACTGGAGCGCCAAATGATCACGGCAGCCATGGAGAAGGCTGGCGATCACCAAACCAAAGCAGCCGAGGCCCTTGGCATTAGCGAACGCATGCTGCGGTACAAACTGAAAAAATACGACCTGAAAGAATGAACTACAAAGCTTTCTTTATTTCGCCGGCATACCGTGCAACCAGATCCACCAGGTCATCCCGCCCGTTGTTTTCATGGATCATCTTCACAAAAGCGCTGCCCACAACCACTCCGTCTGCATGCGGTGCAATCTCCGCGGCCTGGGCCGCGGTCGAAATGCCAAAACCGACTGCCACGGGCAAGTTGCTGAACTGTCGGATTCTCGCCACATCTTTTTTGATAGCGGCAATCTCGGGTTTTTTGGTGCCCGTAATCCC
>Ga0194060_10001181_pt1 | contig 18799 bp, 17 predicted proteins | sample SepL225m_MetaG_FD_163427 | JGI IMG/M metagenome (GOLD analysis project Ga0194060, IMG submission 163427) | Anoxic zone freshwater microbial communities from boreal shield lake in IISD Experimental Lakes Area, Ontario, Canada - Sep2016-L222-5m | ecosystem: Environmental > Aquatic > Freshwater >...
AAAGATAGTGGATGAAACCTATCGCGACCAGGATAAATGGGATCGCATGGTGGTGATGAACATCGCCAATATGGGTAAGTTCAGTTCAGACCGGACGATCATGGAGTATTCCCGCGAGGTCTGGAATATCAAACCGTGCCCCATTAACCTCCCGAAAAAGGACTAGGACGGCGGTCTCCCTCTCCCTTCCGGGGAAGAGGGCTGGAATGAGAGTGGGTTCGGGGAAACGCCCATGAAACAGTTTTGCATCGTGTTGTTTCTATTCTGTCTTGCCCCCAGCGCCTTCTCCCTGGGGCCGCATGAGATCCTGCTGCTGGTCAACCGGAACGCCCCTTTCTCCGGGGCATTGGCCCGGGAATACGCAGCCATGCGGCACATTCCGGAACCCAACATCATCCCTCTTGATCTCCCGGCGAACCCCCCGCTCGACATGTCCGCACCCGACTTCAATCGCCTGATCTGGGAGCCAGCGCGGAAAGAATGCCGGGCGCGAGGACTTGACGACCATATTCTAGCCTGGGTTTATTCGGTGAATTTTCCGATCCGCATCACCACCACCCCGGCGCTGTCCATCCAGGGGCTCACGTTTTTGAAGGGCGTCCTTCCGGCCATGAATCTCGTCGAGCGAGGAACCTACGTCTCCCCTCTTTTCGCGGGGCCGGACAGTCCCGCTTCCTCCGGCTTTCCGCCCCAATCATTCGATGTCCAGCGCGAGTGGCTGGGAAAGGATATGCCCATACCGAGCATGATGCTGGGATTCATGGGAAAGGCAGGCAACACCAGTGAAGAGATCCTGTCATGCCTGCACAAGGGAGTCCGGGCCGACCTGACCCGGCCTGACGGCGCCGTGTGCATCGTCACCAACAGCGACATCCGGTCGCTTTGTCGGCAATGGGAATTTGCCCCGACGATCCGCGAATTGCACTCCCTTGGCATCACCGCCATGATGACCAACGCCTATCCTTCGGGTACCGCGCCAACTCTGGAGTCCAAGGGCCTGATGGGGCTCATGGCCGGGTCGGCTAACATTCCCGAGGCGGAAACGGGCTGCTTTCGGTTCCTTCCCGGCGCCATCGCGGAACACCTGACCAGTTTCGGCGCCGCCTTCGACAATCCCGCTCAGACCAAGATCACCGCCTGGATACGCGCCGGCGCCACGGCTTCCGCCGGAACCGTGGTGGAGCCCATGTCGCTCTGGCCCAAGTTCCCCCATGCCCGCGTCTTTGTCCACCCGGCGGCGGGGTGCACCCTGATCGAAAGTTTTTACCAATCGCTCCGCTGCCCCCTCCAAATCCTGATCGTGGGTGAACCGCTCGCCTCCCCGTGGGGCGCCCAATCCACGGTCTCGCTCCGGGGTTTGGAGGACGGCGCCATCCTAACCAACCGGCAGACGGTAACCGCCGAAATCATGGCTCGGAACGGGGAACAATTCAGTCGTTACCTGTTTCTGTTGGATGGACGCACGGCTCAACCCCCGGGAAGGAATCCGGACGTGACACTAGACCCCGCCGCTCTCCGGCCCGGCCGCCACACATTACGGGTTGTAGCCTATAGGGTTGGTTCGGTACGATGCCAGATATTTTCCGAAATGTCGTTCGAGGTAAAATGACTTTGAAATGTGTGTTTTTCGACCGTGATGGCATCGTCAATCAGTCCCCCGGGGCGGGTTATGTCGAGCGCTGGGAGGATTTTCATCTCCTTCCCGAATTTGTTGACACGCTCCGGATTGTCACCGAACTGGGCTATTCCGCGGTCATCATCACCAACCAACGCGGTGTGGCGCGGGGTTGCATGACGGCGGAAACCGTCGCCGACATTCATCGGCGGTTGCGCGTCATGCTTAAGGAACAGCACAGGCTTGACCTTCTCGATGTTCGCGTGTGTCCTCATGACGTTGGCGTTTGCGACTGCCGGAAACCCAAACCCGGCATGATTCTGGAGGCGGCCCGCCTCCATGGGATTGACCTGTCGCAATCCTGGATGATCGGGGATTCACCGGGTGACGCCGAGGCAGGTCGCGCCGCCGGATGCCGGACCATCCTCGTCGGGGAGAAGGCCCGGCCGGGCATGGCGGATGTTCTTTTCGACAGTATGGCGAATTTGCGCTCAGGAATAGCGGAAGTCCTGACAAGAAACGTGGCGAATAAGGAGCAAGGGGGGACACCATGAAACTATTTGTGCCGGGTCGTATCTGTCTTTTTGGAGAACACACGGATTGGGCGGGAAGTTACCGCCGGATCAATGGCGAACTGGAGCCGGGTCACGCCATCATCACCGGTACGAACCAGGGGTTGCATGCCGAGATTAAGCCCCACCCCAATAAACTCGTGGTCAAGGCGACGCTCAGCGACGGCACCCCGTTCGGCCCCTATGAAGTCCCCATGGATCGCGACGTTCTTCTGGCCGAGGCGCAGAAGGGCGGATTCTTCAGTTATGCCGCCGGCGTCGCCTATCAGGTATTGACCCATTACCGGGTGCGAGGACTGGAAATAAACAATTACCTCACCGACCTTCCCATCAAGAAGGGGTTGTCCTCCAGCGCTGCCGTATGCGTGATGGTCGCCCGGGCATTTAACCGTCTTTACGATCTCAAAATGACGGTCCGGGGCGAAATGGAATTTGCCTACCTGGGCGAAATCACCACGCCATCGCGGTGCGGCCGAATGGATCAGGGATGCGCCTATGGCAGCCGGCCCATTATGCTGACGTTCGATGGAGACCGGATGGATGTGTCCGAAGTCACCGTGCCCAGGGATCTTTTCTTTGTCATCGTTGACCTGCACGCCGGCAAGGACACCCGGGAAATCCTGAACCACTTGAACCACTGTTATCCGTTTGCCGAAGACGCCATCCAAAAGGGGGTTCAGAAATACCTGGGCCCGATCAGCGCCGAAATCACGCGCCATGCGGCCGAGGCGATGCGTGAGGGCGATGCGAAACGCATCGGCGAACTCATGCGAACCGCCCAGACTGAGTTTGACCGATACTGTATGCCCGCATGTCCGACTCAATTGACCTCGCCGGTCCTCCATAAGGTGTTGAACCATCCCCTTCTCCAGCCGTTGATCCTCGGAGGCAAGGGCGTCGGCTCGCAGGGTGATGGCTCCGCTCAGTTCATCGTCAGGGACGAGGCCTCACAGGAGCAAGTCATCCGGATCATTGAACAGGATCTCAAGATGAGCGCCCTGCGCCTGGTGATGCAGGCGGGGCGCAGACTGCGCAAGGCGGTCATCCCGGCGGCCGGCTTCGGCACGCGGTTGTTCCCCGCCACCAAGGCGATCAAGAAGGAACTCTTCCCGATCATGGACAGCCAGGGCAGGATGAAGCCCGCCATTCAGATCATTGTCGAGGAAGCGGTGAATGCGGGAATCGAGGAAGTCGGGCTGATTGTCCAGACCCGCGACAAGGAAGTATTCGGTGATTTTTTCTACTCCCCACCGCCGATCGAGAACTTCAACAAATTGTCACGGGAAAACCAGGACTACAGCCACTACCTTCTGGATGTTGGTCGGCATGTAAAATTACTGTCCCAGGATACACAGGAAGGCTTCGGACATGCCGTGTATTGCGCCCGGGACTTCGTGAAGGAGGAGCCGTTTCTGCTCATGCTGGGAGATCATCTGTACGCCTCCGAAATCGACCGCTCCTGCGTCGGCCAACTGCTGGATGTCTATGAAAAGACGGGCCAGAGCGTCGTGGGCCTCAAAGCCATGCCCGCAGACCAGGTGAAGCACTTTGGTTGCGTGACGGGGATATGGCAGAAGGAGGGCGAAATCCTGAACATCACGGAATTTGCCGAAAAACCCGATGTCGATTATGCCCGCACCCATCTGCAGGTTGACGGTCTCGCGCAGGACATGTTCCTGACCGTTTTCGGGATCTACATCATCAAGCCGCAGATTTTCCATCTCTTGGAGGAGAACATCAACAATAACATCCGGGAACGCGGCGAATTTCAACTGACGTCATGCCTGGATGAACTCCGGAAACAAGACGGGTTTTCGGGATGCGTCGTCAAGGGGCGCCGTTTTGACATCGGACTCCCGGACGTCTATCGCCAAACCATGATTGACTACCCCAATGTCTGACGTGACGGTGATCCTGTTCGATATCGACGGAACCCTGCTGGGCATGCCCGGGGTCGGACGTCAATCCTTTGTCCGCGCCCTGGATACGATCTTTGGGATCAAGGATAACCTGGACTACATCAACTTCTCAGGGAACACCGACCTGAACGTCCTTCAGCAGATCATGGCGCATCACGGGCTTCCCCTGACCCAGGATGACTGCGTCCGGTTCCACCGGCAACTTCCCCTTGAACTGGCCCAGGCATCACATCAGGCCAGACTCATTCTCTACCCGGGAATCCGCGAAGTCCTGGAAGCGATCTCCACCAGACCCGATGTCGTTCTCGGATTGGTGACCGGCAACGTGGAAGCCTGTGCCTGGATCAAACTCCAGCAATTCAATCTCCACAATCACTTTGTCCTCGGAGCCTTCGGCGATGAACACTCCGAGCGAAACAAGATTGCCCAACTCGCCATGGAACGGGTTCTTTCACGCCTGAAACCCGGTTACGCCGTCAAGGCCTGCTTTCTGGTCGGGGACACTCCGAACGACATTGAGGCGGCCCATGCTATCGGCGCCGTAGCCGTGGGCGTCGCCACGGGAAAATTCGGCGTGGATGAACTTACGGCGGCAGGCGCCGATGTGGCACTGTCGGATTTATCGGACACCGCCTGCGTCCTTGGACTTTTCTTCCAGAGTCAGTGAGGCGGGTCGTTCCTGCGAAGGATGATGCCTTTGCTTGAACATCCGGGTAACCCGATCCTGCAGAAGAACCCCGATCACAAACAGGCCCAAGGCAACCACCGAGGCCACAATCACCGAGCCATATTGCTTTTCCTCCACATGAGCGCCGATGAAGGATGACAGCAGGATTCCCGGAAATCGCGCCACCATGGCTGTGACAAAAAACCGGACGGGTTTCACCGGAGTCAGGCCGGCGATATAGGTCAGCATGTCCTTGGGGCTGCCCGGAATCAGAAACAACACCAGGATGGCCAGTTCTGTCTTCGGGTGATTGATGAGAAAATTGAATTTCTGCAACACCTTGTCAGGGATGACCAATCTTAACAGGGGAAAACCCAACCACCGCCCCAGGGCAAAGACGGCTATGGATCCCAACAGGATTCCAGCCATGGAATAAATAGTCCCCCACAAGGTCCCGTAAATATAACCACCGGCAAACTGGGTGAGTTCTCCGGGAATGGGTGCAATGACAACCTGGGCTGACTGGATCAAGACAAACACCATCGCGCCGAGGATTCCGAATGACTGAAGATAGTCTCCGAATTTCGCCGCATCACTGACCAATCGGGTCAAAGGCACCGTATACGTGATGCCCAGATAGACCAGACCGGCGATGAGCACCACCAGACCGGCCACTCTCAGAAACAGGGATCGATTCACCAGTCCTCCTTCACTTCCGGTTCCAGAATTACCCTGTTCGCCCTTCACTCCTGACCCCCTCTATCTTACGGCTCTTTCAATGCCTTGGCCCGCGCCAGACGCGCCAGTTGGAGATCATCGAATGAAACATTGCGGCGCTGGTACCGGTTCTCCATGCGTTCCAGGAATTGATCCCAGTCCTCGGACGTGGGTGGCGTCGTGTAGTCAAACCGATCCTCGTCGGATCGCCTGAATTGCCATTTGACCTTGCCCCGCTCCACAGCGACCCTCACATCACGCTTTACGCCATCCTCGAGTTTTTCAATCCAGCACACTTGTCGCATCATGGGCAGTCTCTCCTGGGGCACACAGCGGAACAGACTATCACGTCCCCCTTCAGAAGCACGCTTGAAAACGCGGAAAGCAATCCCCATAGTGTGGCCGCGAAAGCGAGAGTTCACCCATGGCGTTGTTAAGTTTAAAGAATGTCAGTTTGAGTTACGGAGGCAATCCCCTGCTGGACAATGTGGAATTCCATATTGAGCGGGGTGATCGCATTTGCCTGCTGGGCGTCAATGGAACTGGGAAAAGCACGATGCTCCGGGTCCTGGCAGGGGATTCGAAGCCCGACAACGGCCGTGTCATTCGCGCTTCCACCTGCCGTGTCACCCGGCTTCCCCAGCAGGTTCCCGTGCACCTGACCGGGCGTGTGCTGGATATCGTTTGCCCCGACCATGAGAACCCCGACCTGGCACGCGAGGCTCTCGAAGCCGAACGCACTCTCAGCAGGCTCGGTTTGGATCCCGAGGCGGACTTCGAAACACTATCCGGTGGAACCCGGCGACGGGTTCTGCTGGCGCAAACCCTGGTTGGTAATCCGGACGTGGTGATGCTGGACGAACCAACCAACCACCTTGACTTGGATTCCATTGCCTGGCTTGAATCCTATCTGCTCCGGTACTGCAAAACGTTCCTGTTCATCTCCCATGATCGGGCCTTTCTGCGCCGAATTGCGTCACGCGTCGTGGAACTGGACCGCGGGCATCTCAGTGACTGGAACTGCGATTACGACACTTTCCTGATTCGCAAGGAAGAGGCCCTGCAGGCGGAATCCCTGCAATGGAACCGGATGGATAAACTTCTGGAGAAGGAAGAAGCCTGGCGCCGCCGGGGTGTCAAGGCGAGAACGGTCCGGAATCAGGGCCGATTACGCGCCCTGGAATCGCTCCGCTCCGAGCGTAGCCGGAGGCGGGAGCGCTCGGGCGCCGTGCAGATGTCCATCCAGGAGGCCGACCGGACTGGTCAGATCGTCCTGAAGGCCAATGCGGTCACTTTCGGATTCGGAGCCACCCCGCTGATTCGGGACTTTTCAACCGTTCTGTCGCGTGGCGACCGGATCGGCATCATCGGGCCAAACGGATGCGGGAAAACCTCCCTGTTGCGTCTGTTGCTTGAACCCGGCGGCACCCTTGACGGACTGGCCCCGAGAAGCGGGCAGATCATCCACGGCACGAATCTTCAGGTCGCTTACTCGGATCAACTCCGCTCGCAACTCAACGAAAGCCAGTCACTGGCTGAGAATATTGTGCAGGGCAAGGAATTCGTCATGCTCCAAGGCGTAAAACGGCACGTCATCAGTTATCTTGAGGACTTTCTCTTCACCCCGGATCGCGCCCGCTCGCCCGTCTCGGTGCTTTCAGGCGGGGAACGAAACCGGCTTCTCCTGGCCCGCCTTTTCGCCCAGCCATCCAACGTACTGGTTCTGGACGAACCGACGAACGATCTTGATCTGGACACACTCGAACTGCTGGAGGAACAGTTGGATCATTACAACGGGACGGTTCTGCTGGTGAGCCATGACCGCGATTTTTTGAACAATGTGGTCACCAGCGTCTTGGTTTTCGAGAAGCATCCGCAGGATCGCCACGATGTATGGCTGGGGCCGGATGAAGGCTGGTTTGTAAATGACTATGTGGGCGGCTATGACGATTGGGCGGCCAAACGCATCCTGCCGCCCGAGGTGGAAACGACGTCCAAAACCACGCCTGCCAGGATAGAGAAACCGGCTCGCCAGAAAATGTCATTCAAGGATAGGCGGGAACTCGAAGAACTGCCCGCCCGGATTGAGGCGCTTGAGGAGGAACAGACTCAATGGCATGCCTGCCTGGCCGATCCCGCCTTTTTCCGGAAATCCAAGGCGGAGGTGGCCAAGGTTGCGGAACGCTCCGAGGCCATCGCGGCGGAACTGGGAATAGCCTACCACCGCTGGGAAGAGTTGGAAACCCTGGCCAAGACCCTTTAAGTCCATTCTGTCGCTCCGGAAAACCGGAAAACAAAAAAAGGCCGCCAACCCTTCGGCGGCGGCCTTCCGAATCCGTGAGATCCAATTAACCGAGGATCGCATCCTTAGCGGCCTTGGCGACGCGGAACTTAACCACGCGCTTGGCCGGGATCTTGATCGTCGCGCCGGTCGCGGGATTACGACCCATGCGGGCCTTACGATTCACCAGCACCAGTTTGCCCAAACCGGGAAACGTGAAACTGTTCTTGGCGTTCTTGTACGCCAGTGTTACCAACGCTTCGATGACTTCGCCCGCCTGCTTCTTGGTGAGTTCGGTCGCTTCCGCCACGCTCGCCACGATCTGACTCTTCGTCAATGCCTTCGCCTGTGCCTTTGCCATGTTACTTCTCCTAGGAGGTTAATTCGGGGCCAAACCGTTATGGCATGCCCTCTGTGCAAGGGAATATCGCATGTTTCCGGGAAAATGCAATAGCCATAGCAGCCAGAAGTTTGTACGATCACGAATCACCAACCAATTAATCCATCGTGTCAATACTCTCATCATACACAACCGTGATTAGGCCACGCATAAACATCTTTGTCATCGCCCTGACGCTGTTAACCCTGCTGGGCGCCGGACTGCGCCTTGTTAGACTGGGTGATTACCCCGGCGGCTTCGGTCAGGATGAAGCGGTTGTCATGTACGACGCCTGGAGTCTGCTCACCACGGGTGCCGAGCACCATGGTGACCGCTGGCCTCTGAATTCGCGACAATTCGGAGACTCTCCATCCTCACTCCCCTCCTACATCATGATGCCATTCCTGGTTCTTTTTGGTCCGACTGAGTTTGCCGCCCGGCTTCCCTGCGCCCTGCTGAATGTGGCCGCCATCCCCCTGTTCGGACTCCTGCTCTTCCATCTGTTCCGCAGTCGCGCCGCCGGAGTCTTTGCCGCCGTCCTGCTCGCCGTTTCGCCCTGGAATATCTTCTTCTCACGCTGGGCGGTCAGTCCCGGCTTCGTCACGTTTTACCAGGTCGGGGGACTCTGCCTGCTCATCCGCCTGCTGACCACCGTCCAGAACATGCGTTACCGCCTCTATGGCTCAGCCATTCTGACGGGCTTGATGCTGTTCCTCTGGACCCATCAGTATCTCTCGCAGTATTTCTTTGCTCCATTGATGATCGGTGTTGGGCTCCTGCTCTGGAGCCGCAAAAATTGGCCCCGAATCCTGATAGCGGGCGGAACCTACACCTTCTTCATGCTGCTGGCCATCCTGTCACGGGTCAGCGATCCCTCCACCGCCGGTCGCCTGCACCGGGAGTGTATCTTCTTCGACGACCGCATCCTGGCCAATTTCTGGCACAATTACATGGACTACCAGTCCTTCCTCTTTCTCTTTCACGCCCCGAATATGCTGGCGCTGCACCAGATTCCCGGCGTGGTGCACATCCAGCACAGCCTCGCCCCCTTCTACCTGCTGGGGCTGGCCGTTCTGGTTGCCGCAGCGCTGAGTCCCGGACGACTGCTGTCATGGCTGGGACGACCCGATTCGCCCGATGACATCAGCCATTGGCGGCGGGCCGCCCTCTGGATGCTGGCGGGCTTTCTTTTCGCGCCCATTGTAGGGGCGATCTTCACCCAGAAAATGTACACCGCACGCATGACTCATCTGTTGACCCAGGTACTTTTGATCGCTTCGCTGGGTTGCGCCGCTTTCTGGTATCTGCTCCGTCGAATCCCGTTCAAGGCAGCCGCTCCCATCTTTGCCATCATCCTCTCTTTCTATCTCGCGAAAACCACAGTGAAAACCATTAGGGGACTGGCCAATAACAACCTCTTCTTCAAGGAATACCTCCAGCAGGGGGTTCCCGATGTGATGCGATATCTGGCCCGGCAACCGAATGTCCGTACCGCCCGCTTTCCCAGAATGCTGCAGGGTTATATCTATCATCTGTGCTTCACGCCGGTTCACCCGGCCAAACTGAACCACGCCGAGGTGTCACCCCCCTCGCCCGGTCCGGACGAACGCTGGCGTTATGTCGAGGTCAATCAGGTTGGTAACTACTATTTCAATCAGGATATGGACGTCGGCGAGATTGCCCGGACTGCCACCCTGCGCCATCAGATTCGGGACCGGGATCAGATCTGGTATGATCTTTACGAGCGGAATGGCGATTGGTTTGTCCTGAGGCACGACACCCGGAAACTTTAACTTAACAGAGACGACGTATGTCACTACTCCAGTGGGATTCCTTCCCCGTTCTCCTCGTGGCCGCCTGGGTACTGGTGGAACTGATACCCTTCATGCTCCCGAACTGGCGGCAGGCGCACGGCTGGAAAGTCACGGCTTGGTTCTTTCGGCCCCTGGCGTTCTGGGGTGTCTATAATATCATCTACCGCTATTTCGAGGCGCTCGGGCTCAACGACCGGACTACCTTTCCCTTCGCCTTCGCGGCCTGGCGCGACAATGATCCCTGGATCATTTTCTTTTGCCGGCTGGCAGCCTCGCCGGACTTCTGGTCCGCCTCCGCCATCGTTGCGCTTCTGGCACTCCTCATGGTCATGGTCAGCCGCTGGATTGTGTCCGGGCCGATGAATGTGAAGAGGACCATGCTGGCGCTCGCGTGGCTCGTGCTCCTGAATATTGCCATGCCCCTGGCTTACAACTGCCTTCCGGAAGGAGCACAGGATCCTCTGGAGCACAAAGGTTCTTTCCTTCATGCCTGGTTCGATTCCGGCAACACCATGCTCTACTGCATGCCTCACATCGTCAACAAGAGCCACTACCTGAAACATTTTCAGGAAATCCAGCCCACCATGACGGCCTCCATTCATGGCGTCTCGCATCCCCCCGGCGCCTCGCTGGCCTTGTATTGGACAGGAAAACCCTTCGGCGCCACCGGCAATATTGGACAGGACCGGCTTAGGTATGCCCTCGGCACGACGGTCTTCTCCGCGCTGGGAGTGCTGGCGATGTTCTTCCTGGGCCGGACCATCACCGGCTTGAACACCATCGGTCTCATGGCAGCCGCCCTGTGGTCGGTGAAACCGGCAACGCTGGCCTATAACACCTTTGCCGCCGACCCGCTCTACAGCGTCTTCGACATCCTATGCCTCGCCTTTATCTGGCAGGCGGTCACCGCGCCCCGTCGGCCCTGGTTCAGCCTGATCTCGCTCGGGATCCTTTTCTATGTGCTGAGCATGATCAACTTCAACTGGATCCTCTTTGCGGGACTATACGGGCTTTTCCTGACCTCCCAAGCCCTGATCAACCGGTGGTGCCTGGCGGAGTGGTTGTGGCGGGCCGCTCTTCCCGCCGTCATCCTCTTCAGCATCCTGATCTGGACCTGCATCGAATATCATCTGGACTATCTCGAGATCTTCCGCTTCTCCCTGGGTTACACCGGCCGCTTCTACCACATGACGGGCATCTACCAATGGTTGATGGCCCTGATCGGGAGCCCCCTGGATCTCTTCCTGCTTTGCGGCAGCGTGCCCGCCTATCTCTTCTGGCGGATGTATCCGGTAGCCGTCAAACGCTCACTCTCCGAACCGCTGGTCGTATACCTGCTGGCGTTGCTGGTCGTGTATGGGGTGACTGCGGTCTCGGTCAATGTCCTCAAGATGGAATCCAGCCGGGTCTGGGCCTGGGTCACAGCCCTGCCACTGGTTTTCGTGGCACGCTATCTGGCCCTCGCCGATCACCCGCGATTCTATTTTCTGATGGCCGTAATTCTCGCCTTGCTTCAGTATTACGCCATGCAGTTGTATCTGACGCCCTGTGGCTGAGCGATGAGGAACCCCATCTCATGAAGACGGTTTTGAAATACTTGATTCGACTGGCGATCAGTGGAATCCTGACCTTCGTCCTGCTGGAGGCCGGCCTCGCCTGGCTCTGCGCCCGCGGCACAGTAAAGATTCCCAAACCCGCCTATTGTCTCGGTAATATCAGCTCCAGATTCTGGGCCGACAGCAATCCCTGGTTCGGGGTCTGGCACGATCCGCATTCCTCCTTCAAACATGTCTCACCCGACTACGCCCTCACCTACCACGCCAACTCATGGGGTATGAGGGATCGCGAACGCGAAAAATCGGCACGGGGTCATAAGCGAATCATCGTTCTCGGTGATTCCTTTATGGAAGGCTGGGGCGTGGCCACGGAAGACCGCATGAGCGACCGCCTGGAACGCACCACGGGTTTGGAGCATCTGAACTTCGGAACCTCCGGTTCCTTCGGCCCCACCCAATACCTGATGCTCTACACCCACCTGGCGAGGGACTTCGAGCATGCCGCCCTCATCATTTCAATTTTGCCAGACAATGATTTCCTCGATGATGACTATGATTATGGCCGAATCATGCACGCCAGCCGGATTCGCCCATTCTTCATCGGAACGAAACCGGCGTACTCGCTGACTATCACGAAACCGCAGACCGCGCCAGCCGGGTCGAAATACATGGAGCCGTTTCTGTTGCAATTCACCTACACCGGTAACGTGATCAAGCATTTCAAGGAACTGTCCCGACACAAACAGGTCGCGCTGCCCGCCGACTACGCCGGGTATTTTGACTTCACCCCGTTACAATGGGATCGTCTGGAACATGTCCTACAGGAATTCCGTAATGCCGCCGCCTCCCTGCCAATCCTGGTGATGACGATTCCCTGTGACACCGATTTCCAGCGGGTTGCGAAATGCGGGGAGGCGCCCCTGCCCGGAAAAATGCGGGAACTGTGCCGTTCATTGGATATCCAATACCTGGATCTGATGCCCGCCCTCCAATCCGCGCCCGGGGGCTGGGCTTCCTGTTATCTCAAAACTGACCGGCACTGGAACGCCACGGGCAATGCCATTGCCGCCGAGGCCATCAGGCTGGCCTCGAAACTCTACCCGTAAATCCTGTTTCCGCAGTCTGACGTCTGTTGTATAGTGAGAGCCGATACACGTCACATCAAAGGAGCAAAGACCATGTCAAAAGCCAGAGACACCAAACGCGAAACGAAGAAAGTCGCATTGAAAACACCCGCCGAGAAAAAGCAGGCGAAACGGGATAAGAAGAAGGCCCGGATTTAGGCGACCGGTTCCTCTTTCACGAGGGATCCATCAGCACGACATTCTCATACGCCACCCCCCATCGGCGCCGGTCGCGTCTTTTTAACCCGAGGCTATTCTGCGTCAGGGCGGTGGCCAGCAAGTCCACTCCCGCCGCCGACAGACATACCGTTACGGTGGCCCCGTTCATCCGGAGCCCCTTGACCTCGGCGTCAAACACATTCATCCCGGCCCCGCCGTCAATGACAGGTTGGAGATTCTCAGGCCGCACCAGGCAAAGGACTTCGCTGTGTTGCGGCCGCTTCCCTGTATCCGCCACCCGCCACGTTCCCAAAGGCGTCTCCACGCAACACTCCGCACTCCCCGCTTTGCACTCCATGCGTCCCGCGAGCAGGTTGGATTCCCCGAGAAAGTCCGCACAGAACCGATTCGGGGGTCGGGCATAAAGTCCAAGGGGCGTTCCTATCGCGCTTACCCGCCCGGCCTGCATGACGGCCATCCGGTCAGCCAGGGATAACGCATCCGCCTGGTCATGGGTGACATACACAAACGTGATGTCGGTATTCTCGCGAAGTTTTTCGATTTCCTGCCGCATCTCAACCCGCAATTTGGCGTCCAGGTTCGAGAGCGGTTCATCCAGAAGAATGATCGCAGGATTCAAAACCAGGGCGCGTGCCAGTACCACCCGTTGTTGCTGTCCTCCGGACAGGTGCCCTGGTTTCCGGGCGCCCAAGCCGTCCAGACCCACACGTTTAAGGACATCCTGAACACGGGCGGAAATCTCGCGGCGGGGAATCTTGCGTTCCACCAGGCCGAAGGCAATGTTGTCATGCACATTCAGATGCGGCCAGAGGGCATAATTCTGAAACACCATCGGGGCGCCTCGCTCATGCGCGGGAAGCGAAGCCACATCGCGCCCATTAAACAGGATGTCCCCCGAGTCAGACGTTTCAAGTCCAGCCAGAATCCTGAGCAGGGTCGTCTTTCCGCATCCGGAGGGTCCGAGCAGGAAGAACATCTCCCCCGCCTCAATGGAAATAGAGACATCATCCAGCGCCGTCACGGCGCCGAACCGCTTCGCAATATGGCAAATCTCAATCGCCGGTGGCATTGCAACTCCATTTCCCAATCACCATGACGACGGCCTCGGGGCAAGGTTAAGGGCGGTCAGAACGACCCCTTCCTATCCGGGCAATTCCATCATTCATGAGGCATAAAGGTGTCAGAACCGGGCCATGAGCGCAAGTACAAGGTCGGCAAAAATGCATTAAGCACAGAAATAACCTTGTATTTCAAAGTAATTTGCATCATGCCATTGATCCATGAAAGGCATGAATTGGACATGAAGACGGATCCGACTTTCCTGGCCGTGAAGCCATATCGGAAACCCAAACCCGGCTGCATGCGGTGCGTGCTTCTGGGGAATATGGATCATTGCCTGCGGGGATCGGTCTTCGCAAAGATGATGCGTGTTTTGGGTATCGAGGTTAGTGGCGACCCATCGGGGGCCTGTTGTATTGCAATCAAGTGGGCTCCTTGGTCGGAGTACAATGTTCAGGCGGATGATCGTCGTCGTGTCGGCCTTCGCCACATCGTCAATGACACCCACTTCTCCTGCCTGAAGTCCAATGTCAGCCGTGTTTTCCTGGAGGTATTTGGTTACAGTCTTGAAGTGCCCCCCCTGACTCATCAGGGCTCCTGCGTCATGAAGGCTGAACGAAACGCCCAGCATGATGGTCAGGTCATCCAGTGTCCCGTCAAGGCCCTCAAACCAGGCATGGTCTACCAGAAACTGATCAATAATTCAGTCGCCGGCGGATTTGTGGAAGACATCCGGGTCCCCATCATCGGCAACAGAATACCGTTCGCCTATCTTAAATACCGTCCCCGGGAGACTCGTTTCTCCAATCAGAATTCACGGGTGGAACTGCGGGAAACTCGTCAGATCCTAACGGACATCGAAATGAACCTTGCACTCCTTTTTGCCCGGCGAATGGGCCTGGACTATGGAGAACTGGATATGTTGAGGGATCGTGAGGACGGCCGCATCTATATCGTTGATGCCAACAATACACCCTACGGACCGCCCAATCAAATCGGCGAGGAAGAGGGCGAACTTGCGGTCGATCTGTCGGCCCGCGCTTTCTTCGTGGAATTCATCGCAAGAACCCGTAACGCCCCTCCGTCTTGCACCCCTACTATGACACAATGCAGCACTGTCAAAACAGACTGTCCATTCCTGAACTAACCAGAACGCGTCACGACCATTTGTCCCGGCGGCGGACCGAATTGGACCGTGCGGCGACGACCAAACCCGGTAGAGTATTCCGCCGCCGGTTCCCTGGCAGCGCCTGCGGCCCGTCCGGTTTTTGAAAAAACCTGGCTCAAGAAATCCTCAGGCTTGCGCTCCAGTTTTGCCAGATCCCAGACCCCGCCAACCACCATCCGATCCTTTGCCGGGAACGATTCGAAGAGTTGACGTTGTTTCGGACGCAACTCGGTGCCGTATTTGGCCTCCACCAACACCCGGTCTTCGGTCATGAAATCGATCTCGGCCCCATCCTCAAGAACATACCTCGGACGGCGCTCACGCAATTTTTGAAACACATAACTTTCAAATAATGCCCCAGCATCCCGAAAGCCTGTGAAACAGACCCGCATTCCCAGATCCGCCTCGTAGAGTTTTTTCGGGGAATGAAGGGTCTCGTTCAGTTTGCCGTAACGCCCTATGGTTTGGACGAGAAATGTATCCTCAAAATATCCCAGATAACGCCGCGCCGTATCTACAGATATACCGAGTACGGCGGCCATTTTGTTCAAACTGACCTGTTTCCCCGCACGCTCCATCAGTAACATGAAGAAATCCCGGAGGGGCTGCATGGATTTGACGCCATGCTTCGCGGCGATGTCCTTACTGATGATATCATCCGCCAGTTGACGCAAATGAGCATCGTCGCGGGTAAGCACATAGCCCGGCATACCCCCATCATGAAGAAAGTCGTCCAAGTACGCCTCCACCAACGGTCTGTCCGACTGCCCCAAGTGGACACCACGGAAAACAAGGTATTCCTCGAAATCCAATGGGGTGACCTCATAAGTCCGGCTCCGCCCGGTGATAAACCCTTTTTGTTCGCGCAATACCGACGCACTGGAAGACGCCGCCACGACTTTCAGGTTATGCCCATCGTGCAACCCCTTCAATTGCTGTTCCCAATCCGTGGCGGCCGTCACTTCATCCAGAAACAAAAACAATCGCCGATCAAACGGGTGCCGGTGCAACTTCCGGAATTCATCGACCAAATCCTCCAATGCCACACCATGGAGTGGATACGCATCCAATGAAGCATACATGACATGATCGGTGGGCACAGCGCGCTCAAAGAGAAGATGATGGACAAGTTCCCGTATCAGCGTGGTTTTCCCGACACGGCGCAATCCGGTGAGCAGGATCACATCCCGCGTGTCCAAACTGGGTCGGACACGTTCCAGCAATCGAGGTCGCGGAACGACCCCTTCGAGCGAGAAACCGCCATCCCACCAAGGACTCATGCGGCATAAAGTTGTTTTGAGATCAGGCATCGCACTCCTTATTGCTCTTCACAATGGGAACAATAATCGCTTTCCCGTAAAAGCGCAAGTTACAATCGTATATATAGATCATTTACTATACGATAGCATCGTATAGAAATGCTACTGAGACGATCATCCGCCTTTCTCACTCTAGCGAGGCGCGGGAAAGGGCCTTCTGGACGGCATCGACAAGTTCGGAACCGGCTTTCAACAATTCACCCGCCATCGCCTCGCCGGGTTCCTCGGGCGAGGACGCCAACACCCGGAACCGGGTCGCCGTTTCCCCGGCGTTAGGCATCGGGATCCGACAGATGCTGCGCGCCATCAATTTCAATGACCAGACGCGAGTTGCGATCCAGTAGATCCACTTCCATGCCACCACATCCATCAAACGGTATAGGAAGGTTGATGTTGAGATGAAATCTTCCGGTTGTTTCCGGCAGGTTCAGAAAATGGCGTGTCGAGCCGTGCGTCATCAAATCCATCGCCATGATAGCGCCGCTGGGATCCGAAGATTGGCCTGAGACACTCCGATGATCCTTTCCCGCTTTTGACATCCCCCTGCCATTTGTGATAGCTATCACCATCAAACACAAAGACGAATCAAGGAAGTTATGCAGGCATTTACATATCAGTCTGGGAAATTGTTCGCTGAGGGCGTTTCGGTAGAGGATCTGGCGCTTCGCTACGGAACACCGCTATACGTCTACAGCCGGAATCATATCCGGAACCAGTACCGTGCCATCGCCTCCGCCATGGCGGACGTGAAGCCCATGATCTGCTACTCGGTCAAGGCCAACAGCAACGCCGCCGTCATCAAGACCTTGGTTCTCGAGGGAGCCGGGTTCGACATCGTTTCCGGCGGAGAACTGTTCCGCGCCCTGCGTGCTGGCGCGGAAGCCAACAGGATCGTCTTCGCCGGTGTCGGCAAGACCCGCGAGGAAATCGAATACGCCCTGAAGGAGCAGATTGCCTTCTTCACCTGTGAATCGGAACCCGAGGCCGTCCGCATCTCGGAGTGCGCGAAGCGCCTCGGCGTGAAGGGCCGCATCGCCTTCAGGGTCAATCCGGACGTGGATCCCAAAACCCACAAGTACATCAGCACCGGCAAGAAGGAGAACAAGTTCGGGCTCGACTTGAACCGCACGTTGCAAGCCTACGAAATGGCCGCGGCTTTGCCGAATATCGAAATCGCCGGACTGCACATGCATATCGGCTCACAAATCCTCAGCGCGGCGCCGTTCGGCGAGGCGCTGGCCAAGGTCAAGGAGTTCTGCAAGACCCTGAAGGCCAAGTATCCCACCTTCCGCCACCTCGATATCGGCGGCGGACTGGGCATCAACTACAAACCCGACCAGCAGGCCCTGGATCCGAAGGTGTTCGCCGACATCATGCTGCCCACCCTGAAGGAATTGGGTCTCCATGTCGTGATGGAGCCGGGACGAAGCATCGTGGGCAATGCCGGCATTCTGGTCAGCCGTGTGCAGTACGTGAAGGACAGTCATTTCAAAAAGTTCATCGTCGCCGACGCCGCCATGAACGACCTGATCCGCCCGGCCCTCTACCAGGCGCACCACGAGATCCTGCCGGTTGTCGCCACAGACAAGAAGGTCACCGGCGATCTCGTCGGCCCGATCTGTGAATCAGGCGACTTCCTGGCACAGGATCGGGAGTTGCCGGATGTGAAACAGGGCGATCTCGTAGTCGCCCTGAGCGCAGGAGCCTACGGGTTTTCCATGTCGTCCAACTATAACAGCCGTCCGCGCGCCGCTGAGATCTTGGTGGATGGGACGCGGGCCACACCCATCCGCCAGCGCGAAACCTTTGAAGATATTGTGCGCGGCGAAACCTTCTGATATAAGGAATAAATCATGTTTACAGGTGCCTATACAGCCGTTGTGACGCCATTCAACCGCAATGGCCAGGTGGATTACGGAAAACTCCGTGAACTGATTGCCCTTCAAATCGCGGACGGGATCGACGGGATTGTACCGGTAGGCACCACGGGCGAATCGCCGACGGTGGATGTCGATGAGCACGAAAAAATCATCGAGGTCACCATCGAGGCCTGCCGCGGCAAAATCAAAGTCCTCGCCGGCACCGGCGCCAATTCCACCGCCGAGGCTCTGGAACTGACGAAGCATGCTCTCGCCGCAGGGGCCGACGGCACACTCCAAGTGACGCCCTATTATAATAAGCCTAACCAGGAGGGGCTCTACCGCCACTTTTCCGCCGTAGCCGACCTCGGGCTGCCTGTTGTGCTCTACAATATTCCCGGCCGTTCCGCCCGGGAGATTGAGGTGGCAACCATCGCCCGCCTCGCCAAGCACCCGAAAATCGTCTGCGTCAAGGAAGCTGGCGGCAGCGTGGATCGCGTCAGCCAGATTCTGCGCGCCTGCTCAATCACCGTGCTGTCCGGCGACGACTCATTGACCCTCCCCATGATG
>Ga0194060_10001182_pt1 | contig 18795 bp, 17 predicted proteins | sample SepL225m_MetaG_FD_163427 | JGI IMG/M metagenome (GOLD analysis project Ga0194060, IMG submission 163427) | Anoxic zone freshwater microbial communities from boreal shield lake in IISD Experimental Lakes Area, Ontario, Canada - Sep2016-L222-5m | ecosystem: Environmental > Aquatic > Freshwater >...
AGTTAAAATTGCCCATCTATTTGGTGGGCAAGCGACATTCGACTTTCGACTTTACACCTTCGACTTAATCTCTATATACCCTTTATCCTTGAGCTTCTTCAGGACTTCATCTTTTGCATCAAGACGAATCATCAAATCATTACTAAGATCCATGTTACTTGGTTGTCTCAAAATCTCTACATTTTTAATCTGATTTAGGCGAATATATTTTCCATCCATCCAACTCAGAAAAAAAGCCCCAAATGTCGTAGCTGGCGTACCAAATATTGATGATACATGTTTGAAGATCATTACCTTTGGTCGATTTGTATTAAATTGATCTAAAAACGCATTCTTAAAATACTCGTTTTCTCTAAATTGTGGAAGAAGAGTTGGAAATTTTCCAGGAAATTTACCCTTTGTAACAAAGAATGCTTCATGCGGTTCAAACGGACCAATCCAGAAATAATCATCCTTATTAATCAATTCATCTATAAAATCTGCCATAAACCCACGGTCCATAATCGATGGCATTACAAGCATATAACGTTGATAATATTTTGAGTACGAATTATTCACGAGAAAAATAAAAGAAAAGAAAAGGAATATTGACATCAAAACCAATGAAATTCTCTTTAAGTCTTCAAAAAGTCGTTCATGATATTTTGTTTTTGTCAATAAATAGATAGCAACTGTCGAAGATACCATACCAAAAACTAAAAATAAACATGCTTGATAATCAGTCTCTTTATATTGTTGAATATTGCTTCGTGGAGCGGAGAATGAAAGCATCAAGAAATATATAAAACCTACAATAGGATATCGAGACAATAACACTATCAATAAAGTAAGTGTCCCAAGTCCTGCAAGAGTCCCAATCGGCAGATACAAATCTAAAAATTTTATTTGTGTCAACAACGCTAAATAATTTCCCCAGAAGTTATACAGTATCGTAAATGCAAACCGTAAGGGATTAAAATGAGCACCTGCATGATAATTTGGAATATCAATATAAAGGGTTGTGTTATAGACAAAGTTGGAAATATAAAAATCCTTGAGCGATCCAGTAACAACTAAATACAACAGATAAACTATTCCGGGCGTCGCACATGCAATAATCCATCGAATAATATTTTTTTTATTCACTCCAATTAAATACAATTGCCATACATAAAGCATCATTGCAAGATAAATATAAGTTAACGCAGAAAAGAACATACAAAATGTCGTGAGAGATGTAATAGCAATTATCTTCATATCAATCTTCTTTTGGATTGTCTGAACAATGAGTAGCCAGAACGTAATCGAGAAAAACAATACGCCAAGTGAGTCTCCAAGGTACAAATGAAACCAGAAATATACAGCCATCACTGGGTACATCACTAAAAATATGAGATAAACCCAATACATATCAGAGTGATTTTTCCTTATCCACTGACCAACCGCAAATAATGCTAAAAAGTTACTTAGGGCCCAAAATAACCGAAATGTTATAAAATTCCCAAATGAAATCAAGAGTAAAAATGCAGAATAGTACCAAGCAAATGGAAGATGATGATCGAAGAAATCCTTATATGGTACTTTTCCTTGAAGTATAAACTTTCCTCCGAGAATATTGACAAATTCATCAGGATAAGCAAGGTATTTATAATTCATTAAAAAAAATATGAGAGCAAGAATATTCATCCCCCATTGAATTTTTTGTTCATTAGACAAAGCAACAATAATCTGCCACCAGCTTTTTATTTTTATTCCTATTTGTTTCATGTGAAATGTAAAATTATTTAATATGTGCTTTACTTCGATATGATATCATCATTTGAATCAAAATATACAACACATTTATTCCCAAAAAAACATACATTATTGTATGCTTCATTTCCAATGAACCTACTGACCATTCACCATATCGTATGAATGGATAATATGATACTATCAAACCTGCAAAAAAAATAGAGAGATGTTCAAAAAGATCATAATAATACGGCAAAAACACGAGTAAATTAAGAAAGTACCATGGTTGTATCTCCATTTTGGTACTCACATACCCAATTAGCCCCACTATTCCAAGTAGCGAGATAATATGTGTCAATTTATTTGTATGAAATGTTATTAGAATTGGAAATGTAAAATATTTTATCCCTCCTGATAACACAAATACCACCCTACTTAATAGTTGTTTATTTTGCGAGAGAAGAAATAGTCCATACAATCCTAAAGAAACACCTATCAAATCATTGTGCAAATTCATTAATCCTTCAACTATCACAATAGGTGAGGTAATAAAAAAGATCGCCCACTTTTTATTAAGTTTATTTAACGAAAAAACTCCAAGAACAAAAAAAAGTGCAAACATTATCTTGAAGAAATAATATGCAAATATAAATTTTCCAAAACTTAAAAAAGAAGGAATTAAGGTTATAATAAGGAAGATTGGTCCATATGGATAGGTTCGATGAGTCCAATGCATAAATCGTATCCAAGGATCGTATGGGAAATCCAACGCCTTGTGCAAATATGGATTTTGTCCGTAAAAGGTCAGTATCTTTGCATCGAATAAATAATTAAAAAAATCATGAGACAATAAAGGATATGCGATAATTGCAAACACAATAAGCAAAATAGTAAGAAGTTTAATATTTACGTTATCCTGTCGAAGAAAATAAATCTGAAATAAAAAAAGTACAATTATTGAGGCAATAAAATAGTATGAAGACAACTCTCGTTGATAATAGCCTATTTTCACAACCTGCTCACGAAACATCGCCCACAATGAATTACTAAATAACGTAATATTTGGATCAATCAATACATATGAATAGAGAGCTATTAAAAAAAGAGTTAGACCATATAGAACGTATGCAACATTCAACTTATTCATATAAGTATAGTAAAAAAATACCGTCAGACTTTTGAGACGGCTTTTCATAAGGTTATTATACATGATATACTACTCTTAACTCATGGAAAATATACCATCCATTACTGTCATAATATATACATATAATAATGCTGATCAGATACAGGAATGTATCAATTCTGCAAAATTATTGACACACGATATTATCATCCTTGATCAAGAAAGCAATGACCAAACTGAAACTATTGCAAAAGAAAATAATATTCAACTCTTCTCATTTCCTCATGTAGAATATGTTGAACCTGCGCGTAAAGCGGGCATTCAACAAGCGCAAGGACAATGGGTCATGATCTTGGATGCTGACGAACGCATTACACAAGAATTAGCGATCGAAATACAGTCAGAAATTACTAAAACAACTCATACTCACTATAAACTTCCACGGAAAAATATTTTTGCTCACTCCAAATGGCTCAAACATGGCGGATGGTGGCCAGATGCACAGATGAGGTTGATTAATACATCAAGTTTTCAAGATTGGCCCGAACGAATACATTCAACTCCTATTATTACTGGATCCCAAGGAATTTTACAAAACCCCTTTCTCCACTATTTTCATGGAGATATCACAACTATGGTAGAAAAAACCATAAAATATGAAGGAATAGAATCAGATCTGTTATTTAACGCAGGGCGTAGCGTCTCAATACCAATGTTTTTCCGCAAATTTTTGATGGAACTGTATAGAAGACTTATTAAGAATAAAGGATATAAGGACGGTAATATTGGTATAATTGAGTCTATTTATCAAGCATATTCTAAAACAATTACATGGTTGTATCTGTATGAAAAGAAAAACTGTAGCACTGTATGACCCCTATCTTGACACTCTTGGAGGAGGCGAAGAGCACATCCTTTCGTTTTTCTTAATTCTTGATGAACTTGGGTATGAGATAACAATTTATTGGGACACCGATCTTCATGATGCAATAAGAGAACGATTTCATCTTCTTTTCAAAAATAAAATACACTTTAAGAAAAATATCTTTAGGAAATCAACTGTGATACAGAAATTACAAGAGTTACATCAGTATGATATTTTTGTGTATGTCACAGATGGAAGTTATTTCTTTTCTTCTGCAAAACAAAACTACATTTTTAGTATGTACCCAGATCACAATCTCTATAAAATGAATATATTAAATAAACTTAAAACTATAAATTATTCTTTTATCTGCAACTCAAACTTCACAAAACATCATCTTACAAAATGGGGAATCAATGCAGAAGTGCTATACCCATTAATAAGCGATCAATATCTTCACAATACAACTATTAAAAAAGAAAAAATAATACTTTCTGTAGGTCGTTTTTTTGAACATCTCCACTCAAAAAGACAAGATATATCAATCTCTTATTTTAAAGAGTTACTAAAATCAAATATAGAATTTTGCGACTATACATTGATATTAGCAGGCGGTCTCAAAGAAGAAGATGAAATGTATTATAAAAAGCTTCAAACATTAGCAGAAGGCAATACAAATATTACATTTCGACCTAATATATCCTATGAAGAATTACTTGAATTGTATAAAAAATCCGAGTTCTATTGGCACTTTGCAGGATATGATATTAATGATGAACAATATCCTGAACGTGTAGAACATCTTGGTATCACGCCTATTGAAGCTATGGCGAACGGTTGTATCACCTGTTGTTATGCAACAGGAGGTCCAAAAGAAATAATAACTCATGAAAAAACAGGATTCCTTTTTAAGACGTTCGACGAATTACAATCTTTCATGTTAAAAATACAAAATGATACAGCACTACAACATCAGATCCGCTCCTTAGCCAATAAATATGTGAAAGAAACGTTTAGCTACTCACCATTCAAACAAACTGTATTAAATATCATCAAATACCATTTATGATAAGCATCATCATACCTGTATACAAAAAAATCGAGATGTTCCTCAAAAATTTTGAAACAAATTATCCTTTTATAAAAGATGAAGAAATAATTATTGTAAACGATGATCCAGAAATAAGTATCATAGAATATCTAAAAAACTACTCATCAATTACATTAATCGAAAATGAAATAAATCTCGGATTTGCAGGAGCAGTACACAAAGGCGCCCTCTCAGCTACTCGCAATTTTCTCATGTTCTTAAACACTGATGTCATTCTTTTTGATAAAACGTATGAAAAAGCTGTTGCACAATTCAAATCAAATCCTCAATTATTTGCAGTTAGTTTTGCTCAAAAAGAAAAAGATATATCAATCGGTGGAAGAAAAAAATTATTTTGGAAAGATGGATTTATTCAGCATGCTCGTGCAGAAAAAGAGGAATCAGGAATTACCGCATGGGCTGATTGTGGATCATGTATGATAGACAAAGAAAAATATCTGAAAATAGGAGGACTAGATACTATCTATTCACCATTTTATTGGGAGGATGTTGATCTGGGATATAATGCATGGAAGGAAGGATATATAATACAATTTGATCGAGAAATTATAGTTGAACATCATCACGAATCAACAATTCAAACTTTTTTTAAGAAACAATTTATAACTCAAATCTCATTTAGAAATCAACTACTTTTTATCTGGAAAAATATCACTGATTCCATTTTTTTACGCGAACATTCAAAACAACTTTGTATCTTTTTATTCAAACAAACATGCAAAGGTACTTTCTTATATTTATTCGCGTTTTTTGATGCTTTAATAATAAAATATAGAATAAAACATTCAACAACAATCGTAAAATCTGATAAGGAAATTCTTAGTTTATTTATTACCCTATGAAATCATTTCTATCATCTCTCAAAAAAGATTATCTAATCACAATTAGTCTAATTTTAATAACCATACTTTCTGTTTTTTTGAATATATATAAAAAAGATATTTCACCTCCCGGATTTAATGCTGATGAGGCTTCATTTGCGTACAATGCTTATTCAATTCTCAAAACTGGTCGAGATGAGTATGGCACATTTATGCCCTTGAGACTCAAATCATTTGGAGATTATAAGATGCCTTTATATAGTTATTTGTCTGTGCCATTCATCGCGCTATTTGGATTAAATGAAACAGGTGCGCGTGCATTAAACACATTCTTAGCATGCTTATTTCCTCTCGCAGTTTTCGCACTGAGTTATGAATTGTTCAAGAATAAATATATCGGTATATTGAGTTCATTATTTACCTCAACTGCATTGGGTCTTCACATACTTGGGAGACATGCACATGAATCATATTTAGCTACATTATTAATCATCATATCATCTCTATTTTTCATACGATATCTCAAGACATACTCATATACAACTCTTGCTTATTTCCTCATTTCATTATTGTTATCTCTGTTTGCATATCAATCTTCTCGTATTTATGCTTTCGCATTTTTTATCCTTTTAGTTATTCATATAGTGGTAACAAAAAAAGGAAAGATTGGAATATTGTTTCTCATTCTTACGATTTCTCTTTTTTCAATATCCGACATCATATATACGCCAACCCGGGTGAGTAATCTCCTTTTCTTTAATAGTGCTGGATTTCAGATGAAGATCAAAGAAATTCGTGAAAGTGGCGGAAGTAGTATCATTTATAATAAGGCAACTGTTGGCATACGAACGGTCTTAAATGAAACGTTAAAATATTATTCCCCACAGTTCCTGATAATAAATGGGGATGAAAATACGCGTTTTGGATATCCTGAAATGTCATTAATAAGTCCCCTTGTCTATCTATTCTTTTTTATCGGAATGTATTATATCTTCAAAGAAAAAGAAAGGTGGAGATATTTTCTTATACTTTTTTTTATTACTGCGCCGTTTTCGGCTTCGCTTTCATGGGCGGGAGTATCCTTATCTCGATCATTATTTATATTAGTTCCTCTCTGTATCGTTTCCTCCTATGGTGTATATTTTTTCCTTTCTGGAATACCTCAATTATCATTAAATAGAATCACTCTCTCCAAAAGAAAAGTGATGGTCATATCTGGAATATTGTTAATATCTATTGAGATATTTTTTCTCATATCTTCTTGGACGTTTTATCTCTTTCATTATCCTACTCGTTCAGTAACTATTCGAAGTTGGCAGACAGGGTACAAACAACTTGCTCACTATATCAAGTTAAATTATTCACAATATGACACGATATATATCACAAAAAATTATGGAATGCCCTATATATTTATGCTCTTTTATTTACAATACCCACCTGATCAATATCAAAAAATTGCCAAACTTTCTATCCCAGATAAATATGGATTTGGTTATGTAGAACAATATGATAAATTCGTTTTTAGTTTTCCTGACATTCCAAAAGGAAATAGCATGTATGTAGGATTTCCGGGTGAAGATTATAGCAATCGTATCGAAAAGTATAATACTTCACAGAAAAAAGTAATTAGAGAAGGAATCGATGATATCTTCTGGATTACTGATAGTAGAAAATAGAAAAATATATTCACTTGATAATACAATATTTCGGGTGTATAGTAATCACATTATGGGAGTAGAAAGAAATAGAGCAGTTATATCATCAACAGTATTATTATTGGCGTTATTTTTAAGTGCCTGTTCTGTATCTGAAACACAGGTAGGTCAAACAGGAGAGCGAGGACGTTCACGATGTATAACTGCTACCCCACAAAATAGAGATTTAGTTGGTTACGAATGGAAATGTGGTTGTTCAAATGCTAATGCAGGTACTGTCAATATATATAATCTTGGAACTCAGATAGCTCTGGCAAATGGCCTTTCTGACCCAGATAATAGACCTACTGTAGTTATTTTCCAGAACTCAACACCAGAGACCATTCAACATAATATCAAACAACTGAGAAATTATAAAAATAGGCCTGACGAATCGGGATATCCTGCAGTATGTATAGACTCGACTCCACAGGGGGGCACTATATTTAACTCACGACGAGTAGCTCAAATTGATCGTGCAGTATATGCTCAACATACCTTTACTCAAGGAAAAATTAAAAAAGGTAATATTAGATCGCAACAATCAAAAAAACCGATTAGAGGAAGTATGAGAAGAGTATAAATTTACATATACAACATCAGACTGATGTTATATAGTGCGTGAATGAGAATAGGAATCACAATACTTTTACGATCCAAATAAAATATAGATACCGTAACACTCAACACAACATCTGCAAGCATCACTCGCAACAATGACGCACCAAACATATGACTAGTAAACAAAATAGGGACATGCAAAAAGAAAAATAATACACTTGATAAAAATATCGATGAATATATATTTTTAGATTCCTGATATAACTTTTTTAATACAAATCCTCTTGAAAGAATTTCTTCAGTAATACCCGTTGCTAAAGCAGTAAGAATCACCATCATGATGGCTTCAGTCGCTAAATTATTTGCCGGAAATATAGATTTGGTCAAAATATAATTACCCAATGCACCTGAAAAAATAAATACAGCACCAACTCCTAATCCAATAAAAACGTTATTGGAAAAATTTTTACGCAGCAGCCATATTTCAGAAAAAAAAGATTTTTTTTCAAGGTAGGTAATGTACCAATATATAGGGAGAACAAAAACTACAGGTTTTGCTACAAACTCATCAAACCACACAGGAAGATCCGTCTTAAAATATGAACGATATAAAGCCCACACAATCAACACTATTGCCCATAAATTAAGCGCTCTTTGCGTAGCAGTTACTTGTGTCTTCATTAATATCAAGATACTCTTTTTTTATACAATATGCAAGAACATGAATCGAATATTAAATATCGATAAGAAGAAGGTATGTTTTTATTTGAAGATACTTTGCAATTTTTGAGAGTATTCGTATGCTTGGATTTGTTTTACCTTCTTCAATACGCGCAAGGTATGTACGATCAACATAGGCCATCAATGCGAGTTCTTCTTGAGAGAATCCTTTTTTCTTACGATGATGACATATACGTCGACCAACTTTTTTGCACAAGACATTTACCATATTAATGGGATAGTATAGTACCACATTAATATTATGTCAATATAAAGTATGTATAAAAATGCTATAAATACATATATAATGTGTATTATTCAAGGAAGTCTTTAAGCTTTCTAGCTCGTGTTGGATGTTTTAATTTCCTTATTGCTTTGGCTTCGATTTGGCGTATACGCTCACGGGTAACCTTAAATTCTTTACCAACCTCTTCAAGAGTCTTTGGCTTACCATCTTCTAATCCAAATCGCATAATAAGCACTTTTCTCTCTCGAGGAGATAGTGTGTCTAATACTTTTCCCAATGCGTCTTTCAAAAGTTCACGAGAAACTTTGTCATACAAAGACGGCTGAGATTGATCTGCTACAAATTGTTCAAGTGTTGCCTCTTTATCATCACCTACAGGGGTAGATAGTGATTTTGGTTGTTGAGAAATTTTCATCAAATTCTCAACTTCATCAACAGGTAATTCCATGTCCTTGCTGATTTCTTTGATTAATGGTTCACGTCCTAGTTTTTGTACGAGCTTTCGTTGAGTTTTGTAAAATCTATTAATCTGATCAACCATGTGAACAGGAATACGAATAGTTCTTGATTGATCTGCAATTGCGCGTGTGATAGCCTGTCGAATCCACCATGTTGCATATGTCGAAAACTTAAATCCACGTCTCCAGTCATATTTTTCAACTCCTCGTATCAATCCTTTGTTTCCTTCTTGAATGAGATCAAGAAAGGATAATCTACGACCAAGGTATTTCTTTGCTATTGATACCACTAATCGTAAATTTGCTTTAATCAATTTTTCTTTTGCATCTTCATCACCTTTTTCATATTTTTTTGCAAGTTGAATCTCTTCTTCAAATTTCAACAATGGGGTTCGACCAATTTCTTTTAGATACTTTTTGATAGGATCAAGAGATTCACCATGTTTGAGACTCACAAGCTGTTCGAGTTCTTTTTCTATTTCTTCAGCAGATTTGTTTGTATCACTTTCCTCACGAGTCGAAATAGTCTCGAAGATATCAATACCTTTTTCAAAAGCAAGATCGAAAAACTCATCAATTTCATCAACAAATTTTTCTGGTTCAGGATATACTAATAGGATATCGTCTTGCACCAAAAAACCGTCGTCCTCCCCTTGCTTAATAAGTTCTTTATAAGATTTAGATGTTTTTATTTTATTCATAGACACGGTAATTTTACAATGTTTTAAGCTTTTTTTCCACTTCGGATCGTTGTTTTGCTAAAATTGTCATTTTTTCAGCCTTCTCATCGTCAGAAAGCTCCCTATTGATATTCAAAAAAGCCGACTGTCGTATAATTGCATCCAATTTTACTAAAAACACTTGTTTCTCTATCAGATTCCTCATGTTTGTTTCAGGTATCTCATATAAAAATAATTCATTTGCCAACGGTTGCAACTCAGGAGGTAAATCATCAAAGAATTCTTTTTGGACATATTGTCCTGTGAATTTTGCTAGTCGCTGTGCTATTTTCTCCAAAGCTGGAATCTGAAAATCCTCATAAATTAGTATCTCAAGAACACTTCTGGATGCTTCTACCGGTTTGTCATCTTGTAATACTAATGCCATGAGATATTTTTCACGTTTTATCACATCATCGGTTGATTGTTTTTCGACGGAAGGTTTCACCTTAAAACTTTGTAATAATTCTGATTTAAGTTGTTTGCGCAAAATATCATAGATACTTTGTTCATTGACATCCAGAATAGTGGCCAGCTTACGCACATAATGAGATTGTACTATTGGATTGGTAATATGCGATAAATAAGGAATCACCTCATCTCCTATTCCTTTTTTTTCGATCGATGATCCGCCAGCAAATTTTCGTTTTGCGTGAGAGATAAAAAAATCATAAATTGATATCGGATTTTTTATAGCCTTCTTAAATTGAATTTCATCCTTCTTAATTGCTTCATCGGGATCCTTTGCAAAATCAAATGTTACCACGCTTGTTGCAATCTCAAGTTTTTCTGCTTCTGCGATTCCTCTGCGTATAGCCTCTGCACCCGCTATATCTGCATCAAGCGCAAGTGTGATTTGTTGTGTATATCGTTTCAACACCTGAAGTTGTTCTTTTGTTACCGCAGCGCCCTTTATTGCCACTACATTTGAAATCCCATGTTGAAAGGGTGTGATCATATCAAATTCTCCTTCTACGATAAGTACATTTTGTTCTTTACGAATTGCTTCTTTCGCGAGATGTATACCATACAGACTTTCACGTTTGTGATATATTATTGTTTCAGGTGTATTGACATATTTTACTGCTTTTGCATCCTTTTCCAACAATCTTCCCGAAAATCCAGAGATATTACCACGTTGATCCATTATGGGAAACATCAATCGTCCTCTAAACCGATCATAATAAGAACCGTTATCATTTTGTACCGTGAGGCCTGCATCAAAGATATCTGAAGCTGATATCTGTTTTTTTTTTAAAAATTTGTACAGAGAATCCCACGATTGTGGAGCATATCCGAGATAAAAAGTCTCAATTATCTTTTCAGTAGTTCCTCTACCTTTTACATATGTCATTGCTTCTTTTCCAACATCTGATTTGGTAAGTAAAAAATGATAATAATCAGCTGACAACTTATTTATTTTGTATAAAATTTGTTTTTTATCGAGAGTTTTGTCCAACACTTCGTTTGTGTCAAACTTTACTCCTGAGAGTTCTGCAAGTTCTTTAAGCGCTTCTGTAAAGCTAATATTTTCCCATTTCATAAAAAAAGCTATAACATCTCCACCGACTCCACACGCTCCAAAACAATGCCAAATCTGTCGATCTTGAGATATATAAAAGGATGGACTTTTCTCTTGATGAAAAGGACAAATGGCTTTGTAATTTCGTCCGCTTTTTTTCACTTGGATATATTTTCCGATAAATTGAACAATATCTATTTTTTGTTTGACTTCTTCGATAACACTCTGACTTTGTTGCATATATGTTCCGATTTATACCACCTAATACAACCGAGATCAAGCGCCTATTTAAATTCTCACTTGTTTTCTCAATTTCATCTCTATTATAATAGTTTTATGCTATATATCTTTGTTGATAGAAATCAAATCAAATTACTTTTCGCAAAAAAGACACTTTTAGGTCAGTATGAAAGCCCATTCTATCAAAAGGCCCATCAGATGGATCTCGTAACAAATGGACAAATAGTAAGCACCGATGTGCTTGCGTCGGCCATAAAAGAAGGTCTCAATACCCTTCCTTCAGGTCAAGTTAAAGAATGTATGCTTATTCTTCCGCACGAAGCACTTACTTTTATTCGTGCAGATGTGCCAGCAGACATCGCAACATCAGCTGTCAACGCATTTATTCTTGACAAAGCACGTACTCAACTAAAGGGCGATGTTGATACGTATGCATATGATTATGTTGTTACCGATGCAGAAAATATTAAACAAGTATTTTTTTATGCAATAGAGGGAGATGTAGTAAAAAAATATCATGAGGTTTTTAACCTGTTAGGACTTCAACTTCAAGGCATTATTCCTGAAACTCTTTGTTATTTTAAACTTTTTGATAAAACTCTACGAAAAGATAAGAAAGAATTTATTTTATATGTAAATTATGAAAAAGATAAGTTGATTGGTTATGCATTTGATTCTTTTGGACCACTTCAAAAAGACAAGTGGATTGTGAATATCACTGACGAAGCAAGCGTTATCACTGCTATCAAAGAAAAAGGTGCACAATACGAAGCAGACGGTCAAAAAATGAACCGCCTTATCATCTCTGGAGAAAATTCTGATTCAATTCGACAAGATACTTTTACTAAAGACGTTGGAATCTGGACAAACCCACTCAAACGAATACTTCCTAATTTTTATCATGAATATCTCAAGTTGCTTGTAGTTCCTAATAATCAAGTATTACCTATTCTCCAGTTTGAAGCGACAATAGGAGCCTTTATCTTTACTATTGAAAATAAAATGTTTACCTATTTCAAGAAGAAACTCGGATCTGGAACCAAACCTCCCGGAGGAAAGATATCTTTTCAACTTCCCCTCAAAGAGGCTGGGATATTTGTTGTTTCGTTTGGTATTTCATTTATTGTGTTATATGGTTTTTCACGTATTAACTGGGGTGGATTTTCTTTTTCAGCGCCAACTATTACTCAAGCATCTCCAACTCCGCGACCAACAATCGTTGTCGCATCACCAACACCGACAGTAATGCCAACTCCAGCACTTGCTCGTAAAGATATTCGTATTAGGATATTGAATGGTACTGGAGCATCAGGAAAAGCTTCTTTAATCAGAAAAGCATTGCAAGATCTTGGCTATGAAAATATTTTGACAGGCAATGCTCCCTCATATGACTATAAAGTTACTGAGATTCAGATAAAAAATAGTAAAAAAGAAGCAACTGATATTATCAAGACAGATTTGAAAAGTAATGTAACAAATCCAAAAATAACAGTTCTTGACGAAAAAAATGTCGCAGATATCGTAATTATTTTTGGAGAGGATTACAGCTTCTAAAATTCATTGAGCGCTCTAACATAATAATTTATATATAGGATGGACTTTTTGTTCGTTAGAACCCAACGAGTAACCCCGACAATGCACAAAAAATCATCCGATAGATTCTCAAAAATAAACTCAATAATGTATCTTTGTATTTTTATTCCCCTTACATTTGATATAATAAGCCATAATAGTTCAATCTGATTGAACTAAAAATTGGCAGTACTGATCGCGATTCAATTTGCGAGAAGTATACATCAAAGCGTATCATAAAATGTGCTACAGATTTTACTCTATGGAACTTAATCAAGAAGAACTACAAACCAAACTAAACAGTATCTTATCGAAAGCCAATCTTCCAAATAAAAAGATCGAGGTATCTGATCTCGAAAAACAAACCTATGATGCTAACTTCTGGCAAGATAGTTATTCAGCTTCCAAAATAATGAAAAGAATAAATGATCTTAAAAAAGAGATCGATGACATTGAAATGATGCAATTATTAGTTGAAGAAAATGCCCTTGAAGACGCTCTAAAACTCATCAATCAATATGAGGTTTTGCTCTTCCTTTCAGGAACATATGACCGAAGTGATGCTATATTCTCGATTCATTCGGGTCAAGGTGGTACAGAAGCAATGGATTGGGCCAGTATGATGATGCGCATGTATACCAGATATTTTGCTCTCAAGGGATGGAAATATGAAGAAGTTGATAGAGTTGATGGTGATGAAGCTGGTATAAAAAGTGTTACATTTAATGTCTCGGGCACATTTGCATATGGCTATCTCAAAGTTGAGTCAGGAGTACATCGTCTTGTCAGACAGTCCCCTTTTAATGCAGATAAATTAAGACAAACTTCTTTTGCGTTAGTAGAAGTAATTCCCCTTATTGAAGATCAATCAGTAAATGTAGTTGACGAAGATCTAGAATGGCAATTCTTTAGAGCAGGTGGCAAAGGTGGTCAAAATGTAAATAAAGTTGCAACAGCAGTACGATTGATTCATAAACCTTCAGGAATAGTTGTATCGTGTCAAACAGAGCGACAACAAGGACAAAATAGAGAAAGTGCTTTAAAAATTTTGAAATCCAAATTATTTCAACTTGAAGAAGAAAAACATGCAAACGAAGTTGCTTCATTTAAAACTGAAAAGATGGCTTCATGGGGAAGACAGATCAGATCATATGTACTTCATCCCTACAAACTCATTAAAGATCTTCGCACAGACTACGAAGATACAAAAGTAGATCACATACTTGATGGTGATCTTGATGGATTCATCGAGGCATTTTTGAAAAAAAGTTAAATAGAATCATATTGTAATTACTCCTGATCCTTGCTATCCTATACATATGACAATAATAAAAAGTCTTGATACACCAGTTGCCAAGTCTAGCTTACCATTCACAATAGCAATAATAAGTATTGCAATTATCATAGGACTTTTTTCAGGTTATGGAATTAGTCTTGCAACAAAATCAAAATCATCTACAACTACAACCTCATCAACTACTAAATTAAGTAATGCAAAAGTATTAGAAAGTGTTGGAGTGAACGATCCCAAAACATTTCCTGATTCAGCAGAAGGAATAATCCAAGAAGGTGGTTCTGAAGGAGAAGGATCATTTAATCTTGTGCGCACTGGAGGAGCTTCTCAAACGGTATATCTCACATCATCAGCAGTAGACATGAATCCATTCATCAATAAAAAAGTACGAATACGTGGAAAAACACAATATAGTCCGAAAGTTTCATGGCTCATGGACGTAGGATATGTAGAAGTATTGGCAAAATAGTTTACTATAATTTGATATCTCGAACATATCTCTAAACTAACGGAACAGGTAGTAGAAATGAAGTTTTTCTTATTTTTCGGAGGAATTATAGTTCTGAGAAAAATAGGAAAGAATCTCTGACAAAATCTGGAACACAAAGAATATAATAAGTTAGTGTGTATTGGTACCTGTAGTTATGATCATATTCGATAATGTAGTCAAACGGTATCCGTTGGGTAATGTCGCTTTGGATAGCGTATCATTTGAGATAGAAGATAACGACTTCGTTTTTTTAGTTGGACCATCTGGCGCAGGAAAAACCACTATACTTCGCCTCCTCCTACGAGAATATGCTCCTACGAGTGGGAGTATTATTGTTGATGACACAGACATCGCATCCAAATCCTTCAAGAATATTTCTCATCTTCGTCAAAATCTTGGCGTTGTATTTCAAGACTTCAAAATTCTTTCTGATAGAAATGTATTTGAAAATATCGCCATCAGTCTAAAAGTGCAGGACAATAATCTTGACCACACACAACTCAAAGATGCAGTACAAAAAGTCCTTGAAATGGTTAATTTACCAGAAAAAGGCATGCTATTTCCTGCTCAATTATCTGCAGGAGAATTACAACGTGTAGCAATAGCACGAGCTATTGTCGGACACAGAGACATCATAATAGCAGATGAACCCACTGGAAATCTTGATCCAAAAACAACATGGGAGATAATGAAACTTTTCAAAAAAATTGAAGGAAAAAAAACAATCATCATTGCAACACACAATACAGATATTGTAAATAGCTTGAAAAAGCGCGTTCTAGTAATGAAAGAAGGAAAACTTGTCAAGGATATTCGAAAAGGAGGGTACGAACTATGATTGGTTTTTTTCAATCGATCAGACGAGCTCCTTATCAATTTGTAGCTGCGTTTATGGTGTTGTTTTTTACGTTATTTCTTATTACGTCACTTATCATCACCCTGAGTTTTATATATGGTTTATTAGGATATGTAGAAACACGTCCTCAAGTAACCGTTTATTTTCAGACAAAAGCATTAGAAAATGATATCTTCAAAATACGCGATGAATTAGTAAAAACAGACAAAACTACTTCGGTAAAATATATATCAAAACAACAAGCATTTACTATCTATAAAGAAGCAAATAAGGACACACCATTACTCCTTGAAACTATATCAGCTGATATTCTCCCTGCTTCTCTTGAAATATATGCAAAAACACCTCAGATGTTACCTGAAATTGCAAACTTTTTGAAAGATAAACAAGGAGTTGACGAAGTATATTTCCAAAAAGATATTGTTGATCGATTAATCAATCTTACTTCAATTCTTCGATACGCAAGTTTGATCTTATTCACATTTCTTATTATTATGTCTATTGTGGTGATGACAACAACGACAATGTTTAAAGTAGCGCTAAAAAAAGACGAGATAGAACTTTTACAATTGCTTGGAGCAACTAAGTTTTATATTAAAAAACCATACTTAAAAGAAGGTATGGGATATGGATTGATAGCTTCAGGCGCAGTATTTATCGTCGTTGGTTTTATTCTTGTCTATGCATTTCCATCACTTCAAACATATTTTAGAGGAATACCATCACTTGATCTCACTTTTGCCCCATTTCCATTACGTGTATGGCCTATGAATGTGAAATTCATCCTTATTGTATTTAGTATTGTTACGCTTTTTGGTATGGTTATTGGACTTATCGCAAGCTCTCTTGCAGTAGATAAATATCTTTCAAAATAAAGAATTATTTATACTCATTACACCTGCTATACTAAGTATATGAAGCGATTATTACTTCTATCCATATTATTTCATCTACTCTTTTTTACACCTATTTTTATATATGCCCAAGATACGACCTCTGGTGATTCTCGTAAAGCAGAGCTTGAAAAAAAGATTTCCGAATATGAAAAAAAACTCACTGAAACTCGTCAACAAAAGAACTCACTTTCCTCTCAAATTCAATACATGGATACACAAATTTATCTCACAGGATTAAGAACTCAAGAAACAGAAAAACGTATTGAATCTACAACGAATGAGATCACAGTGCTCGAAAATCGAATAGATAGACTCGATACATCACTCAACAATCTTTCAAAACAACTTCTTCAACGTGTAGTTGAGGGATACAAAAAACAACCAGTAACTTTTTTTGATGTGATTCTCAATAGTGATAATGCAAACTCTTTGATGAATAAAATGAAATATTATCGAACTGCTCAAGAAAATAATCAAAAAATTTTGATGCAAGTTCAGGAAACAAAGTTGAATTTTGAAGAACAAAAACAGATTCGTGAACAAAAAAAAGCCCAACTCGCAAATCTAAAAATAGAACTTGATAAGAAAAAGATCGAACTAACTCAACAACAAGAAGCAAAAAATAAACTCCTTGCGGTAACCCAAAACAGTGAAAATGAATATCAGAGATTATTGGAAGATGCGCGTCGTCAAGTAGATTCGTATAAACAATTCTTCGCTACTACAGGCGCTGGAACTATCCCTCCTGATGGACTTGGAACTGGTGAAGGCGGATGGTATTACTCTCAACGAGATACTCGATGGGCAGGAATGCGAATGGGGTCTTCAAATGAATCGGTACTTGATGTTGGATGCTTCATCACAAGTATATCAATGGTTATCAAATCATATGGCAATAATTTTACACCTGCAGATATTGCATCAAATGGAAGATATTTCAGTGGAGGCGCAAGCTCAGGATGTTTTCCAACAAGTTGGGGAACTGCATATGCATGTGTGCCTTCAACATTTAATGGAAGTTGGCCCGGTGGTTTAAAATATAAAAATATTGGATTTAGTCAAGTTCCTGATTATCTGGGAAAAGGTATACCAGTCATTGCGGGCGTTCGAGGAAGTAGTCATTATATCGTACTAAAAAAGATGGTTGAAGGAGTATATATCATGAACGATCCAATCTATGGACCTGATAAAAAAGTCTCCGACTACTACACCATCTCAGGACCTTTTGGAGTATTTGAACAATAATAATCACAAATACTTTATAAAACGATCGAGTACAATATTCCTATGAAAGTTACCATTGCGCCACAACGTTTATTTTTATTTGAAGCACAGATAGATCACAAAATGCTGAAAAAATTGCTTTGCAAAGAAAAAGTGATAACTTTGGTTTGCTTCATAAAGTAGTTTCATTGTTATCACGTCCAAAGGATGATGACTTTTAAATCACAACCTGAGAGAATAGATTTGCCATATAAGGTACAATACGTATGATAAAATTGTAAGTATTTCTCATGTATATGATACTAAAAATTGTTTTGTCCTATCTTCTCAATACAAAATTGAAACAAACATCTTTGATATATTAAGAAGTTATTGATCTTTGTCAGAAACATCTCTAAATCCCTTCATCGTTTTTTCATCATTTTTCTATTCCTTTCGATTGGGTAATACAAAGTCATCGAAAGGACACGTAAGTAAGTCAAATATTTCCTCTTGACTCCCTACTATTAAGTTACTACACTGTAACTTCATTAACAGAAACACTAATTATCTAATGTATGTCGTTATCTCAATATAAAAAAATAGTTATTTCCTCCTTTATCTATTTCACAATATTTTCATCAATCTTTTCTCCCTTTAGTGTTTATGCGTCATCCCCAATAG
>Ga0194060_10001183_pt1 | contig 18790 bp, 19 predicted proteins | sample SepL225m_MetaG_FD_163427 | JGI IMG/M metagenome (GOLD analysis project Ga0194060, IMG submission 163427) | Anoxic zone freshwater microbial communities from boreal shield lake in IISD Experimental Lakes Area, Ontario, Canada - Sep2016-L222-5m | ecosystem: Environmental > Aquatic > Freshwater >...
GATTGAATCTGAGGCAGGGCTCATCGCACGCTTGCGCGATCTATTTCACACCTCATTTCAAAGCCAGGTTGAGGTAGGAATTGGCGATGATGCGGCGGTAGTGCAGCCGTCAAGTAATAAGTTAGTTGCAGCGGTAGATATGGCTGTAGAAGATATTCACTTTAATCCTAACTGGTCCCAACCATTTCAAATTGGTGCAAAGCTAACAACTGCCAATCTTGCAGATATTTTTGCAATGGGAGCCGTGCCTAAATATTTGTTAGTTGCAGCCGCTATCTCTGAGATAAATAATGCAGAGATTGTGCTCGAACTAGCGAAGGGAATTCGCTCCGTTGCAGATAGATTTGAAGTCAGCGTGATTGGTGGGGACTTAAGTAAATCTGAAAAAATGATGCTAAGCATTACTGCACTTGGCGATATTTCTGGAAATCCGATTACTAGAAGTGGCGCAAAGGTAGGAGATCTCATCTATCTCTCATCACTTACCGGTTTATCAGCTGCTGGACTTGCAATATTAAGTCGGGGATTAGATCGGCCAAGATATGTAGTTGATGCTCACTTAAATCCAAAATTAGTAGCACCTAATAAATTAATTCAATATGCAACCTCTATGTGTGACATTAGTGATGGGCTAACAACTGATGCACTTCATATTGCTAGTGCTTCTTCGGTAAATTTAAATTTGAGTAAAGAGCTTATTGCGAAATCGCCTGATTTTAAGGATCTTTCCGAACTTGCTACTGAATTAAATGAAGATGTATTTGATTGGATTTTATCTGGTGGTGAGGATCATTTCTTTCTTGCAACAGTTAATAAAACAAACGCTAATAGCGATTTAGGAATAGAGATAGGTAGAGTTGAGTCGGGTGATGGGAAATTACTACTAGATGGAGTAGAGCTTAAAAACTCAGGCTACCAACACTTTTAACTAGCGAACTGCTTTGCCTGCTTTAAGACATGATGCACAAACATTCTTGCGCTTGCTCTGTCCATTAACAAATGTACGAATCTTTTGAATATTTGGGTTCCAACGGCGACGAGTAGCACGCTTTGAGTGGGAGACATTATTGCCAAAGCTTGGGGCTTTGCCACATAGATCGCATACTGATGACACTTTATTTGCTCCCTTATTTCGCCGAATGAACTAATTAGAGGCGAAAGATTACCTCGCAAGGGCATTAAATGGCTAATCCGGTGGGTAATTACGCGAGATAAAGCAGGTGGCATTGGATACTTCCACTATGGCCAGCCTTGAGAGCAGATTGCAAAACATAGTAGGTGATCGCACCGCTTCTGTTTTGGAGAAATCTTTTGGTATGAGCACAGTTAATGAGTTACTACGCCACTATCCAAGAAGGTATGTAGTTCGAGGTGAATTAACCGATATTTCAACATTAATTGCCGATGATGATGTGACAATTTTGGCTGAGATTGAGGCGGTTAAATTACGACGAGCTAATGGAAAGAACATATTAGAGGTCGTTGTCACAGATGGCAGTGCGAATTTATCTCTAACATTTTTTAATCAAGCATGGCGCGAGAAAGAGCTTAAGACTGGGCGAGTAGGAATGTTTGCTGGAAAGGTTGGCGTATTTAAAGGCAAACGACAGTTATCTCATCCAGATTATCAGTTAATTCCAGATGGTGATGATGTTGATGCCGCTGTAGCAGAGTTTGCTGGCAAATACTTGCCTGTGTATCCGGCTTCAGCAAAGTTGCCTTCGTGGAAGGTTATGCAGTGTGTGAAGTTAGCACTGGATTCACTTGATGAAATGCCTGATTACCTACCTACAGATATCGCAACTGAGTTTGACTTCCCTAATTTAAAAAAAGCCTTTTCAGATATTCACCTACCACCAGATTTAGAGTCAGCAGAGAAAGCAAGGGCCAGGCTTACATTTGATGAGGCACTGTTATTACAACTCTTACTTGGGCAGCGAAGAAATGAAATAGTAAAGTTAAGCACGAAATCTCGTACACCAAATACACCTGTTTTGGTTGCAGCTTTTGAGCAGCGCTTGCCATTTAAATATACGGCCGGTCAGATAGAGGTAAATACTCAAATTGAAAAAGATTTATCAAATAAGTATCCAATGCACCGGCTGCTACAAGGTGAGGTTGGATCTGGTAAAACTGTAGTTGCACTCAGAGCGATGCTCTCAGTAGTTGATTCATCTGGCCAGGCAGCACTACTTGCACCGACTGAAGTTCTTGCTCAGCAGCATTTTCGCACTATTAATAAGTTACTTGGCGATTTAGCACAAGCAGGGACTTTGCAAGCAACTTCGATCGGAACACAAGTTGAGCTGCTAACTGGTTCACTGACAACTGGTCAGAAAAAAGAAATCCACGCTAAGTTAGCTAGTGGCCAAACCGGAATAGTAATTGGTACGCATGCTCTAATTTCAGACGGCGTCGAGTTTGCAGATCTTGGGCTTGTAGTAGTTGATGAACAGCATAGATTTGGTGTAGAGCAACGGGATGCACTTCGCATGAAAGCTAAGCAGCCACCTCACCTACTTGTAATGACGGCAACACCAATTCCTAGAACTGTTGCTATGACAGTCTTTGGTGATTTAGATATCTCAACACTTAGGGAGTTACCTAGTGGTCGAGTTGCAATTACTACACACATAATTCCAGTACTTGATAAACCTCATTTCTTAAATCGTGCTTGGGAACGAGTCAAGGAGGAGGCAGCTAAGGGTCATCAGGTTTATATAGTTGCTCCCCGAATCGTAAATCCAAATAAAAAACTAACCGAGCGCGAGATAGCTGCTGCTCAATTATTGGGAGAAGAACTTTTAGATAATGAGCAGATGAGTGCCGTTGAAGAGTTGGCGCCAGAGTTAGCCAAAGGCGCCCTAGCTGGATTGAAAATTGCAACATTACATGGACGCCAGTCGAGTGAGGTGAAAGATCAAACCATGAGTGCATTTGCAAGTGGCCAAATAGATGTCCTAGTCGCAACTACTGTTATTGAAGTTGGAGTAGATGTTCCAAATGCATCAATGATGGTCATTATGGATGCTGATAGATTCGGTATATCTCAACTTCACCAATTACGTGGACGAGTTGGCAGAGGTAGTGTGCCGGGCTTATGTTTACTGGTTACAAATTCGCAAGAGGATTCACAAAGTATGCAGCGACTTAACGCACTTGCTGCCACCTTAGATGGATTTGAGCTCGCAAGATTAGATCTTGAGCAACGCAAAGAGGGCGATGTGCTTGGTAGATCGCAATCTGGTGGTAGATCTCATCTGCGATTACTAAGAGTGCTGCGGGATGAAGATTTAATTGATCAGGCCCGCCAGGTTGCCCTTAAGATTTTAGAGAGTGATCCAGAGATAAATCATCTACCGGAACTAAAGAGTGAGGTTGCTAAACTGAAAAGCGATGAAGCAGCCAGATTCATGGATAAATCATGAGTCTGCGGATAATTGCTGGGATTGCAAAGGGGAGAAAATTATTTTCACCACCTTCAATAACCAGGCCAACATCAGATCGTGCACGTGAGGGATTATTTTCATCTTTAGTTTCAACCTTCGGTACTTTAGAGGGCCTTCACTTCCTAGATTTATTTGCTGGATCTGGAGCTGTAGGAGTTGAGGCACTATCAAGAGGAGCAGCTTTAGTTGAATCGGTAGAGAGCAATTCAACTAGCTCAGATATTTGTGAGCAGAATTTTAACTTATTAACTGGAGTTGACGGTGTTGGAAAATTTAAAGTACATAATAAAACTGTATTTGAATTCTTAAATCATTCTGATACTAATACATATGAAATTATCTATATAGATCCACCGTATGAGGTTTCTAATTCAGAGGTAGAGAAAATTCTGAGGAAAATAATCATGTTAAATCTGCTAAACAAGTTTGGTGTTGTTGCTATTGAGCGAGACGGAAAAGCCAAACCATTTCTATGGCCCGATGGATTAACTGAGCTAAAAGTCCGATCCTATGGTGCTGGAAGTATTCATTATGGAGTGATAACTGAGCGCACTGTATGAGTGAAAATGGCTTACTTAGCAATTACTTGCTAGCGTTTTAACCATGAGGCGCGTAGTTTGTCCAGGATCATTTGATCCGATTACGAATGGTCATTTAGATATCATCGCAAGGGCTTGTACTCTGTTTGATGAGGTAATCATTGCCGTCTTGGTAAATCAAACCAAGAGCTCTCTTTTTACTGTTGATGAACGTATTGAGATGATCAAAGAAGTAACTAGTCGATATAAGAATGTCACGGTGGATTCTTGGTCTGGCTTGCTAGTTGATTACTGTCGAGCGAATAAGATTCCAACAATTGTTAAAGGCTTGCGAGCAGTAAGTGATTTTGATTATGAATTACAAATGAGTCAGGTAAATCTTCAATTACAAGGGGTAGAGACATTATTCATGTCTACCGCTCCTTCACATTCATTTCTCTCATCCTCCTTAGTCAAGGAAATTGCAAGTTATGGTGGAGATGTATCGGCATATATGCCAGCCGCCATCGTTGATAAGTTAAAATCTAGACTTGAGCGGAAAGGCTAATCATGGATGTAGTTGAAAATTTAGAGGCAGCAATTGCAGCGGTTGAAGAGGCCCGCTCAGTCCCACTATCAGCATCTTGCGTACTAAATAGAGGTGAGTTACTTCAACTCCTTGATCGTATAAAGGTTTCTTTCCCAAATGATTTAGCCAAAGCTATTTCGATTCAACGTGAGAAAGAAGATATTTTAGAAGATGCGCATAAACAAGCTGATGCAATTATTGAACAAGCAAGAGAAGAAGTTTCCCGATTAGTCGAACAGACCACTATTGTCGCGAATGCCCGTAAAGAGGCAAATCGAATTCTTGCCGAAGCTAATGCCGATAGCGAAAAGAGTAGAGAAGAAATTGAGGCTTATATTGATTCTCGCCTGGCCACAATTGAAGTTATATTGAATAAAACTTTAGATGTAATAAGTAAGGGACGTGATCAGCTTGATGGATTTGAGACAAAGCACGCGCTCTCTGAATTAAAAAAGTAATTTAATGGCAAGATCTATATATATCTTTAATACCCATGATCTACCGCATAGGGCTGGGGAGATGCGTGAGTACCAAATTGATCTCAAACTTTCCGAGTCAGTTGGTGTTGACCTGCTTTCAGTTAAGCCCGGTGAGGTTATTGAACTGGATTTAAGAATTCAATCTGTAGATGAAGGAGTGCTAGCAACTGGTGAGATCGGTGCGACTGCAACTGGAGAGTGCACTCGTTGCCTTGAACCAATAATTTGGCCGATTAGTGAGAGCTTTACTGAGCTCTATTACTATGAGAAATCACCTGGTAAGTCTGGTAGCAAGAAGGCAGGCAGAGACAAACCTAATTCTCGCAAGGACCAAGAGATTGATTTAGATGAAGACGATTTAAGTTTTATGATCGGCGATGAGATTGATTTGGAGCTTGCAATAAGAGATGCTGTAATTTTGAATTTAGCTATTAATCCATTGTGTACTGAGGATTGCCCAGGATTATGCCAAGGGTGCGGCCTTAAGTGGAGCAATCTTCCTACCGATCACACTCACACGCCCGATGACCCAAGGTGGTCGGCATTGAAGGATTTTCCGCTTAAAAGTTAAGCCGTTTTTACAAGATTGAACTTTTCCTAGATAATTCTCACCTGCGCAAAGCGCATTCATAAAGGAGCAATGATCATGCCAGTACCAAAGCGAAAAATGTCGCGAGCACGCACTCGCTCTCGCCGAAGCATGTGGAAGACAACTCCAGCTCATCTTGCAACATGTGAGCAATGCCAACAACCAAAACTACAACACACTGCTTGCCCAACCTGCGGAACTTATAATCGTCGCCAGGTTTTAGAGGTCTGATCTGTACTCTGGCCTAACCGAGCAACTCGGCATATCGGTTAAGGATGAGTTGCTTGAACTTGCATTAACACACCGTTCATTTTCTTATGAAGCTGGTGGAATTCCTACAAATGAAAGACTTGAGTTTTTAGGTGACTCTGTTCTTGGTTTAATTGTTACTGATGAGCTTTATAAAAAATTTCCAGATCTAGATGAAAGTAGATTAAGTCCGTTACGTTCAGGCGTTGTTAATATGAGAGCGTTGGCTCAAATTGCCAGAGATCTAAAATTAGGAGAGCATCTTCGAATTGGAAAAGGTGAAGAGGCAACTAACGGTAGGGATAAGAATTCAATATTAGCTGATTCACTAGAAGCACTTGTGGGGGCTATTTACCTTGAGCATGGTTATAAAAAGAGTTCAGAAATAGTTTTAAAGTGGATTGGTGCAGCAATTGAATTGGCAACTTCACAAGGTGCAGGACTTGATGGCAAGACGGCTCTGCAAGAGTTAACTGCACTACTTAACCTGCCAGCTCCAGAGTATGAGATTACAGAATCTGGCCCAGATCATGATAAAAGTTTTGTAGCAACAGCAATCGTAAAGAACGAACGCTTTCCAATAGGTAATGGAAAGAGTAAGCGTGAGGCAGAACAAGCAGCCGCAAGAATTGCACATGAAGTTATAAGCAGTAGAGGCAATAAAAAGTAGAAGTACCCTCTCCAAATGCCAGAGCTACCTGAAGTTGAAACGGTTCGAGCCGGCCTTGAAAGATATGTAGTAGGCGCAAAGATATCTGCAGCTCAAACTTTCCATCCTAGGGCTTTAAAAACAACCTCGATTGCAACTTTAAAGTCAGTTATCGGGGCGAAAATTATCGCAGTTAATCGACGGGGAAAGTTTCTTTGGTTTGAACTAGATCGCGAGTTTGCTTTAGTTGCGCACTTGGGAATGAGTGGGCAACTACTTGTTCAACCTATAACCTCACCAAAACATCTTCATTTACGAGCAAACCTCGTTCTCGGAAATAGCTTAATTAGTCCCAAAAAAAGTAGAGAAAAGATTGAGATTAGATTTATTGATCAAAGAACCTTTGGCTGGCTTTCTGTTGAGGAGCAAAGCAATGGAATCCCGACATCGGTTGCTCATATTGCCTATGATCCATTTGAACAAGAGTTTGATTTAAAGGCAGTTATCTCTGATTTAAAGAGAAGAAAATCTGCAATTAAGTCTGCAATATTAAATCAAGGGATAATTAGCGGTATTGGAAATATTTATGCTGACGAAGCACTATGGCGCGCCAGACTTCACCCTGAGATTATTTGCGAGGATCTAACTGAGGATGAAATTAAAAAGGTGGTTTTAAGCGCAAAAGCAGTAATGAAATCTGCAATTAAAGCTGGCGGAACATCTTTTGATGAACAGTATAAAAATGTGAATGGTGAAAGTGGCTATTTTTCTCGTTCACTGAGTGTATATGGCAGGGAAGGGGAGCCATGTTCTAGATGTGCAACTTTGGTCCGCCGAATAGCCTTTGCCAATCGCTCTTCCCACTTTTGCCCGCGTTGCCAACGGTAGGTATCACCGATTTTGCCCAATTTTTAGATAGGTTTGCGCCTATGTGGAGTGAGTGGGCGAAGCTATGTATTTAAAGAGTATGAACCTAAAGGGGTTTAAATCCTTTGCATCCTCCACGACCCTTAATTTTGAGCAAGGCATAACCTGTGTTGTTGGACCAAATGGTTCAGGTAAATCAAATGTAGTAGATGCTCTCTCTTGGGTAATGGGTGAGCAGGGCGCCAAATCCTTACGTGGTGGAAAAATGGAAGATGTTATTTTTGCCGGTACATCAGGTAGGGCGCCATTAGGGCGAGCAGAGGTATCGGTAACAATCGATAATGCTGATGGTGTATTACCTATTGATTTTTCTGAAGTAACAATTACTCGTGTTTTGTTTAGAAATGGTTCATCTGAATACTTGTTAAATGGCGAAACCACAAGATTGTTAGATATTCAGGAGTTGCTAAGTGATAGTGGCATTGGCCGCGAGATGCATGTAATTGTTGGCCAGGGACAACTAGATGCGATTTTGTTGGCTAACCCAGAGGAGCGGCGCGCTTTTATTGAAGAGGCTGCTGGTGTGCTTAAGCATCGTAAGCGCAAAGAAAAAGCAATTAGAAAGTTAGATTCAATGCAAACTAATCTTGCAAGAATTCAGGATTTAACAGTGGAACTTCGCAGGCAGTTAAAGCCATTAGGCAAACAGGCCGAAGTGGCCCGTAAAGCATCCATAATTCAATCAGACGTGAGAGATGCCAAGTTGCGTTTACTTGCCGATGATTTAATTCGCATGCGTTCGGAGATGGAAGTTGAAGTTGCTGATGAAACTGTTTTAAGAGATCGCAAAGATCAGGTTGAGCGAGAGTTAAAAAATGCTAGAGATCGAGAGATTGAATTAGATGCGATAGCAGCAAGTGAGAATCCACAACTTATCGCTGCTCAAGAAAATTTCTACCGACTAACTGCTCAGCGTGAACAAATTCGTGGTGTACAAAATTTATCCTCCGAACGTTCTAGATTTTTAGCTGAAGAGGCTGAAGAGGCAAAGGCAACTGGTCGAGATCCAAAAGCATTAGATGAAGAGGCGCAGTTACTACGTAAGGAAGAGGCAACACTTGCAGCGCAGATGAAAATTTCTCAAGAACAGTTAAATGTTGACTCTAACTCGTTAAAAGCAATTGAAGATCAACTAGCGCTAGAAGAAAATCGAGTTTCAGCTTCACTAAGAGCAATAGCTGATCAGCGTGAAGGAACTGCCAGGCAAGAGGGCCACATAAATGGACTGAGATCAAGGATTGATGCAACTACTGGTGAGATAAATCGTTTAACTACTGCCCGCGATTTAGTTCAAGATAGATTGAAAAATCATCGCGAAAGTTTTGCTGTAATTGAGACCCAAATTTCCTCACTTACTGCATCTGAGCCTGGGTTAGATGCCATATTTGAAAAATTAAAATTAGAGGTTAAAGCATCCGAAGCAAATATAAAAACTCATACTGAGAAATTACAATCTGCTGAAAAGCTAAGAGCTGGATCATTGGGAAGATTGACAGCATTTAAAGAGATACAAGAGATTATTGTGGGGTCAGGCAACACCACCCTTATTGAAAAAATTGCCTCACTAACTTCAACCTGCGAGTCAGAACTTGTAAAGGTTTCAGCAGATTGTGATCGAGCCAAGTTTGAGTTAAGTACCGCTCAAGAGGTATTAAATAAAGTTAATAAAGAGTTTGAAGTTGCGCTATCAAAACTTAATGAGTCCGATGCTGCCATGACTGGGCTTGCTGAGCAGTTAGCTGTGGCTGGGCAGAATGTTAAGAACTCAGGTGAGGAGTTGGATCGAATATCTTCAGCGTTAATGGTGGCCACTGAGCAAAGAACATCTGATGAACGAGATTTAGCTGCAGCAATCGCGCAATTTGAGTCACATCAATCACCGCAGGAGCCTGATCTAACTCATTTAGAGGATCTGCGTTCTCAAGTTTCTACAGCGAGATCCAAAGAGGTTGAAGCAAGACTTAATCTTCGAACCATCGAAGAGCGTAAAGATGCTATTGAGCAAAGAGCACAGACTTTAGAGAATCAAGCAATTGCTGAGCGTGATGCGGCTTCAAGATCAATTTCTCGTCGCGAAAATCGAGCACAAGCAGCTATTACAGCCCAACAAATTGCCGATGCAGCTTATGAGACATTGATTCAAATAGAGTCATCTATTTTGCGCGCTGGTGCCGAGCGGGAGAGATTAGAACTTTCTCGATCAGCTCGAGAGGGTGAGATATTAAGTTTGCGCACCGTAAGCAGAGAGTTAGCAACTGAGCTAGAGCGCTTAACTTCAAGTGTTCATAAAGATGAAATTGCAAGAGCTGAACATCGTATGCGGATTGAACAAATTGAAAATAAGGCGGTTGAAGAGCTTGGAATTGATATTCAAACATTAGCAAATGAATATGGTCCAATTAATGATGTTCCAACTTTCTACGAGAATGAGCAAGGAGAATTTGTTCCAGGTGAATTGATCCCTTATCGCAGAGATCAACAAGAAAAGCGTCTTGCCCAAGCAGAGCGATCTTTAACCTTGCTTGGAAAAATTAATCCATTAGCTCTTGAAGAGTACTCATCTCTTGAGGAGAGATTGCGTTACCTAGCAGAGCAATTAGAGGATTTAAAGAAAACAAAGAAAGATTTATTAGACATCATAAAAGAAGTAGATGATCGAGTGCAGCAAATATTTACGCAAGCATATGAGGATACTGCGCGAGAATTCGAAATTGTTTTTGCACGATTATTCCCAGGTGGAGATGGAAAGTTAATTCTTACCAACCCATCCGATATGTTAACTTCTGGCGTTGATGTTGAAGCTCGCCCACCTGGAAAACGGGTAAAACGCCTTTCACTTCTATCTGGTGGTGAGCGATCACTAGTTGCAGTTGCACTTCTAATCGCTATTTTTAAAGCCAGACCTTCACCATTTTACGTAATGGATGAGGTTGAAGCAGCTTTAGATGATACAAACTTGGGCAGACTACTTGGAGTATTTGAAGAACTTCGTGAAAAATCTCAACTAATTATCATTACCCACCAGAAACGTACGATGGAGATTGCCGATGCACTATATGGAGTGACTATGCGAGGCGATGGAGTCAGCGAAGTTATTTCACAGCGCATTCGCGAAGTTGATGCTGTATCTTAAAAAGTAAATGAGTTTATTTAAGCGCCTTTTTACCGCTATTCGATCTGGTTCAGTTTCCCCAGACGAGTGGGAGCAATTAAGAGGAACATTAATTTCTTCCGATCTAGGCGCAAACCTAGTTGATGAAGTAATTGAACAAGCTAAATCGATGAAAGCTGATGATGCAGTTCTCTCTATAACTAAATTAGTTAGCAGTTGGCTAAGTGATAAGAGCAGAGCGCTAAAAAAAGAACATGATCGCCTAACAACTATTTTGATAGTTGGAGTAAATGGAACAGGCAAAACTACATCAACTGCAAAAATTGCTACTAAATTAATCAATGATGGCAATAAAGTATTGCTTGCGGCTGCGGATACATTTAGGGCTGCAGCAACTGAACAGCTTCAAACCTGGGCGGAGCGCATTAAGACTCCAGTAGTTACCGGGGAGGCCAACAGTGACCCAGCATCGGTGGTCTTTAATGCCGTGACAAAGGCAAAAGCTGAAGATTTCCAATACTTAATCATTGATACTGCTGGAAGATTGCACAATAAGCAGGACTTGATGGATGAGCTTGGAAAAGTAGTGCGAGTAACAAATAAACATTCACAAGTCGATGAAGTTTTACTAGTTATAGACGCAACGACCGGGCAAAATGGAATTAATCAAGCGAAAGTATTTATTGACGCAGTTGGTGTTACTGGATTTATAATCACCAAATTAGATGGGTCAGCAAAAGGTGGGGTAGCTCTTGCAATTGAAAAGCAGACCGGCCTTCCTATTAAATTTGTGGGAACAGGTGAAGGCGTCTTAGACCTTTCACCCTTTGATTCGACCGCCTATATCCAAGGTTTGTTCAATTAAGTAACATACTTTTAACAATCAAGCCAAAACTGTCACAGGAAAGAAACCTAAGTAGCCCCCTGATTTAACCCAGATTGAGCATAGTTACTCCATCTCAACGACGAGGTTTCTACCCTTTTCTCTTAGTGCTATAAAAATAGCGAAATTGGAGCTGTTATGGCAGATGTAATACTTAATACTGGTGATACAGCCTGGGTCTTGGCAAGCACAGCTTTAGTTCTTTTAATGACACCAGGTCTTGCACTTTTTTATGGCGGAATGGTCAGAGCAAAAAGTGTTCTAAACATGATGCTCATGTCAATGATTACTATTGGCATAGTAAGTGTCTTGTGGGTTATTTATGGATTTAAATTAGCTTTTGGATATGAAGCAAACTCCCAATGGTATGGAGCAATTTCGTTATCTGGACTTGGCAGCGCAGTTAATGAGCTAACAAATAATGGTGGGGTTTATCCAATTCCACTTCTCGCCTTTGCTGCATTCCAATTAATGTTTGCGATTATTACACCAGCACTAATATCTGGAGCAATTGCAGATAGAACTAAATTCACTGCTTGGGCTGTATTTGTAACAGTCTGGGTTACTTTGGTTTATTTCCCTGTGGCGCACTGGGTTTTTGCATTTGGAAACAAGGTTGGCGACACCGTAACTGGCGTCGGATTTTTAGCTGCTAGAGGTGTTGAAGATTTTGCCGGTGGTACTGCCGTGCACATCAATGCTGGCGCAGCAGGATTAGCGATGGCGTTGGTTCTTGGTAAACGAATTGGTTGGCGTAAAGAGTCAATGCGCCCACACTCAATGCCACTGGTACTAATTGGTGCGGGACTACTGTGGTTTGGCTGGTTTGGTTTCAACGCCGGATCTGCCCTAGGTGCTAATGGCGTTGCAGCTCTGGCCCTATTAAATACGCAGGTTGCAACCGCTGCAGCGGCACTTGGTTGGTTAATAGTTGAAAAAGTTCGAGATGGCCACCCTACTTCACTTGGAGTGGCATCAGGTGCAGTTGCTGGATTGGTAGCAATAACACCAGCCTGTGCATTTGTTGCTCCATGGGCAGCAGTTGTCATAGGACTATTAGCTGGAGTCTTCTGCGCACTTGCAGTTGGGCTTAAATACCTATTTAATTTTGATGATTCATTAGATGTAGTTGGCGTTCACTTAATAGGGGGCTTATGGGGTTGTTTATCAATAGGCTTCTTCGGAAGTAGCGCAATTAATAGCTTAGGCATTGATGGCATCTTCTATGGTGGTGGTAGCGCGTTGTTAGGCAAGCAAGCATTTGGTGCCTTCTTCGTGCTTACATATTCATTCATAGCTACATTAATCATTGGATTCATAATTGATAAGACTATTGGCCTGCGAGTTAAGCCAGAGGCGGAGATTTCCGGTATTGATTATGATCAACATGCTGAAACAGGTTATGAGTTAACATCAAGCTCACGAGGAGGTTTTAGTTCATGAAACTAATTACAGCAATCATAAAGCCGCAGAAACTTGATGAGGTTAAAGAAGCATTAGTCGGTGCTGGGATAACTGGCATGACAGTCTCTGAAGCTAAAGGCTTTGGCAGACAGTTGGGCTTAACCGAGGTTTATCGCGGAGCCCAATATAAGGTTGATTTAATTCCAAAAATTCGCCTCGAAGTTTTAGTGAGTTCAAAGATTGCAGATAAAGCAATCAAGGTTATTACCGAAGCTGCCAGAACTGGAAATATTGGTGACGGCAAAGTCTGGGCAACCGCTGTTGATTCAGTTACTCGGGTGAGAACTGGTGAAAGTGGTGAAGAAGCTATCTAGATAAAAATGTAAGATGCCTCCATGTTCGAAGCGTTGGGCCAGAGATTTAGCTCCATCTTCTCTGGCCTGCGTGGCAAGGTTTCTGAGTCAGATCTAAAAACTTTCACTTCGCAGATCAAAAATGCATTACTCGAATCTGATGTGTCCTTATCAGTCGCAGACTCTTTTTCAAATCGTATTTACGAGAAAGCCGTTGAGCGTTCGGAAGAAATAAATAAAAGTATTAACCCAGCTCAGAAAATATTTGAGATAGTCAATCTTGAGTTAACTCAAATACTTGGTGGGGAATCTAGAAGAGTTCGTTATGCTAAAACTTCACCAACTGTAATTTTGTTAATTGGTTTACAAGGAGCTGGAAAGACCTCACTTGCTGGCAAGTTAGCTAATTATTTAAAAGCAGATGGAAATACTCCACTATTAGTCGCCGCTGATCTACAGCGCCCAAACGCTGTGACCCAACTTCAAGTTGTTGGGAATTCAGTGAATGTCCCAGTTTTTGCACCAGAGCCTGGCAATGGAGTAGGTGATCCAGTAAGTGTTGCAAAGTTATCTCTTAATTTTGCTAAGGATAAATTGCACAACTTTGTGATCATTGATACGGCTGGACGCACTGGGATTGATGAAGAGCTAATGCAGCAATTAAATAGTATTAAAGCTACGGTGAATCCAAACGAAACTTTTTTTGTTGTTGACTCAATGATTGGTCAGAACGCAGTTGTTACAGCTCAAGCATTTTTAGCAGGGGTAGGATTTGATGCGGTAGTACTCACAAAATTAGATGGTGATGCCAGAGGTGGTGCTGCACTATCCATAGTTGAAGTTACAAAAAAGCCAATTATTTTCGCATCTACTGGAGAAAAAATTAATGATTTCGATTTATTTTATCCTGATCGGATGGCATCTCGAATTCTTGGTATGGGAGATATCGCCTCTTTAGCCGAAAGTGCTAAACGAGCAATGCCAGAGGAAGCTTCGAAGAAACTTGAAGATAAGTTTAATAAAGGAGAGGAGTTCACATTTGAGGACTTTTTATCCCAACTTGAGGCAATGAAAAATATGGGAAGCATGAGTAAATTACTTGGTTTATTACCAAATGCAGCGGGATTAAAGAAGCAGCTTAATAATTTTGATGACACTGAGTTAGTAAGAACTAGAGCAATTATTGAATCGATGACACCACTGGAAAGGAGTAATCCAAAAGTATTAAATGGCTCTAGGCGTGCTCGAATTTCACGGGGTAGTGGTCGTGCCATTTCTGAAATTAATTCATTGGTGGAGCGCTTTGCTCAAGCCCAAAAAGTAATGAAGCAAATGAGAGGTGGAAATATGCCGGCCGGACTTGGATCCTTACCTGGCATGGGTCAACCTGTGAAACCAAAACAACAAGAGCAAAGTTTTAAGAAAAAATCTCGCTCCGGTAACCCAGCAAAGCGGGCATTGGAAGAGGGAATTTAGGCCAATTTGGGATTAATGCCACCTGCTGGCAAGATTAGCCTCCTGCTAGTGGGACCCTCTAACCCGTAGCAAAATTTGTCCGCAAGGTTAGCTCTGGATGTAAACGCCCCCGCTGTTTACTGAAGATAAAGCCGAATAATTTTCTATAGGGAGTTTTGTGTCAGTAAAGATTAAGTTAATGCGTCTAGGAAAGATTCGCACACCTCATTTTCGTATCGTAATTGCCGATTCTCGATCTGCTCGTAATTCAAAAGCAATCGAAGAAATTGGTCGCTACTCACCAGCTTCTGAGCCTTCATTAATTGAGGTTAACTCAGATCGCGTTCAATACTGGCTTGGAGTTGGCGCACAACCAACTGAGGCAGTGACTGCGCTACTAAAAATTACTGGTGACTATCAAAAAGCGAATGGTCTACCAGGAACTGAGGGAACATTAAAGCCACAACCAGTACGAATCGATAAGCGAGTTGCTTATGAAGCCGCTGTTAAAGAGGCGATGAATGAGCCAGCAGATGGCGCGACAACTTTAAAGAAAAAAGCGGCAGAACGTTTAGCAGCTAAGAGTGCGCCGGTAGTTGAAGAAGCACCTGTAGCGCAAGCTGAGCCAGTCGCTGAAGCAGCACCTGTCGAGGCACCTGTCGAAGCACCTGTAGCGCAAGCTGAGCCAGTCGCTGAAGCAGCACCTGTCGAAGCACCAGTTGAGGTAGCTGCAGAAGAAACTCCTCAAGCTTAAGTAATATAAAACTTATGCCTAGGAAGGGTTCGTTCCTTCGCGAACTACCTGTCATAGTAGTTTCTGCACTAATTGTTTCGATCGTAGTTAAAACTTTCTTTTTGCATTTTTTCTTTATTCCATCCGGATCAATGGAAAATACCTTGCAAGTAGGCGACCGAATAGCGGTAAACAAATTCGGTGCTTTGTTTAGTGAGATTAAGCGCGGTGAAGTTGTTGTCTTTGCTGATCCAGATAACTGGTTAGGTAGCTCACCGGAATCTGGTAACTCAGGTTTTTCTAGCAAAATTAAGAATGGTTTGATTACGGTTGGAGTATTGCCAGATCCGGCTAAACAGTATTTGATTAAACGTGTAATCGGAGTTGGCGGGGATAATGTGACTTGCTGCGATGCAACTGGAAAATTGCAGGTGAATGGGGTTTCAATTACTGAGCCATACATTTATAAAGGTGATAAACCAAGTGAAATGCAATTTAATGTGAATATTCCTAAGGGTTTTATCTGGGTTATGGGAGACCATAGAGGAGCAAGTGCTGATTCAAGGTTTCATCCAGAGAGTGCAAATAATGGCATGGTGCCACTAAGCAAAGTTGTCGGGCGTGCCACATTTATAGTTTGGCCAATTTCTGATCTTGGGTTTATGTCAAAAGGTGAAGATTTAAAAAAGGTTCCGGTTAAAGATAAGCCATAGAAATGATTGAAGAAACCCTAATTAAATCTGGAGTAGTAAAGATTGCAGGGGTCGACGAAGCAGGGCGTGGACCATGTGCCGGACCACTTGTTGTGGCTTCAGTTGTATTAAAGGATCCATTTTCGAGTAATTTGTCAGATATTAAAGATTCGAAAGAGTTAACCGCCAAGGTACGCGAAAAATTATATGATGTAATTATTAGCAATGCACTGGCATACGCAATTATTGAAATAGGCGTAGATGAGATTGATTCACTTGGTTTGCATAAATGTAATATTGAAGGAATGAGACGTGCAGTTAATGCACTGCAAATTACACCCGAGTATGTCTTAACTGATGGTTATGCAATACCTGGACTGACTACACCAAATTTAGCGGTGTGGAAAGGCGATCAGGTTGCAGTATCTATAAGTGCTGCATCAATCTTGGCAAAGGTTTATCGAGATAGAATCATGATTGAGTTAGACAGTGAGTATCCACAGTATGGATTAGCAAGTCACAAGGGGTATATAACAGCATCACACACCGCTGCGATTAAACAATATGGGGTATTACCCATACATAGAAAGTCATTTGCAAATATCGCTGAGATAATTGCCGCAAGTAATTAATTCACAGGTTGTAGATACGGTTAAGAATCTTTCTAAATTTTAGTTAAGTTAGCGATATGATAGATGAATCGATAGCTAGGCTTTTACTTTTTGCAGTTATTGAGCCCGCAGATCCCTTTTGGAGTTATGAGATAAATCAGCGAGGGGCAATCTCGGTGTACCGGCGATTATTATCTGGTAAACACTATTCAACAAAAAATAACATTATTCATTTACAAGAACAATTGTTGCAACAAGATATTTCAGCGCTAAGACTTGAGATAAGTAGATCTGGTGGTGTTTTTATTTGCCCACAAGATAGTGATTGGCCAACATCTTTATTTGATCTATCAACCCCACCAATTGGCTTAATCGTTAAAGGTGATAGAAGCGCTCTTGGTAGAGTTAATAACTCAATATCAATTGTTGGTAGTCGAAATCCAACCAATTATGGAGTACGGCTTTCCCATATGCTCGCTCGACAATCGAGTGAGGCTGGGTTGATTGTTGTTAGTGGCGGTGCTTATGGAATTGATACCGCAGCTCATGAAGGGGCATTATCAAACATGGGCACAAGCATCTGTGTTCTGGCCGGCGGTATTAACAAGCTTTATCCGGCCGAAAACATTAGATTATTTAATAACATTTCTAAATCTGGTTTGTTAATTTCCGAAGTAATGCCAAATGTTGCGTCAAAACCCTATAGATTTTTGATTAGAAACAGGCTGATCGCATCACTGTCGAGAGCAACTGTGGTCGTTGAAGCAAAGTTTGTCAGTGGCTCAATTAGGACTGCTCGAGATGCCGCTGAGATGTTTAGACCTGTTTTTGCAATTCCGGGGCCAGTTCATTCACCACTGAGTGAAGGGTGTCATCGTTTAATTGCCGAACGAGTGGCCGATATTGCAACTACTTTGCCGGAGATACTAGAGGTAATTACTCCTCTGCAACTGAGGTAACCAAAAGGGTGAGAGAATATTACCAATGAGCGATTTCAGAGCTGGCTTTATAGCAATAGTTGGCAGACCAAATACCGGCAAGTCAACTTTGGTAAATGCACTTGTTGGGACAAAAATTGTAATTACATCTCACCATCCAAATACAACACGTAATCCAATTAGAGGCATTATTAATCGTGATAGTTTTCAGATGATTGTTGTTGACACACCCGGCATGCATAAACCTAAAACCGCCCTTGGAACAAGATTGAACTCAATGGTAAGTGAAAATATGGTTTCAACCGATGCGGTTGTGCTTTGCCTGCCAGCTAATGAAGAAATTGGTGCAGGCGATGAATATATTGCTAAGCAATTAAGAAGTAGTCAAGTAGTTTTTCTAGTAGTTACTAAAGTAGATACTATTTCTAAATCTGATTTAGCAGCCAAGCTACTCTCGGTTACGGATTTTGCGCGCCGAGTTTCTCAAGAGAATGCCGAGATTATTCCAATTTCAGCTAAGAATTTAGATCAGACCGATCTCTTACTTGATTTGTTAGCTAAGAAACTACCGGAATCCCCGGCCCTATACCCAACAGATATAAACACCGATCAAGCTCAGGAGTTAATGTTTGCAGATTTAATTCGTGAGGCTGCAATCGAGGAGCTATATGAAGAGTTGCCGCACTCAGTTATGGTCACGATTGAGGAAATGGGGCAGCGCGAGAATGGAAAAATATTTGATATTTCAGCGACTCTACATGTTGAGCGCGATAGTCAAAAAGGGATAATTATTGGACCGCAGGGAAGTAAGTTAAAAGCAATTGGCACTATCGCCCGAAAATCAATTGAAAATATATTGGAAGTACAGGTTTTTTTACAAATTCACGTAAAGGTGTCTAAAGAGTGGCAAAAAGATCCGAAACTTTTAGCAAAGCTAGGTTTTACCGACTCACTTTCCGACTAGCAAAGTATGAACCGATTAAAACTAGCGGTAAACCAAGTGCGATTCCCAGAGTAAGTGGTTCACCCAGTAAAACAACACCAAGCAGCACCGCGACGGCAGTATTTAAATAAGTTACTAGAGATGCTCTAGGTGGACCAACTTCAACCATTACTTTAAAAAATAAAATGAAGGCGATTGCTGTACAAAAAACTCCAAG